>Ga0335073_10002699_pt1 | contig 24361 bp, 21 predicted proteins | sample Lox_Sample_22_FD_207093 | JGI IMG/M metagenome (GOLD analysis project Ga0335073, IMG submission 207093) | Soil microbial communities from Loxahatchee National Wildlife Refuge, Florida, United States - Lox_Sample_2.2 | ecosystem: Environmental > Terrestrial > Soil > Wetlands | place: USA... | reverse complement strand
TCGCTTAGGCACGGCAGCACGCGCTAACTGACCGGCGCAGCAAGTTGCATCGCAGTTCGGCCTTGAACTGCAGCTGCACCGGATCGAAACCAGGAGTTGCCACACAGACTCTAAAGCTCCGACCCCCTATGCCAAGCACATTTTTCAAGCTGCTACCGGAATGAACGCTACAGAAACTTAGGAATTTAGAGGGATGTTGAGTTCGTCGGCGAGTTGTTGCGGATTGAAGGGACTGCAAGAGAAATAGCGTTCGCCAACTTTTAAAGTGGGGACCTTGCGGCGACCGTGATTCGCACGCAGAACCACGGCTTCGGCTTCCGGGTTGTCTTCGATATTGACTTCATGAAATTCCACACCGCGTTGTTTGAGGAAATGCTTGGCGCGGCGGCAGTCCGGGCACCAGCCTGTGCTATAGATGGTGATGGTTTCCATGGATGGGTTTGCAGCTCGCGCTAGTGACTTTCCACCACGACACCGCGATACTTGCGGGCCACGTGGATGCGAATAACAGCCCTCTGGAGGGCCACGGTGGCACGATCCCAGTCGATATTGGTGTCATTCGAAGCGAGGCGCTGCTCGGCACGGGCCTTGGCGGCCTCCGCGCGAGCCAAATCAATTTCCTCGGCGCGCTCGGCAGTTTCCGCCAAGAGGGTGACGCGTTCCGGCAAAACTTCCGCGAAGCCGCGGACAACCGCCAACAAAACAGGGTGACTGGTTGTGGTGGTTCGATAGCTTAGTTCACCGATGCCCAATTCCGTGATTAAAGGAGCGTGCCCCGGCAAAATGCCCAGGGCACCGTCGAGTCCCGGGATGGTCACTTCCACGACGGTTTCGCGGAGCAGTTGGCGCTCCGGCGTGACCACGATGAGTTCTAGGGCTTCGGGAAGCATTTTTCGCTAAACGCCTGCCTTCATCTTCTCGGCCTTCTCCAAAACTTCTTCGATGGTGCCGACCATATAGAAAGCCTGTTCTGGAATCTCGTCGTACTTCCCTTCCACGATTTCCTTGAAGCTGCGCACAGTGTCTTCGATCTTCACGTACTTGCCTTCCAGACCGGTGAACTGCGCAGCGACGAACATGGGTTGAGACAAGAAACGCTCGATGCGGCGAGCGCGAGCGACGGTGCGCTTGTCTTCGTCGGAAAGTTCTTCGATGCCGAGAATGGCGATGATGTCCTGGAGATCCTTGTAACGCTGCAGGATGGATTTGACGCCACGAGCAACGGTGTAATGCTCCTGGCCGACGACGCGGGGATCCAGAATGCGAGAGCTGCTGGCCAGAGGGTCGACGGCTGGATAGATACCGCGTTCTACGATCTGACGGCTAAGGTTTGTGGTTGCGTCCAAGTGGGTGAAGGTGGCGGCGGGAGCCGGGTCGGTGTAGTCGTCGGCAGGGACGTAGATGGCCTGGACGGAAGTGATGGATCCGGTTTTGGTGGAAGTGATGCGTTCCTGTAATTCGCCGATTTCGGTATTGAGGTTGGGCTGGTAGCCTACCGCCGAAGGCATGCGGCCAAGAAGCGCGGAGACTTCGGAGCCGGCTTGAACGAAACGGAAAATGTTGTCAATGAAGAGAAGCACGTCGAGATGCTCTTCATCGCGGAAGTACTCGGCCACGGTCAGTCCGGTCAGACCGACGCGAAGGCGTGCGCCGGGCGGCTCAGTCATCTGACCATAGATCAGAGCTGCACGCGATTTGTCGGGATTGCCGGGCACGATAACTTCGGATTCCTGGAATTCCTGATACAGGTCGTTGCCTTCGCGGGTACGCTCACCGACGCCGGCGAAGACGGAAACGCCACCGTGTTTCATGGCGACGTTGTGGATGAGTTCCTGAATCAACACGGTTTTGCCAACGCCCGCGCCGCCGAACAAACCGATTTTGCCACCCTTCAAGAAAGGCTGAATTAGATCGACGACTTTGATGCCGGTTTCGAACATTTCGAGGGTGGTCGATTGATCGTCGAGAGCGGGAGATGGGCGGTGAATGGGAAAATGCGTTTTAGTTTGAACAGGACCCAGTCCATCCACAGGTTTGCCGAGCACGTTGAGCACGCGACCCAAGGTAGGACGACCGACGGGAATTTCGATGGGGCTGCCAGTGTCGACCGCTTTCATGCCGCGGACCATACCTTCGGTGGGCTCCATGGCGATGGCGCGGACACGGCCCTCGCCCAAGTGCTGCTGCACTTCGGCGGTGACGTCCAGCGGCTCGGGGAGAGTATAGCCGTCGCTAGTAACGCGCACAGCGTTGTAAATGGAGGGCAGGTGCCCCTCGTGAAACTGAATATCGAGGACAGGCCCAATGACCTGCACCACATGTCCTACTTTTTGCTCACCCATGCCTTCTCCTAAGCGGTCGACGAAGCACCGCTGACAATTTCAATAATCTCTTTGGTGATGCCTGCCTGACGGACCTTGTTCATATGCAGAGTCAAGGCGTCGATCACATCGCCGGCGTTTTTCGTGGCGGCTTCCATGGCGGTCATACGAGCGGCGTGCTCTGCCGCAGAGGATTCGAGCAGGGTACGCAAGACCTGTGTTTCGACATACCTTGGCAGCAGGCGATTGAGAATTTCTTCCGCCGGCTGTTCGTAAATGTAATCAATCTGGTCGGCTGCTTGTTGATGGTGGCCTTCCGGTTCTTCGATTTTTTCGACGGGTAACAGTTTTTCTGTGACGAGATTGGGAGCAATGACGTTCTTGAACTCACTGAAGACGGCGTAAACCGCGTCGACCTTTTCTTCCGAGTACAGAGAAGTGACCAGGTTGGCGATTTCGCGGGCGATGCCGAAGTCGACGCGAGCGAGCACGTTGACGTATTCGCCGGCAAATTCCATGCCAGTCTTGCGCAAGGCGTCGCGGGATTTTTTGCCGATAGGAATGACGACAATTTTCTTGCCTTGTTTGCTTTTGAAGAACTTTACGGCTTCCTTGAGAATATTGCTGTTGAAGGCACCGGCGAGACCACGTTCCCCGGCAAGCACGAGGACGAGAATGCGCTCCTCCGGACGCCGCGCCAGCAAGGGATGTTGCGGATCTTCGATGCGGGCCATGGTTGACCGCAAAACACGAGCCAATTCCTGGGCATAGGGGCGGGCAGCCAGAGCCGCTTCCTGGGCGCGCCGCAAACGCGCCGCAGACACGAATTTCATGGCACGGGTGATCTGCTGCGTGTTCTTTACCGAACGGATGCGGCGTCGAAAATCGAGTAGGGTAGCCATGAGTTCTTATTGCGTTCAGCGAACCGCGGCCGGGAGCGTTGCGGAGAAGCGATCTTTGAAGGCATCGAGAGCCGTCTTGATACTGGCCTTGATGCCGTCGTCCAGGGCTTTCTTGGTGGCGATCTCTTTCAGAACGGCAGCATAATTGGTTTCCGCGAACTGCAAAAATTCCTTCTCAAAGCGGCGAACTTCGCTGACCGGAATGCTGTCGAGCGCGCCGCTGGTGGCGATATAGAGAGCCAACACCTGCTTTTCGACGGGCAGGGGCACGTATTGATCCTGCTTCAGAACTTCGGTGAGACGCTGGCCGCGCGCGAGCTGGGCTTGGGTAACCTTATCCAACTGGTCGGAGCCGAATTGGGCGAAGGCAGCCAGTTCGCGATACTGGGCCATGTCGAGACGGAGAGTGCCAGCCACCTGACGCATGGCTTTGATCTGGGCGTTACCGCCGACGCGGCTCACAGAGATACCGACGTTGATGGCAGGACGGATGCCGGCGTTGAAGAGGTCAGCTTCAAGATAGATCTGGCCGTCGGTAATGGAAATGACGTTGGTGGGAATGTAAGCGGAAACGTCGCCGGCCTGGGTCTCGATCACGGGCAATGCGGTGAGCGAGCCACCGCCGAGTTTGTCGTTGAGCTTCGCAGCGCGTTCCAACAGACGGGAGTGGAGGTAGAAAACGTCGCCCGGGTAGGCTTCGCGGCCTGGGGGACGACGGAGCAACAGGGAGATTTCGCGATAGGCTTGCGCATGCTTGGAGAGGTCGTCGTAGAACACGACGGCGTGGCGTTTGGTGTCACGGAAGTATTCGCCCATGGCGCAGGCGGCGTAGGGAGCAATGTACTGGAGGGAAGCCGGTTCCGCAGCGGAGGAGGCCACCACGATGGTGTAATCCATTGCACCGGCATCGGTGAGGGTCTTGATGACCTGGGCGATGGTAGAGCGCTTCTGGCCGATCGCACAGTAAATGCAGATCATGTCGCTGCCCTTCTGGTTGATGATGGTGTCCAGAATGACAGCGGTTTTCCCGGTTTGGCGGTCGCCAATGATGAGCTCGCGCTGACCACGGCCGATGGGAATCATGGAGTCGATGGCTTTAATACCGGTTTGCAGAGGCTCGCGAACAGGCTGGCGGTCCAACACGCCGGGAGCGAGGCGCTCCAAGGGAATTCGTTGTTTGGCCTGAATTGGGCCTTTATCGTCTTCGGGTTCACCGAGGGGATTTACTACGCGACCGATCAACTCCTCACCGACCGGCACAGACATAATCGTGCTGGTGCGACGGACGGTATCGCCTTCGCAAAGTTCGGAGGTTTCGCCCAGCAACACGACGCCGACTTCCTCTTCCTCAAGGTTCAAGGCAATTCCGAAAACATCATGAGGGAAGGCGAGCATTTCGCCGTACATGGCCTTTTCCAGACCGTGAACGCGGGCAATTCCGTCGCCGACGCTGATGATTGAGCCGACTTCGTCGACAGAGACGGCCTGTTCGTAGTTTGCGATCTGCTCTCGCAGAATCTTGCTGATTTCATCTGCCTTGATTTGTGCCATACCTGCTCCGTTCCGAATATCCTATTCCGCAGCCAGCTGCACACGCAGTTGGTTCAAGCGGTTGCGCACCGAGCCGTCATAAATGGTGTCACCGATGCGGACCACCGCACCGCCAAGCAACGCCGGGTCCTGGGAATAATTGGCTTGAATCTTTTTGCCGGAGAGGCGCTCAAGCGTAGTAACTAGTCCGGCCCTTTGACGATCGTCCAGTTGGGAGGCCGAGGTGACAAGGGCCTCCGCGACGCCCTGGCGCTGGCGCAAAACTTCTTCGAAAGTATCCACGATTTCCGGGAGGAGGTGCATGCGCTGATTATCCGCCATAACGAACAAGAAATTGCGGATGATTCGGCTGCCGCCCATGCGAGCAACCAGCTGTTCGATGACGCCGTGCTTGGCGTCGCGGACAATCGCCGGGCTGATCAAGGCATTTCTGAGTTCCGCGGACTCGTTAAATGCGGCAAGAAAGTCCTGAAGTTGCTTGCGGGCAGGCTCGGCAGCGCCCTGTTGCAGGACGATATCTGCAAGAGCAGTCGCGTATTGAAGGCTGGCGGATTTCAATTCGGTGTCTCCTGCAGGCTGTGGACGAAATTATTGAACATGCTTTCCTGCAAAGTGGGGGTAAGGCGGCCGGTAATCAGCGATTCCGCTCGGTCGACCGCCAGCTTTGCGGCGAGGGCTTTGAGCTCGACGCGAGCAGCCCGTTCCGCGGCGTCAATCTCGGCTTTTGCGGCGATGCCGACCTTGTGCACGTCGGCTTGAGTCATGTGGCGGAGGCGATCCCATTCTGCAGCGGCGTCTTTTTTGGCTTGCTCGCGGAATTGCATTACTTCTTGCTCCAGACGACTCAATTTCTCGACGGCTTCCTTAAGCTGTCGTTCCGCTTCCGCCTTGGCCGCAGTGGACTTACTGATGGCCGCGCTAATTCTGTCGGCATTGTGGCGAGCGTAGGGTGGTAAAAGTTTCGCGAATACCCAGTAGGCCAGAGCAACAACGATCAGGAAGTGAATCCATTTGAAAATCGTCCCAGCGAGGGTCTGCTCCGCAGGAGTGGCTCCTTCCTGGGCAGCCTGAGAGGCGGCGGCCAGCGTCAGCATGAGCGACGACGCCAGGAGGCCATGAAGGATGGTGGACAAGGGACGTTTCATCGAGTTTCTCGCGAAGGGCCAGTGGTGACCGGAGACACCTGCAGAGCGCGGTTGGCAATGTCTGCAGCCAATTCGGAGACCATGCCTTCCATATCCTTTTTCGCCGCTTCCAGTTCCCCGGCGACGCGCTGTTTGGCGGTGTTGACCTCGGCGGAGGCTTTGGTTCGCGCGTCTTTAAGAGTGGCGGCGCGCTCGTCCAACAGCCTTTTGCGCTCCGCTTCTTGCTCTGCGTAAACCTTGGCCTTTGCCTGGCGCAGGGCTTCTTCATATTGCCTGATTTTTTCCGCTGCCGCGGCTTGGGCGGCCTCAGCGGACTTCTGGGCACCGAGCGTGCGAGCATCGCGCTCGGCCATAACCGCCAAAATTGGCTTGAAGAATAAGGAACGAAGAATGAAATAGAAGATAACGACAAGGAAGGCAACGGGCACAGCCCGGAGGAACAGTTCGCCGATTTGGTGAACCAGAGATGGCATGGAATTAAGTTGTGTCGCCTAAATAATCCAGGTGGGCAGCCACGCCGTCCTCCGACCCGGTAGGAGCGTACGGTGGGCCATGATGCTGCCTCACAGAATCATTATTTATACCATTCGCCGGAACTTTCCGTCAACGCAACGCAACCATTCCTTTCGTTCGCTTTTCGGAGCCACTATACTCTGCCAAGCTTGCGATGGCCGTGCCGGGAACGAATCCGAGTCGAAGGGGAGGCGAAACTTTTGAAAAGCTGGAAAACAAAACTGATTCATTCCGAGGCAAAAATTCCCGAGGGCTACCGCTCGCTGGCTACTCCAGTGTTTCGTGGATCGACGACCCTTTTCCCTTCGGCATCGAGTGTCACGGATACATGGGACCAATGGCACACAGGTTATACCTACGGCCTATACGGCACGCCGACCGTGTTGGAGCTTGCGGCGCGCGTGTGCGAGTTGGAATCCGGGAAGCACACGATCATCACGCCGGGTGGGCAAGCGGCGATTTCACTGATTAATTTTGCGTTGCTGCAAGCCGGGGATCACATGCTGGTTCCCGCCAGTGTGTATTACCCAAATCGCAAGCTGGCGACACGACTGCTTTCGCGTTTCGGGATCACGACGGATTTTTACGATCCGGCGGTTGGCGGGGACATTGGCTCGTTGATTCAGAAGAACACTCGTCTGGTGTGGTGCGAGAGCCCGGGCTCGATCACGATGGAAGTACAGGACCTTCCCGCGATCGTTGCGGCAGCACACAAACAGCAGGTGCGTGTGGTTCTGGATAACACCTGGTCGGCAGGGGTGCTGCTGGACGGCTTTGCGCATGGAGTGGATATCACGATGCAAGCGATCACCAAATACATTGGGGGGCACAGCGATCTACTGTTGGGATCGATCACCGTGCGGGATGACGGGCTTTACCAGCGGCTGGGTGCGGCGCAGCAAGTGATTGGCTGTGGAGTGTCCCCGGACGATTGCAGCCTGGCGCTGCGGGGATTGCAAACTTTGGCGGTGCGGCTCGGTGCGATTGAATCATCAGCTCTGGCGATTGCGCGCTGGCTGCATGCACGTCCGGAAGTCGAAAAAGTGCTGCATCCGGCGTTGCCTTCGTGTCCCGGCCACGAGTTCTGGAAGCGCGACTTCCTGGGTTCCTCGGGGGTGTTTTCGATCGTGTTCAAGCCGGGTCCGACGCAGCAGCAAGTGCATGCGTTTGTCGACGCACTAAAATTGTTTCGCGTGGGTTATAGCTGGGGAGGGGTTGCCAGCCTGGCAGTGGCCTACGATATCGGAAGGATTCCTGGCCGCCCCGCGCACGAACACCGTATCGTGCGGCTGAATATCGGATTGGAAGCGACGGAAGATCTGATGAGCGATCTGGAGCAAGCCTTAAGAGAACTGTCGGCTTGAATGATGAGGGTTAGGAGGCTCGGGCAATCGCGCCTTTTTCTGCGGTGTCGACGCGAATCTCGGTCAGATCGGAGAGAAGACTGGCGGCCCAGCGATAGACATTGCGCTCGTAGACCACCTTGCGCATGCGACTCATGCGCACCGCCTGTTCTTCTTCACTAAATTCCAAGGCTTGATAGATGGCGTTGGCGACCTGGTCCACGTCATAGGGATTCACAAGCAGGGCGTCGGTCAATTCACGCGCCGCGCCGGCGAAAGTACTCAGAACAAGCGCACCGCGATTATCGTCGCGGGAAACCACGAACTCCTTGGCCACGAGATTCATACCGTCGTGCAAGGAAGTGACCATGCAAACGGAGGCGGCGCGGAAAAAACGGTCGATTTCCTCGTGGGAATGATGGCGTTTTAACAGCACAATCGGTTTCCACCGGCCTGCCTGGAAACGGGCGTTGATACGGTCTGCCTCAGCGGTTACCTCGTCAAGAAACTGTTGATAGCGAGGAATATCCGTGCGGCTGGGAGCGCCAAGTTCAACAAAAGTAAATCGCCGTTGATAGATGGGATAAAGATCGAGGAATCGCTCAATGGCGCGGAATCGCTCGACGATTCCTTTGGTGTAATCGACACGATCGACGCCGACGCCGAGTAAAGAGGCCTCGATGCCCAGTTCGGAGAAGAGGGCTGCGCGCCCTTCTCCGGTGATGCGGATCACTTGGGCGCCAGTATCTTGCGGGAAAGCGACGCTAATCGGGTAGGGGCGCACGCGGGTGATGTGGCCTTTGCGGCTGACTTCGAAGCGGTCCCAGTCGGTCAGGGCTTCCACGGCGCGATCGACGGTCTGCAAGAAATTGTTGCAATGAGTTTGAATGTGGAAGCCGATCAGGTCCGCGCCGAGCAATCCGTCGATGAGTTCGCGTTGCCAAGGACAGATTCCAAAGGCTTCGGCGTTCGGCCAAGGAATGTGCCAGAAAACGGCGACGCGAGCGTCGGGGCGAGCGTCTTTGACCATGCGAGGCAACAAAGCAAAATGATAGTCCTGCACGAACAACAAGGGAGACTGCGTTCCTTCCATTTCCGCGAGCGCGGCATCGGCAAAGCGGCGATTAATGCGCTGGTAGTACATCCAGTCGCCCGGGCGAAACAGTGGGCGAGTATGGGCAATATGGCAGAGCGGCCATAGCCCTTCATTCGAGAAACCCTCATAGTAGCCGCGGTCTTCTTCTTCTGAGAGCCAGACGCGGCGCAGAGTGTAGGTAGGGTGGTGAGGTGGAACGCGCAAACGGTCGTTTTCGTCGACCACTTCGCGGTCAGCATTTCCGGAGCCGTTGGCGATCCAGGTTCCCTGGCAAGCTTGCAGAACCGGTTCCAGAGCGGTGACGAGACCACTTGCAGGCACAAGGACGCGGACGGAGTGGTCCTTCTCGTCGAACACGTGCATGTAGGGTTCGCGGTTAGAAACTACGAACAGCGCGTCGCCTCTGAGTTTTGTTTGCAGGCTGACGCGAAGCCGTTCAGCGGTCCATTGCGATAACTGCGATTCCCGCAGCTGGGCTTCTTCCAAAGCCGCAGCCCTGGCGGAACTGAGGTCGCGGGCCAGGTGACGCGCTTCGGCATGAATCTGGTCGAACATTTCCCCATGGAGAGGGGCGGCTGGCACATCGGTGGGATCGGCGCGGACTAGACGCAACCATTTAGCGGTTTTCGCTAGGGGCGAAGTGAAGGCCCATTTTACAAGAAATAGCCCGAGGGCGGTGATGAGCAGGGTTTGAATCAAGGTGCTCAGCAAGGAATCTCGGATAGCGTGGCCTATCTGCTCGCGGATGTAGCTGGAATCGTACACGACGAGGAGGCTGCCAATGACATCCCCGTCGCGGTGCATAGGCACGGCGTATAGATGCACGGGCTCGTCGCCGTCATCGTGAAACTCGGACGCGTCTTTATTGTTTTGTGCCGCGCGGGCGGCTACGGGCGGCTGCGAATTAAAAGCGGGAGCCAATCCGTGGGTGATGGCGATGGCGTGTCCGGTATTGTCGTAGACCGCCACCCCGAGCAGGTGCTCCCGCTGACCATACTTCTCGACAAAGCGGCCCAAATTGCGGTCAGAGACTCGTCCGGGAGTGGATTCGAGGTTCTCCTGGAGTGTTTCGGCGAGCACAGCCGAATGGTGGGAGAGATCGTTGCGCAGATTCCGGCCTTCCAGGCGTACCTGGTAAAAGCCATAAAAGGAAGACACAATGAGAACGCTGAGTACCAAAGGCACTACGAGTTTGAGCGTCGTGCGCAAGCGAATGGCTCAAAAAGAGATAGAGTTGAAAGTGCCGTGTCTTTTCGACGCCGAGAGGTAAACTGGCTGCTTTCGTAGACGCTTCGTCGTCGAACGGCATGCCGCAGCGAGGCTGGATTGGAGCGACATTCACTCGACTAGTCGAGAGCAGGGACGCCGTAGACCAGCGCCACCGGCCACCAACCGTGAGATGGGCCCTACCCCGCCACCATAACACTTTATGGCGGGTAAGGCGAACAGATTCTTTAAAAAATTTGCGAGAGAGAACGGATCGGCGTGGGCGGGGATTTTTGGCTTTTGGGTTCACTACTATTCAGAAGCTACTGATATTGGGATACTTGTCAGTTTAGCCCGGCGACGAGCCGAGAAGCGCCATTCACATTTACTGTGGGAACGGAGTCGCCGCGTCCGTGCCCATTGTTTCTTGACGGGGGCACCGGACGCGGTCAATCCCGTTGGTTCAGAGGGGAAGCTTGCTTCAGATGACTGAAGCAGCCTCCTCTTTGGGGTCGCCTCGAGCCGGAATTTGGGGTACCTGCCCGAGACGAGAAGGTAACTGGGAACACGATGAGGTGGGAGGGCGAATGGCGTCAAACGAACTGTGCCTAGATTTTTCTCTCAACTATTAAGCCACTCTTTTGATTAAGGTTATTTTCTTTTATCAACCAGCATTTTGGTGTACTATGGCGACCCTTATGGTCATAGAGGTGTAGCCCAGCAATGGATGCAAGAGCAGCGGCCAACCAACGGGTTTACCGGTTTGGCCTTTTTGAAGCGGATCTCGAACTGGGAACCTTGGTGCGCCAAGGCATACCCGTAAAGCTCCAAGAACAGCCCTTTCGGATTCTCGCGTTGTTGATTGAGTCTCCCGGAGAAATAGTAAGCCGCGAAGAGTTGCGGCGGAGCATTTGGCCGGACGGAACGTATGTCGACTTTGACGGGAGTTTGAATACGGCGCTGATGAAACTTCGGGCGGCGCTCAACGACAGTGCGGATAATCCACGATTCATCGAAACGGTTCCCCGGAAGGGTTATCGTTTTATCGCACCAGTCGAGCTTTGCAAGGTGGAGACGCCGGTCATAACCACGGCGATCCGTATTGAGACGGAGGGTGGCGCGGCGTTAGACGAGACAGTGGCGCCCGTACAGGTGGAAGTGCCTGCGGCGGAACCGGGGCACAAGGCATTTAAAGAACGGCGGTTGGGACCGCATTGGTGGGAAGCTGTGGCCATTTTGGTGGGGGTGACCGCGTTCTTAACTTACGGATTGTGGCCGCACGCGGAGCCTCACGTATTGCGGGTGCAGCAACTGACGCATTCCGGGCAAGTCGACCCTTGGGGGAAGTTGGTTACGGACGGTAGCCGCATTTACTTTGTTGTGCGGGACGTGACGGGATGGAACCTGATGCAAACGTCCGTGGAGGGAGGAGCGATCCAAAGAACTCCCACGCCGTTTGATAACACGCGCATTTTCGATTTGTCACCGGACCATTCGCAGTTTTTGATCGGGCAATTGACGCATCGCGGAGAAGAGACGGCACTGTGGCTTTGGCCGGTGCAGGGTGGAGCGCCGCGCCGTTTGGGGGACGTCATCGCGAAAGAGGCTGTGTGGTCTCCGGTGGGCGATCTGATCGCGTACGTCCACGACGAGAGCATCGAGTTGACGGATCCCGAGGGCAACCACGTACGGGAACTGGCGCGATTCCACCCGGCGCCGCATGCGCTGGTGTGGTCACCCGATGGGAAGCGCCTTCGTTTTACGCAAACGAACTTACTGGAAGGCACGGACTCCATGTGGGAGATAGGGCTCGAGCAGCCCCCCGACCCTCGACGGGTTCTGCCCGAAGGGCAACATGGACCGCACGAGGGCAGCGGGACATGGCTGGGCGGCGGTAACTATTTTGCGTTTTCGTCGGGGGTGGACTTGCGTGCCAGCCTCGCCGTCGATACGCAAGCGAGTTTATGGATTATGGACGAAACTCGCGGCTTATTTCGCAGACATGCGAGACAACCGATCCAGTTGACCAAAGGTCCGATCGCATTTGATCATCCAGAAGCATTGCAAAATGGCAATCGGATCTTCGCGATAGGGTCGCACAACGAGTACCAGTTGCTCCGCATAGACCCCAAGACGTCCGCGAAGACGGCCATGCTGGCGGAATCTGGTGCGACCGATATGGATTTTTCGCTGGATGGACAGTGGGTGGTTTACGCAGCACGCGAAAACGGGACGTTGTGGAAGAGCCGAATCGACGGCAGCAACAAGGTGCAATTGACCGCAGGGGCCACCGGGGCTTTCGCGCCGCACTGGTCGCCGGATCAAAAGCAGATTCTATTTACGGGCTTTTTGCTGGACAGCCAGCCGCGATTGTACGTGGTGTCGGCGGACGGAGGCGCGCCGAAGAGTGTACTGCCTTCGAATAATAAGTGGGCGTCGGTTTCCGGAGACTGGCGAACGGACGGGCGGCAGATTGTGCTGGACGTGCAGGAAATGGAGTCGAATCGAGAGCCGGACATTCGCATACTGGATCTGGAAAGCGGGAAGCTCACGAAATTGCTGGACTCGGAGGGACTGATCGAGCCGAGGTGGTCTGCCGATGGCAGGTATATCGCGGCGCTCAATCCAACGAAGAAGCAGGTGTGGTTGTACGATTGCAGGCGTGAGCACTGGTCGGTGCTGGCAGAGGCCAATTTTCCGTCGGCGCTGCGGTGGTCGCCGAGCGGAGACGCGCTGTATTTTCAAGACGTGGATGAAGTGGAAGAGAGCATTTTCCGCGTGCCCATGGCAACCCGAGAAAGCGAGCGGGTATTGGGATTGGGCGACCTACTGAGCGCGGGGGCGGCGCGTGGGATTTTCACTGGACTGAGTCCGGATGGTTCGGTGTACGTGACGGTCGATCACGGTGACGTGGACGTGTATGCAGTGGACCTGGCTCTTCCCTAGTTGGCGAGAGTGAACCTGTCCTTGGTGACAGTTTTGTTCCAGAACACAGGCAGAGCTTGCGATCCCGATGGCTCGGGGGAGCGGTCTACACTGTATGCAGGCTGCGGGAGCGTGCTGACAATGAAGCGTTCACTGGTTGTATTGTTGCTATTGTTCTTGACCATCTGCTCGGCAGCATCGCTGTGGGCGCAAGGCTCCACAAGTAAATCCGCGGCAACAATAGAAGGAAGAGTGCTGGACGCCAACGGGAAGCCCGTCCCTGCGGCCGCGGTAACCTGTCAGTCGGCAGCAGGAATCCGCCCCCGCATCGTACACACGGATGCGAAGGGTCATTACTCGATTGTCGGACTGAAGCAGGACGCGTATGACTTGCGCGCAACTTCAAACGGAGCTTATTCGGACTGGGAAAAGAACGTACCGTTGAGGAAAGGCCAGACGAAGGAAGTGACGCTGCGCCTACTGAATGGGAACACAGCGCTTAGTGGCATACTACCTGCAAAACCGTAAGGTGTCGCGAGGGTTCGCGGTCTGTTTGCAGTTTCTAGTTCGTCCTGATTACTTAGCGTGAGCCGATTCAGACAGGGGCGTCGCGAGTATCTCCCGCAAGACTTGCGCCGCAACTTTCGGCAGCACTTGAGCGACTTCCGGAGAAAGTTCTGTGCCTGCGGAAAAATCGAGACCCTCGATCCCGTAAATTACGACGCTCGCTGGTAACTCTTGCATCGTCCGTGCTAATTCGATGGCCTCGGCAACTCCGAAGGCATGGGTCGAGGAACGCGAAAACCACGAAGGTAGCTTCTCAACGCTGGCGTCAATGCGGTGAATCGTACCCGGAGGAGCACCGGATTGCACAGCGTCGACAAGAATCACATGATCCGCTGTCCTGCAAACCTCCAGTAGCTCTGTGCCGTCTCCGGTCTCTTCCAGCACCTTGACGTCGGAGGGAATTCCGGAACGGATGAAATGAAGCACGGCAATCCCAACAGCATCGTCACTGCGGAAAGGGTTTCCCACGCCGACGAACATGGCACGATGGCGTGCGGCGCTCATTCGCGTTCCACCCGAACGGTCAAAAAATGGGTCGCGCAGGAAATGCAGGGGTCGTAATTGCGGACGGCCTGTTCGCACTGCCACTGCAGGCGGTCGTTTGGGAGGTGCAGCCGGGTGGATGCAAACTCGGAGAGGTCGTGCTCGATGGACTTCAGGTTTTGCGCGGTAGGCGGCACAATCTTGGCGCTGAGAATCAGGCCATGCTCATCAAAGCGGTACTTATGGTAGAGGATGCCTCGAGGGGCTTCCGTGCAGCCGTATCCCGTGCCGACTTGTGGAGTGACTTCGACGAAGGGCGGATCCGGTGGTTCGTAACTGGCGATAATTCGTAGAGCTTCATCACAGGCGTAAACCATTTCGATGGCGCGAACGACAATTCCGTGAAAAGGATTGCGGCAGGGGCGGTCGATCCCGGCCTTTTTTGCGGATTCCTTCGCTAGCGGAGAGAGTTGGTCGAAGTTCAGATTGTAACGAGCCAGAGGGCCAACGAAATAAGCGTTGTGTTCAAGAAGGACGGAATGAAGCGCATTCGAGTGGGGAACATGCTCTTCGGCAAAGTGCTGTTCGTAATCCATAATGGGTATATTCAGGCCTTTGTTGGAAACCAGCCGGCCTTCATTCAAGGCATATTCATTGGGGTGCCGTAATGCGACGAATTCATAATCGCGCTGAAATTCGGGAAAGGTGAAGGCCGCGACCCATTCCACTGTTTCCACGGCCGCATCGCGAGCCCATTTCAAGTCGTCCTCGAGGGCCTGGAGTTGTTTTTTGGCGGGCGCTTTGTAAAAGCCACCGACGCGCACGCTGATGGGATGAATTTCGCGGCCACCGAGCAGGGTCATCAGAGCATTGCCGATTTTCTTAAGGCGCAGACCGCGCTGCACTGCTTCCGGATGGTCTTTGGCCATCTGAATGACGTCCTCGTAACCCAGAAAGTCGGGCGCGTGCAGCAAGTAGATGTGCAACGCATGGCTCTCGATCCATTCGCCACAGTACAACAGGCGACGCAACTCCCGGATGGCGCCTTCGGGATGCACTTCGAACGCATCCTCGGCCGCGTGGCAAGCGCTCATCTGGTAAGCGACCGGGCAAATCCCGCAAATTCTGGCGGTGATATCGGGCGCTTCGGTATATTTGCGTCCACGCAGAAAAGCTTCAAAGAAACGAGGGGGCTCAAAGATATTCAGCTTTACCTCTTTCACGTGCTGATCTTTAATCTTGATGGCGAAGCCGCCTTCTCCTTCGACACGCGCCAGTACACCGACTTTGAAGCTTTTAGCGTTCACGGGCTTCGCTCTCTTTTCGAAAAGGTTCGGAACAAGCATGGAAGGACCGAAATGCGCGGACAATGTCCGGATCAGATACGCCGAGCTCGTTCCACCAAGCGCTCAACGCCGCAGTATTTGGCGTTTCCTTTGGACCAAAACAGCCAAAGCAGCCGCGCGCGTATGCCGGACACAGAGCTCCGCAACCGGCTTGGGTAACCGGACCCATACAGGGAATGCCCTTTGCAACCATGACGCAAACAATGCCGAGACGTTTGCACTCCAGACAGACACCGTGCGCCGGGGTCACCGGTTTTCTGCCGTTCAGGTAGGCGTTGAGAACTTCGACGAGTTGGTACTTGTTGATAGGGCAGCCGCGCAATTGAAAATCCACAAAAACATGATCCGTGATTGGCGTGGACTTGCTCAGGGTCTCGATGTACTCGGGTCGCGCATAGACCATCGGAATAAACTCTTCGACGTTTTTGAAATTACGCAACGCTTGAATGCCGCCAGCAGTTGCACAAGCGCCAATGGTAATCAGGGTCTTTGTGGCCCGGCGGATGGCGTGGATTCTTTCCTCGTCGTGGGGAGTGGTGATGGAGCCTTCTACAACGGATATGTCATAAGGGCCGCCGGCTAGCGCGCGTGAGGCCTCCGGGAAATTGGCGAATTCGATTTCGTTCGCGAGGGCCAGAAGCTCGTCCTCACAATCAAGCAAGCTCAACTGGCAACCGTCGCATGATGCAAATTTCCAAACCGCGATTTTGGGTTTGCGTCTGGGAGCCATGTCAAATCTCTCCCTTCCCAAAAATGGAGGCGATGAGGTCTAAGCGAAACACGGGGCCATCCTTGCAGACGAACATTGGGCCGTATTGGCAGTGACCGCAGTAACCGAGAGCGCACTTCATATTCCGTTCCATGGAAAGATAGGTTCGCTCGGGAGCGACCCCACGCTTTTGCAGCTCCATGGCGGCAAAGCGCATCATGATTTCCGGTCCACAGAGCAGGGCCACGGTGTTGGAAGGATTGAAAGGGGCGCGAGCGATCAAGGGTGTCACAACGCCGACGTTGCCGCGCCAGCCACTGGAGCCGCGGTCTACGGTGACCTGAACTTCGAGATCAAACTTGCCGCGCCACCGTTCGAGTTCACGCTTGTACAGGATTTCTTCCGGAGAGCGGGCGCCATAGAGCAAGACGATGTTTCGGTATCGTTCGCGCTGGGCCATCAGGTGGTAGAGCACAGGGCGAAGGGGAGCTAAACCGATGCCGCCGGCGACCACGACGAAATCGCGGCCGTCTTCTTCCGCCACGGGCCAGTGGTTTCCGAAGGGACCACGGACACCGATGGTATCGCCGGGCTTCAAAAGCCCCATGGCCTTGGTGACCACGCCGACTCTGCGGGTGGTGTGCTCCAAGTGGGAAGCTAGAGCCGGGTTGCCACTGATGGAAATGGCAACTTCGCCGACGCCGAAGACATACAGCATATTGAACTGCCCCGGGAGGAAGGAAATGTTGGTGGTTTCTTCGACTGGGACGAGTTCCAAGGTAAAAGTATCTTCCGTTTCCCGCTTCAGGCGATCGATCCGGAAGAGTTCCGGAACCATGGGGTCGGCCGCGATCCGTTCGGCAAGTTCGGTTTCAATTATCTCGCCCATAGATATCCAATAGTTGCAGCCGGGTCGCATCCAGCCGCGCGGAGACAACGCTCATAAAGCGACTGAGCAATTCGTAACCGAGGTCGTGGTCGTAATCGCATTTGGTCCGCAGACATTTGGCATCAAAGAGCAGAGCGCGTGTGCGTTGCAAGGTGCGAGCGCCAAAATGCCAGCGATAAGGAGGTGAAGCCCAAGACCATCCGAGGATTTCGCCCTCGGAAACGGTCTGAATGGTGGTGGCGCCGCGCTGAGGAATGACGAGTTCCACCGCGACCAATCCTTCACGGATAAAGTAGAACTCGTTGGCAGGGTCGCCTTCGTGGAAAATCGTGTGCAGTTCGGGGAAGGCAACGTTCTTGGCACAACCAGCAATAAACTCCAAGTGTTTTTCGGGCATTTCCGCGAAGAATGGATGGTTCTTAATGACAGATTCGAGGGACTGAATCATGTCAACCTCCTTTTATACCGACTCGGTGACCGCGCTCTCGGAATCGCGAATGATTCTAGCCTCTTCGGTAATGTCGATCCCCACAGGACACCAGGTGATGCAGCGGCCACAACCGACGCAACCGGAGGTGCCAAACTGGTCGACCCAATAGGCGAGTTTGTGCATCATCCATTGGCGGAATTTGGAGCGCGGAGTCGCTCGCACGCTGCCTCCATGGATGTAGGAGAAATCGGTGGCGAAACAGGAATCCCACTTGCGAACACGTTCCGCGTGTTGACCGGTGAGATCGGTCAAGTCGTCAACCGTTGAGCAGAAACACGTGGGGCAAACGCTGGTGCAGTTGGCGCAACTCAAACAGCGAGCGACCACGGCATCCCAGCGCGGGTTCTCGGTGTTCCGGTACAGCAGATCCTTAAGGCCGATGGTATTCAGAGTGCGTCCCATGTTGCGGGAGGCTTCTTCGACCAAGGCAGTAGCCGCTTCGATTTCCGCTTTCCCGGCTGGCTGGGTGGCGATTTCAGAGAGGATTTTCGCGCCGCTGTTTGTCGCGATATGGACGAGGAAAAAATGTTGCTGATCGTCGACAACTTCCGTGAGAGACAGGTCGTAACCCGTAGAGGCTTGCGGCCCCGTGGCCATGGAATCGCAGAAGCAGGTTCCGCCCGCGTGGGTGCAGTTCACGGCGATAATCAAAAGGTTTTTGCGACGAGACTTGTAGATCGCATCGGAAAAGGGCCCTTCAAGAAAGACCTTGTCTTGAATGTGGATGGCTTGAAGTTCGCAGGCGCGTACTCCGAGAAAGGCGCGCTTGGTGGGCGTTTGCTCTTCGGGGAGAATCCGAAAATCGCCGTTGGTACGCTGAGCCTTCCAGAGAGGGCTAGTTGCGGGAAACAAGAATTTCTTCCACGCGTGCGGCCCGACGGTGTAGCCAAAGAAGGCCTGGTCAGGACGAGGTTTTATTCGATACTTTCCCCCTTGCTGTTCGTCAGTCCAACCCTTTGGGAGGTCTTCGAGGGAGTGGATGCGGTCATAGACGATAGCGCCATCACGGATCGTCGGACCGGTCACTTCATAGCCCCTGCGGACGAGGGCGTTCATTAACAAATCGAGTTGCGCCGGGGTAAGGAGGACGTGTGCGTCACGTGCAGGAGCCCTGGGGGTCATTGCAGCTCCCCACTGCTCCGGGTTGGAGCGTGCCCGGCGCTCTAAGCGTTAGCTAGCTACCTGAGGCTCGTATACGCTTCCTGCTTGAGCATTGCAACAACGGCAATCACTCGGGGCGGTGACGACCTGGCGAAAGCCCGTAAAGCCTAGGGACGTGGGACGGGCGAAGTGCGACCCAAGGCATTGGACCTCACTAACCATCAGTACCAAGACCGCGGTACCGCACTTTTGGGGCTATCGGGCCATTGAGGAGAGCCGGGTGAGCCTTCATTCTGGGCTCCGACGGGTTGGGGGCCGCGCGGGGACAACGGTCCCGCGAGGGGCCGTGTGCGAGCCACCCAACCCGCCAGTACCTCTCCACCGCGAAGCCCTGAACACCCTGCCCTGTGGCACGGATCCTGCAGCAACACCTCGTACGTTGTCCACATCATATTGTATTTTAAGTGGTTACGGGAAATGGCGGACCAAGGGTGGCAGGAGCGGCTGACAGATGAAGGGTTTTTCTTCCGGGTCCAAATTCGTTAAGTCCTGGGTGCTTCTGGGTGTGGCCATGACCCCGAGCTTCGCTCACGCGAGCTTTGGCGGTTTCGTGTCGCTGCGAACGACGACGATCAAGGCCTTCGACAGATACGTTGACAAGACGGACGCGCAGAACGCGACAAGCTTGAGGCAAGGGCCGTTTTTGTGGATCGATGGCTTGGCCGAAAAAGATCGCGATGAGGCGATTTCTAAACTGAAAGCCGGGGAGGCGGAAATGAGACGCCTAAGCGTCAACGCTTCCGGAGGGAATGTGGATGTTCCCGGAGGGATGATCCATGACTGGGAGGGAATCGTTTTTGTCCCGGGAGTAAAGGTGGATGACGTGCTGCGGATATTACAGGATTACGATCATCAAGCAAGTTACTATGCGCCGGACGTAGAAAAATCGCGGATTGAGTTCCGAAATGGAAACGAATTTCGGGTGTTCCTGCGTTTCCGAAGACAAAAAGTGGTCACCGTTGTATTAGATACAGAGCACATAGTTACCTATTATCGAGATTCTCCGCTAAGAGCGCATAGCCGAAGTTCTGGTGTTCGAATAACACAGGTAGAGGATCCGGGGGGACCCGACGAAAAGGAAAAACAACCGGGAGAAGATGACGGTTACCTTTGGCGGATGGAAACCTGGTGGCGCTTGGAGGAGCGGGACGGGGGGGTGTACGTGCAGAATGAGGTGGTCACGCTGACGAGAGACATTCCAACTGGGCTGGCATGGCTGATCGAGCCATTCATCACGAACATTCCCAAAGAAACGCTGGAGTTTACGCTGCAGGCGACGCGGACAGCGGTGCTGAAAGAAGTGAGGCGTTAGTTGACGGCATGAAACTGCCAGGGTAGAGATTCATGCAAGTCAGTTTCGACACCGGCGAGTAAGAGTGCGTTCCAGGAATTCCTTCGTTCTTTCGGCATTTTTCTGCCAAGTACAATGTTCGAGAACGTAGCGAGAAGCAGCTACGCCAATCGCCGTGCGTAAATTTTGGTCCGTGCAGATTCTGCGGATCAATGAGGCCAATTGCAGGTGATCTTGAGGGTCCTGAAGGATAAAACCGCTCGAACCGTCGTGAACCATTTCACTGGCACCTGCCGCGGAGCTGACGATAACGGGCTGGCCACAAGCCATGGCTTCGATGATCGGCAAACCGAAAGAATCTTCAAGCGAAGGCCCAGCGTACAAGTCGCAAGCGGCATAAAACTGGAGCACATCGGACGAAGTGGGGACAAACTGAACCTGCCGCTCCAAGCACAAAGCATTTATCGATGCGGTATAAAGTCCAGGGTCGTCATCCCCAACGATTAGTCCCTTCAGAGGAAGGTCGCGCAAGTGCGCGGCCGCCTGGAGCAGTGTGTCGAGGCCTTTCTTTTTCCAATCGTTGCCAATGAGTAGTACGACAAAATCCGTGTCGACAAAACCGAGCTTTGCGCGGGAGGCGGTGCGCCTGGATTGTCGTGCCTCTGGGTTAAAACGGGCGGTATCGACAGCATTTGGAATCACGGTTACGTCGTCCCGTTGAAAGTAGTGTTTTAACTGCTGGACGACGAGGTTGGAAACGGCAATTAAGCGAGTATTGGCGTTCCGATATATTCTTTTCTCCAAAAACATAATGAGTTTGTAATACAACCTGCGGTGGAGCAGCCGGGGCCAGCTCCAAGGGGAATTCCTCAAAAGGGCGAGCTCCGAGCGGACACGATCATAGAACGCATGAAAGACGATGTGGACAACGATTACGTCCGCGTCGAAGCAGTTGATGCCGGGCGTGTAGACGAGATCATTGCGGAAGTCGCGTCGACGAGAATCCCGCCAGCGACGCCAATGGTTGGCTCCGAACCACCACAAGTAATTCAGTAGGTGAGGTCCCGGAATTTGAGAGACGCGGTGCCAGACAATCGCAGCTGATGAGTCCGCGGGTTGTTCGGCAGCGGGAACAATCCCATCGATGTCTGAAACCTTCTGAGAATAAACAGCAATAGTCCAATGTGGGTCTCGGCCAAGATGTGCAATCTGCTCGATGACACAACGTTCCGTACCGTGTTGGCGGTCCAAAAAAGGAGAGACCACGGTGAGGCGCAAGTCAGGCCAACCCCCGCGCTTTTGCGGTCTGAGACACTTATTTCATCACCCTGAAAATCACCACCTGGATTGTAGTGCGGTCATGGTCAATTCTCTTACCCCGAAAATCCTGAACCTCTGCTTGCTTAAAGAGCGTCAAGCGGCCTGACTTCTCCATCCCGGTCAGCCCTGCGGCAATCGCCGGTGGATAATTTGGCGAACGAACTACATATCCGATGTCGTGCTTGTCGAAAAACTGCTGCCACTCCCCCTCTGTTCTCAAAAGATCGGGATTCGCCACAAAACCTGTTCCTGGACTGCCATTCAAGTACGGCACATCCAGATAATATGTATGGCGGATGAAAACGAGCGCAGTCTTTTGAGGCCAAGCCTGACCTGCCAACAGGTGATTCACGGTTTCCACTACCTGATATTCCTGTGACGACTGCTCCAGGTACTCTGTTTTGCTTTGAAGTCCAAGTGCCGCAATTAAAGGGGCGCGAGAATAGATTCCAAATCCTGCCGCGCCCGTGACGATCATCAAGACGACAATGGCCAAAGCTACGTTACGGCAAAATATCAACTTCTTTTGGGAAACAGCTTCGATTCCGACAGCGACAAATGAAAGAGCGATGGGATACACGGGAAGAAGGAACCGGGGCAAGCCCGACGAGAAGAAGATGCCAGCAGCGGAAAGAAACCATACCAAAAGCGGAGTTCTCCATGCTCTGCTGTTCCGGTATGCCAATAATGCCAGGGGTGAGATTGCGAATACCGTTGGGCCGAAATAATCCCAAAAACCCAAACTTTGTTTGGGCATGGACGCGAGGAAAATAAAAGGGATCAATTGCGAAAAATGGTGGGCTGATGCAAAGCCCGTGTCAGTCGCCAGGTCCTGCAAGGCATAGGCATTGACCAGATGGGGAGAGAACCACGCCGACAGAAAAGGAAAAACGGGGTTTCCAGTCCATACGACGTTGCGGAGATAGGGCCAGCAACCGGAGATTAAGGAGGCCAAAGTGAACAACAGCACATAACGGATGGAGCGAAACTCAATGGCAACAGCTAGCAGGAAAGATGCAGCAATCAGACAGCCTGTATACTTCGAACCAGCAATTGCTCCAGCCAATAGCCCCGCGAGGGCCACTTGTTGCCACGGCGTAGTATCAAACTTTTTCGTCAGCACGATGACCGCGACACACGCCAGAAACGCCATATAAACATCCGGCGCGCCCGAAGTTGATATTTGCCAGAACACAAGTGGGGTAAGTAGGAAGACCAGAGTGAACAGAGCGGTGCTGATGTAGGAAGCCCAGCGAGAAATCAGGCATGCCATTGACGTTGCTGAAAGAATCCCACCAAGAAAAATAAATCCCAATGCGAGATGTTCGCTGCGGAGCGCCAAGCCAAGCAGGATCAGGAGGTGTTGTTGCCCGCAAAGAAAACTATGCGAATTCGAGAATATTGGGTGAAACCCCTGCTGCAGGACCAGCTTCTGCACGGTGAAGTGATAGTGCAGAGCATCGGATCCCGTGAGGGGAGCCATGGAAACAAGGAACTCGATGGAAGCGACAACCAAAATGGAAGTGAGAAGAAGTCTTTCGACGGCTGACGCGGGTAGAGCGCTTCGGAAAGCCCCCAGCAGACACGAACGAAGAGACCTCCTGTCTAGAATTACGGCTATGCCGAGCACGACGATGAGGGCTAAAGCGCCTAATCTGAAATGATTTGTCAGCTGAAACAGGAAAAAGAGCACTTCAGTGACGGTCAGACCAATCGCGGCTGATACGAGAAAAAACTCCGTATCCGAGAACATATCTCTACGAAGAGCTCGCAAAGCGATACTTCCCAACGAAACGAAACCGAGGAGGAAGCCGGTAAGGGAGGCCAGCGTTAGGATGGATGTAGCTAGCGACATAAGCGACGCAGAAGTGCGCGCAGCAGCGGCGCGAAGAGCGGCCAGGCATTGTGAAAATACCAAGCAGAGGACACGATGATCCAGCACGAGAAAACTAGCTCGATGGCCTTACTCTGTGGCGATTTTCTCCAATTATTCATGCGCAAGCCGAAGTGCTGCAGGATAAGTCTCTAAGCGGAAAAGAATGCCCAATAACAGCCAGAGATTGGAATTGATGACGAAATCCTGATAGGTATTAAGACTGGTGTAAGTCATTGGAAAAAAAAGTAACACCGAAAAAAGGAAAATGACAAAGCTGAGTGGAAACCATGGTGTGCCCCTGAGCTTAAGCACGACCTTCCATGCACAAAAACCGATCGAGGCACCTAAAATAAGAAACAGAATTAATCCAAGGATTCCAGTCTCAACAATCCAGTTCCCGAAGCCACTTTCCACGCCGATATTGGTGGGAGCAGCACCCAAAATCCGTTGTACATACTGACCACCCAAGGTGACGGTGCCCAATCCATAACCGTAAGGCCATCGCGGATGATCGAACGCATAGCTGAGCTGCTGCAACGGATAGGTTTGAGTTCGGGCAACCAATTCACTGGTCGGACTGTTGGGCAAGAGCGTTTCCGAATAAATAGCCAATCGGGATCCGAGCTCTTGCGGAAAAACGGTCAGAAGAAGGATGAATCCGACGCCGATCAAAAGGCATGTTCTCTGGATGGCCCGGAGAACTCGCAAAGCTTCGCGTTGCCGCCAAGGCGCGCCCCAAATGAATCCGGCAATTACAACCAGAGTGACACCCGCATTCCACATAAAGACACCGCGAGAAGCGCTCATGAGAGAAGCGGCGGCCACAACGCCCAGGGTTGTAAAGACAAGAGCACGCCCCTGGCGGCTGCGGAGAAGAAGATAGCCACTGTAGCCAAGACAGATCGGCCAGGCGATGATCAGAAAATCCTGAAAGCGGCCAGAACTGACGAACACGGAAGTAGGCCGGTATGCCGCCAAACCAGTAATAGGCGAGACGCGGTACAACGTGGCGAGGTCGCGAATGTCATCCTGCAGATTCTTGGGATTCAGGAAGGTTGGTCCGATAATGGACTGCGCCAATCCGAGGCCGGCGACAATGATAATCAGAACACACATGAACGAAAAGAAGCGGCGCAGGTCTTCTTCGGATTCAGTAAAGGTGTAGCCGATAAAAAGCAGGGGGACATAGAGGAAGTCGATTTTCATGCCGAGAATGCCGTAGAAGAC
>Ga0335073_10002697_pt1 | contig 24376 bp, 22 predicted proteins | sample Lox_Sample_22_FD_207093 | JGI IMG/M metagenome (GOLD analysis project Ga0335073, IMG submission 207093) | Soil microbial communities from Loxahatchee National Wildlife Refuge, Florida, United States - Lox_Sample_2.2 | ecosystem: Environmental > Terrestrial > Soil > Wetlands | place: USA... | reverse complement strand
CTTGTGTACTGGGCTACGATGCTGCTACTCAACGACGCGTACGAACCCGACCCGAACGACGAGGACTTCGTGGCGGAATGGCTGAACGACATCAGCTATAACCTCGACGCGAGCTGATCCAGCCACTCAGAGGTCGCGCTCTGCAATGTGCTAAAAGCGGCCATGCTTCACATGGGGAGTAGGCATGACACGTGATCCCAAAACGGAGCTGCAGAGTTACGGCCTGGCTAGGTGGCCCACCCTCAATCAACCGCCAACCTTCGGGTGACAAAGGCGTGAAGCACTGCGATACGCAGTGACCTTCGAGGTGGAACGATGACGAGGAAAGTTCTTTTGGGTGTTGGGTGCGGACTTCTTCTTGTTCTTGTCCTCTTCGCACTGTGGTATCGCCAAGCGGCCAACTACGATTACGGTGCACTGTCCGGCACCTATACCTTCAATCGAGATAGCGGAGAAATGCACTCTTCATCTGCGGGCGAATCAGACGTTTTCTGAGGAGTTGAACCGCGGAGGAGTAGTGCAGAAGGCGGAGGGACAATGGCGTCGCTACGGTGAAGCCCATGTGTCCTTTTTAAGCGAGTTCCTGAGCGTGTCGGGGCAGAAGTTGGATGCTGCTGGCGAAGCTGATGGCCAGTTCGATAAGAAGCTGGGGCTTTTCCCCTATCTTACGTTGGCTCCGCTTCCCGATGGCCCGACCTTCCACAAGAAGTGGTTCCGCTGACCTCAACGGGCCGCCTTCCGGGGCGGCCTTGGCATGTTTACATCCGTAAACGGCAGTGGCACGCTGAGAGCGCCGAGCACGCCGCCTACGGCGTCGGGAGGGTAGGGACACGTCTCCCCCAGAGGGGAGCTGCACAGCAACCTGAAGTTACTGTTCGGGAACTATATGAAAACAAGCGGCTAATAGAAAAAACGTCGAAATCGGTTTACGCTAGAGAGGCGAGCGCACGGTGCTGATGGGGAACCTCATGAGCTGCAACCCCTTAGCCCGCCTCCGGCCCCGTTGCTGTCTTGCACGCAACGCGAGCCTCCGCATGGCCTCCATCCGAAATCCAGTTCAGGCGGTGCCCACAGAAACCGTCGCTACGCATCAAGAGCGTGAGCACGAAGGTCAGCAAGGCGGAGTTCGCCATGCTGGAGGAGCAAGCGCGTGCGAACGGGCTGACGCTCTCGGAGTGGGTTCGGGACGTGCTGCTGTCGGCTTCGGCAGAGCCAGGCGCGGAGGCGGGCGAGGTGGTGCTGGCCGAGCTGCTGGCCCTGCGGTCGCTGTTCCTCAATCTCCAGTTCCGGGCCGACAAGGGGCCGCTGACGGAGGCCGAGATGCGCGGCTTGATCGAGCGGGCCGACGGCGTGAAGATGCAACGGGCGAGTGGCCGGAAAGGAGCACGCTGCAAAAGAGGTACGCGGCCCGTGGCGTGTTCGCAAGAAATGCAACGGGAGCATTGGAGGACCACACCAATCAGCCAATTCTTCTCCCAACACCTGATGTGCGACAGCGTACCCGGATGCATATCGGCAGATGACTTATCAATCAAATTTGCAAGCAAATTGAAAGCACAAGCGGGCGTTCTGGCACTTTTCCCATTTTCCTCCTTATTTAGAATCTGTAAATTACAGATTCTTAAGGGCCGAAGAGACTCCGATCCCGTCTCTGGCCACCATTTAGAATCAATAGCTTAGAAGACCATCACAAAGGCCTCCGGTTTGCGGAGGCCTTTACACGTTGGGGGGATATTGTTTTCCGCAACTTGACTTCCTGACACGATGGGCATGGCAGGCGCTTCCAATGGCGCAACCTCTGGGCGGCCGTTCCAGATGTAAAACCTGCGTTCCTCACTAACGATCTGCTCTCGATGCGTGCGTTGGCCGATTAGGTGGCAGCCGAAAACAGAACTCCCAACGGGCGACTTTAGTTGTGATCAGATCGTGCACGTTATGGCTGTTCTAGATACTTGAACCTTCGCCAATCCTGTTGTGATGGAAATGCGAGCCGAGGTCGACTGGTTCGCACATATCGCGATCAGGAGAAGGAAATGACAACAATTGCTGCCAGCAATGGCGTGAGAAAAATAGGACCGAGGGAAGGTCGGACAATCCAGATTGGAAATGCTCGATTGACGTGGAAAGCTACCGGTGAAGATACCGGATATACCACCAGCCTCTATGAGATGGAACTGGCTCCCGGCATCGGTATTCCGGTGCATAGTCATCCATACGCAGAAGTCTTCTATGTAATTTCGGGACATACCGACTTCGTGCGGATCGATGAGCAGGGTCAGGAAGAATGGGTACGCTGCGGTCCCGGGGACACTTTGGTGGCACCCGTCAATGCGCTGCATGCGTTCCACAACCGCACGGACAAACCGAGCCGCTTTCTCAGCTCGTCGGTTTACTACCACCAAGTGGGATTGGATCGATACGGCGTACCTGTCAATTTCGACGATCCTCTTCCCGTTGCGGGAGAACCGACTGCGGCTGAAGCGGATCAATACCTCGAGATTTTGAAAGACGCGTTTGGACTTGACTTTTATTTCCCACAGGCCAGCGCGTCCAACGGCCTTGAGGTGTTTCGCGACCTCGAGAGACGGAACCGCCAACATTCCGACGCGAACATCAAGGTGGTCTAGAGCAAATCGGCTTAGGACAAGCGGCGGTGGCTGCTTGGTCTTGTTTAGCTGTCATGCACGGAGTGGTTCCCGATGGGACTTGGCTTTGCAAGTCTGCCCTCAGCAGATCTCTCAGACTGAGAGGCCATGCCGAACAGCATTAATTGAGCTACTGATAAACGAATCTAACTAGAGAAAGGTTGATTGGACGTGAATACGAGACAACTTATAGAAACTCGCTTAACACCTGCCCAGCTGGCGCTGAGCGATCTTTGGGATCCACGCATTCGCAGCAAGTGCGCCACAAAGGGCACACGTGCGGCCGTCGATACGATGATGCCGGATGCTTATGTGAACCAGGTTGCCGACGGTGCTTTCGAACGAAGGTTCTGCGGGGTACTCATTGCCCTGATGTGGGTCATTACGAGCTTCGTCATCGTGTTTGTCTTTTAGTGATCAGGTCAATGGTACCCGACCTGTGCCCTAATTTTGTTGAGCAAAGGATTGATAAAAATGACTTCTAAAGATTTCGTCGTAACGATTGTTCCCCGCCGGGCTGATATCGATCTCAATCAACACATGAGACACTCAGCCTTTTCGGACTGGGCTGCTTAGGCCCGTACGGAGTGGCTGAATGACAATGGCTTCCCCATCCCCAGGCGGGTGGAGCTAAGAATAACGCCGATCATGCTCGAGGACCGGACGAGATACCTCAAGGAAATTCTGCTCGGCGAACGAATCCATATCGAGTTGCAACTCGCCGGGGCGGACCGTGACGGGTCGCGTGGTTCCTGCGGCACATCTTCCGGTGGTCGCAAAGATTACGGATGTCGTCTCCAGCACACCAGCCGTAACTGCTCTTCGCATCGGATTGGCGTTAGGCGAGATTGCAACGGAGATTGACGCGAACCGTGTGGAGCAACTTGTAGCGGACGCGACGACTCCACCTTCCTGGTGGCGGATCATCCGGGTGACCTTGAGCAAAGAGACGCGGCAGGCTCTTGGGCTTAAGCCTTGGTCTTCTCGGGCGCATTCGGCGCGGCGATCGGAAAAGAAACCGAGAACAGACCAGAGAAGTGAACCTACCGAAAGCTTTTTCCTGAAACCTCTTCCTGGTGATTCGAATAAAACGCGCCTGGCCTAATCGCTTTCAAATAGATCGCGTAGGCCACTCGGCTGACACCGCAGATACTGAGGTGGCGCCCACACTCTTGCTCCCAGTGCCGCGGCCGCATGCCACGGCCAGCGTGGATCGTAGAGCATTCCGCGCGCGAGCGCGATCATATCGGCATCGCCCGTTGAGACAATCGCTTCTGCCTGTTCGAATGAGGTAATCATCCCAACGGTGACGACGGGAATGTTGACGACAGCCTTGACTGCACGAGCGAATGGAACCTGATAACTCGGACCAACCGGAATCTTCTGCGCGGGGTCGTTTCCTCCAGACGATACATGGATTGCATCGCAGCCATGTTTTTCCAGAGCCTTTGCGAAAACGCATGTCTGCTCTATGTCGAGGCCTCCCTCCACCCAGTCAGTCGCCGATAGCCGTACGCTTACCGGCTTCGACGGGGAGAAAGCCTCTCGGACGGCATCAAATACTTCCAGCGGGAACCTGATCCTGTTCTCCACCGAGCCACCGTATTCATCGGCTCGCTGATTGGAGAGAGGAGAAAAGAACTGGTGTAAGAGATAACCATGTGCCGCATGGATCTGGATCAGGTCCAAACCCAGTCTGTCCGCTCGAACAGCTGCAGCGGCGAAAGACTCACGCACTTGCTTCAAACCGTGATGATCCAAAGCAACCGGCGGAACTTCTCCCGGCGTATGTGGAATCGGCGACGGGGCAACAGTTTGCCAGCCGAGAGGAGAGTTGGGAGGAATCTGTCCGCCGCCCTCCCATGGCACGTTGGTCGATGCCTTCCTTCCTGCATGGCTGAGTTGTATGCCGATCGAAATTCCGGACCAACGGTGGATACCGTCTAAGACACGTCCCATGGCGGATTCGGTCTCTTCGTTATACAGACCAACATCCCGTTGGGTTATGCGTCCCTCCTCCAGCACCGCTGTTGCCTCAATGTGCAAAATGGCTGCGCCAGATAACGCCAGATGCCCCAGATGAATGAGGTGCCAGTCGTTCATGCAGCCGTTCTGAGCTGAATATTGGCACATTGGCGCGATGACGATGCGATTGCGAAGACTCAGATCTCGAACCGTGATTGGCTGGAATAATACTGATTGTCGCATCGCCTTCTCTCCGCATGTTGTTGCTGAGATCATAGTGGGTCGGCGATGGTAAGCGACTTTCGAAGAGCTTGCCGCTCCGAGGACAATGCCGAGGAAAAGAGGTGTCATGCTGCTCGAAATGGAAAACACCTTTCCCCAATGGAGCTGGGTGGCTCTTTCACCTGACACCGGCTCGTTGGTCCTCCCCTGGGCGGAAAATCCGATCCTGACCGATCAGCGCAGTGTATCGCCGAATTTCCTGGCCAGTTCCGACTACATGGCGGACATAACGCACCCGTCGCCATTCTTCCGCCTTACTCGAACTGCCAACAGCCCTGCGCTTTACATCAACGTCAGAACCACCAGAGCCAGTGAATCTCGGTTGAGGCATCCCTGTTGATACAGCAATCAACACGATCACCAAACCTTGCCGCCAAGTTGTGTCTGCATGGGCCTTTGCCTCCTCCAGCCTTCAACAGAGAGGACGTAAACTCCGGCAGTTTCGGATTCTTGCTAGCTCGAACTCGGTGCGTCTCGTTAAGACGCCGCGCTGGAAAAGAGGGCGATCAGTCCCTCTGGAATTGTCGGATGGGCGAGGACGGCCTCGCGGAGCGCGGTATAAGGCATCCCGCCAAGCATCGCGATTTGCACACACGCCATAATCTCGCCCGCACCCACGCCAAACGCCGTGAAGCCGAGGATGTAGTCGCTGTCACGCTCCACCAGGCATTTCAGGAAACCACGCGTTTCCATGAGACTGCGTGCCCGCAACACCGAAGTCATCGGAATCTTGAAGAGACGATACGCAATGCCCTTAGCCTTTGCCTCTTTTTCGGTCATTCCAACGCGAGCGAATTCAGGGTCGGTGAATAGGCAGAACGGTACCTGCCGACCGGTTGTCACTCGGTTCCCGCCGAGCATGTTGTCGCGGACCACCCGGAAGTCATCCTCGCTAATGTGCGTGAATTGCGGACTCCCAGCGACCTCGCCTACTGCCCAAACACCCGGCGCAGTCGTTTCCAGGCGCTCGTTTACTTTGATATAGCCGCGTTCTGTCAGCTCCACGCCTGTGAGTTCCAGCCCGATCTCCTTGGTGTTTGGCACGCGGCCAGCCGCGACCAGAAGATGTGTACCCTCCAGCGACCGCTCCACACCGTTTTGATCGAGCGTGACCCGCACTGACTGCCCCGAGATTCCGGAGACGCCTCTCACCCGAGCATTCAGAACCAAATCTATGCCTTCGTCCTGGAACAGGCCCTGCAAGCCCTCGGTGATGTCATCATCTTCGCGATGGATGACGCGTTGATTACGATCAATAACCGTGACTTTACTGCCGAATCGGCGCATCGCCTGTGCGAACTCCAATCCGACATACCCGCTGCCGAGAACTATCAGGTGTTCCGGCACTACATCGAGCTCGAGGGCCTCGACGTGGGTCAGGGGCTGTGCCGATGCGAGCCCCGGAATGTTCTCGATAGCCGCGTGCGTCCCAGTGCCAATCACCACATTCTTGCCACGCAACCACCGCTTTGTTCCGTTTGGGAGCGCCGCCTCAAGTATCTTTGGTCCTACAAATCTGCCTGACGCCATAATCAGCTCTGCTCCGCTCTGCCCGTAGAGAGCGAGATGCGTATCTACGAGTCCCTGGACCATTCTGCGTTTTCGATCCCTCACAGCGGGCATGCTGACCCGGAAGCCGTCTACGCTGATTCCGAATTCTTCGCCGCGCCGAACATCGTGCGCGAACTGAGCGGTGTGAATGACATTCTTGCTGGGAAGGCATGCGATGTTCGGGCAGGATCCGCCGACATACTTGCGTTCCACCACTGCGACGCGCTGCCCTCGTCCCGCGAATGTCCAGGCCAACAATTTCGAACCGGTACCGCTACCAAAGATCACGAGATCGTAGTCTTCCGGCTTTTCTTGAAAATTCATATGGCTGTTCTCCGTTTTCAGGTGCTGCCTTAGACAATCTCAGCCTCTTGCCTCACTTGCGCCGTCAATTTACGTTGCCGACCCGACCTGACTCTGCCCTGCTCATGTTTCTTCCGCCGGTAACATCCATCGGCTCGTCAGATTTCAGCGCCGCTTCTCGACCTAGGCCTTGTTTTCGGAAAGAATAGCTCTGCGGCCGAAATAGCTGATCAAGTAAACAGAGACCCCGAGGGATATGACATCCTTGAAGAGAAACAGGCCCATAAAGCTCATGTATCTCATCCCGTGATAAGGAATAATTGCGCCGGGAGTAGTTATGACCATGGTGCTGGTCGTAAAGAACATAACTGTTGTGATGAGGCTACCAATAATTCCCACCTTCGCTTTAAAATAGCCTGCGATTAACAACAGAGCCGCAGTAATCTCGGTGAGACCGATGATATCGGAACCTATATACGGGCCGAATATCTTAAAATGCCAGCTGATCAGCGGACTATGGTACACAAGGGGAGCTATCCCCTCGGCGCCGGGAGCGGTCATCTTAAAAGATCCTGCCCAGAGCAGCATAACAATCATCCCGATACTCGTGACCAGGAAAGGGAGATTGCGATCGCTTATCCACGCAGCCAACCTGGTTAAAGCGCTCTTGGCCTCTGGTAACAGAACAGCAAGAGAAACCACATCTTGATCTTGCGCGCCCATTGCGTGTCCTGACAGGACCTGACTCATAGCTGATTCTCCTTACATTGCCTGATGTCGCGACGTGTGAACAATCTACCGATAGCACTCTTTCAACACGGCGGCCGCTGCCCATCGCGGACGGAGCAGCTTGCATTTTGCCCACCGACGATCATCCCGTTGTTCGCTGTCTCAAGCCGGAATGACCTAAACCGTCGAGTGTCTCAACGTGCAACTGAAGTACCACACGCGCCATCCATTCTGGGGTGACAGCGCTCAAATTAAGTTCTTTCCTCTCTGCGAAATCGTTTGCCGCGTCACGATCCGTCTCAATCTGTACCCTGTCGAAGTTGCGACGAATCTCCGACACCGGCAGAAATTAATTCCGAGGTTCGCCGCTTCGGGCAGATGCGCAGCCGAGTGCCTCCTGGCTTGGCGCCAGTAACCTTAGCAATATCCAGGATCTGTGTCGTATCGATCACTTTGTCTACCCGGAGTCACGCTGAGATATATGTCCTCTCTAGTTTTCGGACTCGCACAGGCGGAGATGTGCATCAGATACCTTTGACTTCCCCGCCATCCATTCGCACGGAAGCTCCTGTCATCCACTTCGCCGCCGGTGACACCATGTAAGCCATCAGGTCGGCGATCTCTTCCGGTTTGCCGTAACGACTAATCCCGGCTTCCTCTGGGAACCTCTTCATCGCCTCTTCAACGGTAAGGTTATGTGCAGGCGCCCACTTCTCAAGGAATGATCGCCTGCGTCCAGTCATCACAGCACCGGGCACGACGCTATTGACCTGCACTCCATCCTTAATGCCCTGCTCTGCGAATGCCTTTGCGAGTGCGATAATCGCGGCGTTGATCGCCGCGACTGCAGCAAAACCAGGCTTGGGATCCAGAGCCGCGCTTCCGGAAATCAGCACGACGGACCCTTTCGAAGCCTTGAGCGCATCCCAGGCTTGTATCGTCAGGCGACGCGCGCCGTGCAGTTTGAGCGCCATCCCGTCTTCCCACTGTGCATCCGTCATCTCAAACAAATCGATCTGTGGGACTGCTCCGGCGATGTTGAGTAATGCATCGATTCTGCCAAAGCGTTCGAGAGTTGCCTTGACGAGGATGTCAGCCGACCGAGGCTCACGCAGGTCGAGCGCACAGGTCAGCGATTCGGCGCCGGAGGCAATTACACCGGCTGAAGTTTCTTGCAACTCATCCTGATTTCTGGCAGCAAGTACAACGGCGGAGAAATCGCGTGCCAGTCGTAGTGCTGTGGCGCGACCTATTCCTTGGCTCGCACCCGTGACGATAGCGACTGAGTTAGGTCTCATGAGATTCGTTCCGGAACCATTGCCCGTGTGTCCTCACAGGCCTTCTTAACGCAGCGTTTGACGTGCAGCGTGGAGAATCACCTCAACCACGACATCCGGTTCGGTGTACATCGGAGTATGGTCCACCACATACGACTTGGCGGTCGCCCCCATCCTCTGCGCCATGAAGCGCTGTGTTTCCGGGCTGATCATCCGATCCTCTTCAGCAATGAGGAACCATGACGGCTTCGTTCTCCATGCAGGTTCTGGTGCCTTCTCCTGAATGCATTTGACCGAGATCGGCCGCTGCACCGCCTCCATAATCGTGGCCTGGCTCGGCGAGACCTTGTGGGCTACCGCCTGACCAAAACCTTCCTCCGGCATCCAGATAACACCGTACGCGTCGGGTGCCAGACGGGGCGCGGCTGGATGTGGATCACCGCGATAAAACACATCTGCGACGGTTTCACCTTCGTCCGGTGCCAACGCGGCTATGTAGACAAGCGATTTCACTCGCTCTTCGGTCGTCCCGGCTATCACTGCACCCGCATAAGCGTGGCCGGCAAGAATCACCGGCCCGCTTGTTCTCTCAACCACGCGATGAAGAGCGGCTATATCATCTGAAAGGGACGTCAAAGGAATTGGCGCGGCCGTCACGTTAAGACCCTCATGTCGCAGCGGCAGGATTACGTTGCTCCAACAGGAGCCGTCAGCCCATGCGCCGTGCACCAGTACGAGGGTGCCGCTTTGCGGAGAAAGAGTCATCGCGAAATCGCCTTTTCAGCTCCACGTGATATGCCGTTGCGCTCAAGAAAATCTCTGATTGCAGAAGCGATCTCCACAGCGTGTGTCTCAATCGCGAAGTGCCCGGTATCAAGGAACTGAACCTGCGCGTTCGGTAAATCTTTTCGAAATGCTTCTGCTCCGGCGGGGATAAAGAACGGATCGTTCTTGCCCCAAATCGCCAGCAGCGGCGGTTTCGATTTGCGAAAATACTCCTGGAACTTTGGATAAAGCTTCACATTCGAGGCGTAATTCAGGAACAAATCGAGCTGGATTTCCTTGTTTCCCGGGCGTTCCATCAAAGCCATATCTAACGTGTAGGATTCAGGCGGAACACTTTCGGGATTCGCGACACCGTGCGTGTACTGCCAGCGAGTTCCCTCCATATTCAAGATGGCCTGTCGGATCACTTCTCTGTTCTCTGATGTCGGCTCAGCCCAATATTTCCTGATCGGTCCCCACGCATCACCCAGCCCCTCTTCATAGGCATTGCCATTTTGTGACACGATCGCTGTAACCCGTTCCGGGTGGGCCATCGCCAGACGGAGGCCCGTCGGGGCTCCGTAGTCAAATACATAAACCGCATATCGGTTGAGACCGAGCGCACCTGTAAAGGCTTCGATGGTAGACGCCAATGCGTCGAACGAGTATGTGTACTTCCGGTCGGCCGGTACTTCAGTGAATCCAAAACCAGGCAGGTCAGGCGCGATCACTCGATAGCGATCGGCAAGGCGTGGAATGAGTTCGCGAAACATGAACGACGATGTCGGGAATCCATGCAGCAGAAGGACGACTGGCGCTGTTGGCTCGCCTGCTGCCCGGTAGAAGACCTTCACGCCATCTGCGTCGATCTTGTGAACGGATGTCAAAGGTATTTCAACCTTGGGCTCAGTCGGATGAGTGTTGCTTTTCGCTTGCTGCACAGAAAGAACTTGACTCATAGAATTCTCCTCTACTTTCTATTCGCCCGATTGTTTGTGAACGATTTGTTGACGGTGCACCTTGCCAACACACCAGAGGTTCCCTGGCCGTGTGAATCAGAACCGTCTGCGGGGAACTCACACGCCCTCACTCATCCTCGCGCCTCACTTTAACGACCCGTAATATCAGGTTTACTGCACCCAAAATGCCAAATAGCGCGGCAATAGCATTCCAGGGTTTGGCGTTGGGCAAATCATTCTTACTTAGCAAGTTCGCTCGTTATGCGTCACTACCATGTTCAAGCTTCGACTGACGGAATTGTGACGAATGCCTGACGCTGACGGATGTTGGTCGCGGTCGTCGTCCCAAGACGTAGTTTCCGCGCTGACCGTGGATGTCGATGGCTATTCACTCACCCCCGATCTGATTCCCAACAAAGAATCGAGGGAATAGAGGTTTCGATCTCTGAAGGCGAGAAGAGCGGCGTACACGGATGCATAGATGAGTTGTAGTCCAGCACTCTCCCAATCCTGTCGAAGTGTGGACCCGAAAGTCAAAGCAATGAGCAAAAGCGAGCCAGCAATCAGGGCGAAGCGGGTGCGGAGTCCGAGCAGCACCAGCGCGCCAAGAACTGCTTCAAGCCACGGAAGAGCCAACCCAAAGGCAAATACCGACCCGCCGGGCAGGGGTGTCTTTTGGAAGAGGGAAAGCAAGGAATGCGCAAAGGATGCTGGTCCGGCAAGAAGTCTGCTCACCCCGTGAATGCAGATGTTCGTTCCGATGGTAATGCGTAGCAGCAGGTATGCCGACGCGACGTCGCGTTGAGACTCCATAGCTGGCTCTTCCATCAGACCTCTTGCCTCGTCGATATCCTTATAAGCTGCCTTATAAAGCTGCCTTTTTGTCTCGCGCCGAACACTGAAATCAGGCTGTACCGGCGATTTGCGGTCACGTCGTGGACGATTGGACCGGAGCCTGTCATGAACAGAACGGTAAGAATTCCGATTTGCTCCAGTCTTTTCCTGTTCGCAAAAGAAGCCTGGGTAATCGATGACCGCACTTCCCTGAGATGCGACGAGACGGAAGATCGATTCCGATCGACTCAAGAGAGATCAACGCGTCGTCAACCACGCCATCAAGTGCGGAACAGGTACTCCCAAAGCGTGGAGAATGGAGGCGAATGCCTCTGGCCCTTTGAGGAACAACGATTTCACTCCTGAAGTGCGGTCTCGCAGGTTAGCTGCCTCATTGACCCAACCTAGGTCAACGCCACAGCGCGATCATCTGCCGGGCCAACAGCACAAGGTCAGGAGCCACAACCTGAGGTTGCGGAAGTCCGTTAATTGGCAACGGAGCGTTTCCCATCCTCGTCACAAGTCCTGCGGAGAAGCCGACGCTCTGTGCGCCGAGTGTGTCCCACGTGTGCGCGGCGACGAGACAGATCGCCGATGCCGCCACTTCGAGGAACTCTGCCACCAGGTGGTATACCTCCGGAGCAGGCTTGAACCTGCGGACACTGTCGACGCTAAATTGGCGCTCGAAGAAGTGAGCAAGTCCGGCCCGTTCCAAAGGACTACCATCCTTGCCGGGTGGCGAATTCGTCAGTGTCATCAGACGAAAACCTGCTTCCTTAAGCAGACGCAGCCCTTCGGCGGCCTCCTTGTGTGGAGGCATTGATAGCATGCTGAATTTCAACTCATCGAGGTCCGAAGGCTTGATAGATACTCCGTAGATCGTGCCCAACATCTCAAGAACGCCCTGTCCTAACGTGAAGAAGCTCTGATAATAGCCAGCCAGGGTGATCACATTGGAATACAAGATCAACTGATTGAACCATTCGCGAAGAATGTTCCGATCACCAAACACCTTTTCGAAGAATGGGGCGATCGACTCGATGTCGATAAGCGTTTCATTGACATCGAACACGATAATCGATGGCTCGCTATTCACATGTGCTCCTTAGACCCGCGTGGAGAAGCAAGAGTTACAGTGCCCCGGGTTTGTCTTCACGCAAAACGACCCCGCTTCAAACCGCCAAACGTATTCCAGTGAACTGCCAGCGCGTCACGGGCGGGAAGAAATTGCGGTAGGTAGCGCGTACGTGATCCGCAGGCGTAACGCAGGATCCCCCTCGCAAAATTATCTGACCAGACATGAATTTCCCGTTGTATTCGCCCAACGCGCCGGGGTGAGGCTTAAATCCCGGGTAGCCCGTATAGGGGCTGGCAGTCCATTCCCAGCAATCTCCGAAAAGCTGGGTCACACCCTCTCCCGAAGACACTGCCGGATGCAGCCTATCTTCATCCAGCAGATTTCCGATAAGTGGTTCCTTGCTGGCGACGAATTCCCATTCTGCCTCGGTTGGGAGCCGGCAGCCGCGCCAGCGGGCGAATGCATCGGCTTCGAAGAAGCTGAGATGGCATACAGCGGTATCCAGAAGGATGGAGAGGCCGTGCCATCCCCGCAGCGTGAAAACGCGCCAGGCGGTACCATCTCCGGAGTCGCGCTCCCAATATAACGGCGCTTCCCAACCTGCCTGCTTCACCATCTCCCAGCCCTCGGAGAGCCACAGCCCGGGGCGTATATACCCGTCATCTGACATGAATTCGAGATACTCACGACAGCTGACAAGGCGGCTTGAGATCTGGAATGGTTCGAGGTAAATCCGGTGACGCGGTGTTTCATTGTCAAAACAAAAGCCTGGAAGGTCGTTGGCCGCACCCGGGGAGCATCCAATTTCGGTCTGCCCACCCTCAAAGTTTAGCCATCTCAGTTTGGGCGCTGGATGCGCGCTCTCTTTTGGCAGGACCGCAGGTCGATATGACGGCCGCAATGGATTCGAGAGGAATGCATGCTTGATGTCGGTTAGTACCAGTTCTTGGTGTTGTTGTTCGTGGTTCAGGCCGAGCATGATGCGCCGAGATATTTCTCCGTCAATGAAGCAGGTAAACAACCTTTCCATTTCCTGATCGACGTGGGCGCGGAAAGCCAGAACCTCATCCAGTGATGGACGAGAAAATGACGCGCGTAACTTCTTGTCGGGAATCTCCCCGGCGAGAGAGACGTAATAGCTGTTGAAAAGACGGTTAAACTCTTCGCGATAGGGTTTGTAGTGAGCGAGAAAAGGTCGTAACACAAATGTCTCGAAGAACCAGGTGGTGTGAGCCTGGTGCCATTTAACCGGGCTGGCTTCAGGGCACGACTGAACCATCTGATCCTCGACGGACAAAGCCGCAACAAGAGAGCGCGTCATCGACCGCACGGCCTTGTACTTCGAGTGGAGAGTGGACATTAGCTATTCCATCTGCCAAGACTCCAATGTCAACGTGAGCTACCGACGCGACACGCGGCAGAACTTCTTCTTCGCTGTTGACGTTTGGCAGAGACTATCGCAGGCAAGCAAGTTGCCAGAACGAAATATCTCGAAGCGTGGGAGATAAATCAGGCATAAGTTATTTTGTTAACCGAAGATAGGTTTTATCAGCTCAACCAAGCGCCGCGCGATACGTGACAGATTTGCGACTGATCTCCGTCACTGGCGGGTTCTCGTCGCCACCATCGACGGAAAGGTTCAATCTCAGAGTGCGCGGCTCTCAACGGCGCCATTTCGTGTGGAGGACGCGGGGCGTCCTATCCCAAGCCTCCTCATTTTGTAGACCAGGGATGTGCGCTTCATTCCCAGCCGTTCCGCAGCACCGTTCCGGCCGCCCACCACCCAATTGCTCAACTCAAGGGCTCGGACAATGTGATCTCGTTCAACTTCTTCAAGACCCGTCATTGGAACATTTGGGTTTTTGTGACCACCAGTGAAGGGCTCCAGTTCGGAAGTTGGCGCGCGCAAAACAGTGTGAGGAGAAAGAATTACGGCCCGCTCGATGAAGTTCTGCAATTCCCTAACGTTTCCCGGCCAGCGATATCGCACCAAGGCATCCATGGTTTCCGACGGGATTGTGTCGATTTTCTTATTCATTCGCCGCCCATACAGCTGTATGAAGTGCCGAACCAGCTTCGGAATGTCCTCAGCCCGCTGCCGTAACGCGGGAACGTGGATTGGAAACACCTTCAGCCGATAATAGAGGTCCTCCCTGAAGGTTCCCTGCTTGACCATGGCAGCCAAATCACGGTGGGTGGCTGCGATCAAGCGGACGTCAACCTTGTGCGTGTAATTGCTTCCTAATCTCTCGAACTCTTGTTCCTGCAGAACGCGTAGCAACTTCGCCTGAAGCTCCAGTGGGATGTCGCCGACTTCATCGAGGAACAGGGTGCCTTTATTGGCGAGTTCAAAACGCCCGGTCTTCTGCGCAATTGCTCCCGTGAACGCGCCCTTTTCATGCCCGAACAACTCGCTCTCCAGGAGCCCAAGCGGTATCGCCGCGCAGTTCAATTTGACGAAACCACGCTCGCGGCGACCACTCAGATTGTGAATGGCGCGGGCAATAAGCTCCTTACCGGTTCCGGTCTCGCCCATGATCAGCACACTCGATTGGGTAGGCGAGACCACAGACACCAGATCCAACGCAGTCTTCAGAGCCGGACTGTCGCCGACGATCTCCCCAAATTCGGCGCGAATCTCTTCTTCGAGATAAAGCCTTTGTTTCGTCTCTTTATCTCTGTCCTTTATCGCCTTTTCGTAGCCCAACGCGTTCTCGACAGCTATGGCTACCTGGCGCGCAACCTGTTCGAGAAAGGCGATCTCATCGTGGCCGAATACTCTTTCTGACCGGTTGAGGGCTGTCAAGACGCCTATTGCACCGCTCCTGGTGAGAAGTGGGAGGCCGCATCCTGACCTCAAGCCTTCATCCCTCACCAATTGATAGATATGTTGACCGACTCTGTTGCCGAAACTTTCAGGGTCGTAGAAATCTTCCTCGAAACTGTCAAAATGTGGATTCTTGCCGACTTGGAAGGCCTTGCTACAGGTAAAACCGTCGTTAGGTATGACCATCCCGTCACGCAAAGAACCTCGTGCCTCAGGGTTATACAGTGTCGTTACGCGCAAACCCTCACTGTCGGTATCAGGCAGGAGCAAAGCGCAAAAATCACACCGCATCACCCTCAACAGATCCGTAGACAACGTCTCCACCAGGCGGCGTATGTCTAACTTCGATGTCATACTATTTGTGATTTCCAGCAGCAGGCGCAACCGATCCCGTTCCAGCCGCAATTGCTCTTCATTCAGGTGGCGCTCAATCGCGATTCCCGTGATATGACTGGCATTTTCGATTAACTGCAATTCGGTGGCGTCGGGACTACGCGCTTCACGGTAATGAATGGCGAAAGTCCCGAGGACCTTGCCTTCGCTCGTAAACAAGGGTCGCGACCACACTGCGCGAATTCCATAAGGCAACAGCAGGTGACGATAGAGATCCCAGATCGGGTCGTTGAGAATATCGGTCGCATACACCGGCTCTCTGCGATAAACAGCCGTCCCGCAGGAGCCGCCTTGTGGACCAATGAGCATTGAACCGACCTGAGCGCTGAATCCGGGAAGGCCGGGAGCTGCGACGCAATGAAGCTGGCTTCCGCTCTCGTTCGGAAGCCAGATGGTGCACAATGTGCCGTCGCCCCGAGATTCAACCAGTTGAGCAATGATTGTGAGCACTTCAGCCAGAGGAGCTCCGGCGAAAATCATTCGCAGAATGCTGAGCACCGCTTCGGAGGAAATCAGACCTGACTCGTGCGGCGCCCCCTTTGAGCTCAATGCCGGGGGTGGGGATTGTGTTGTTGACTCCATCAGTCCTCCTTTTCTCAACGTCACTCCGTAAAAGGAGACGTGCACCCATGCGAACGGTTGGATATAGTTTCAGATTGGGTGTCGACACTTGTCAACCTTGCGTTTGCCGGTTACACTCTCATCGGGTAGGCTTCAGCACACACCGTGGGCCAGAAAGAATCAGCGAATTCTCGCGCATTGTTTTTAGCAGGCCATCCTGCCTTGGATTTCCTGAACACCCGGATGAGAGTGAACGACTCTCTCGTGGACTTTTTGCAGAGTGACGAGGACGTGCTTGCCTGGTTAAAACAAGCCGGGTTCTCTCCTTCAGCTCTCGATAACAGGAAAGCCCCATCAGTTCTTTTGCGATCCGCGCGAAAGCTGCGGGAAAGTATTCGTTCTCTGGTTGAAAAGCGAAACGCAGGGCAAAGGGGAGATCCCTCCCTTCTCAATCGCTATCTGGCGGCCAGCGAGAGCTTTCCGAGGCTGGTGTGGAACAGGCCGAACTCATTGAAGATCGACACGGTGAGACGACAGAATACGTACGAATCATTACTGGCGCCAGTCGCAGTGGCTGCTGCCGATCTGCTTGCAAACGGGGATTTCGATCTTGTCAAACATTGTGAAGACGAGACCTGTGTACTGTGGTTTTCCGATCGGACCAAGTCGCACTGTCGCCGCTGGTGCAGCATGGAGATATGCGGAAATCGGCACAAAGTAGCCGCCTATAGAGCGCGCCGCCGCGATCGAAGCGCTTCGCGTGTGTGAGCCCAACTAAGATCAAAAGCAATAGATTTCCAGCCAAGAGTGAAGCCGAAAAGCAAAGGCCCGCACAGGCCCGAACCTCCAAGCCACGAAGCCCTGTGATTCCAGCGACAAGTACCACCGGCCGCGATGAATGGAGTGAAATGAAGCAACGCTGCATCTCACTTTGCAGCAGGCACTCCCTGAGGTTCCGAACTGGGGAAGTTTTTCGCCAGATAGTTAGAAATTTCATCAAGCTCTTCGTCTGTCGCGATAGCTCCGCGGCTCGCCATCACCTGAACCAGATCGTTCCACTCCTTCGCACTCATGCGCCGCGACGCTGAGACATTCACTGAGTGGCATCCGGAGCAGACCCGGAACATCAGCTCTCGTCCCGGCCCGGGAGGAAAATGAGATGAGGCGGTCGTGTTCATTGAAGCGGCGTTATACGACTCGGCAGGGCTCGTGGTGGAGGGCGGCGTTGCCTCACCTGGCAAGCGGCCCTCCAGAACTGAAGAGACTGGTTTCGATCCGTGCAGAGAGTAAGCGATCACGACGTCGCTAAGGAGCGGCGCACCGACAAGTCCTCCTCCTGTCGCGACGACAGCTATATATTGACTCCCGTGATCGTCGGCATAAGTAATTGGCGTGGCTTCAGCCGCGGCAGGTAGCCCCGTAGTCCAGATTTCCCTGCCGGTCTTTTCGTCGAAGGCGCGGAAGCGGGCGTCGTCCGTGGCTCCGATGAAGACGAGACCGCTCGCCGTGATGATCGCTCCTCCCAGGCCGGGCCGGCCGGTATTACGCTTGCTTTGGGGCAGACTGTCGGTGACGCCGAGCGTCGAACGCCAGGCAATCTTTCCGTCGTTCACATTAACCGCAACCAGTTGTCCCCACGGTGTCGGGGTGCAGGGCAAGTGATTGTCCGGGTTCCAGAAACGCTGCAGACCTGCAAGCGGGCCGGAGTTAACGTAGCTTCCATCAGGATTGCGAACGATCCGCATTGGCTGCGCGAGGTTGTTGACGTTGACCACGAACAGGCCGAGCTTGGGATCGAAGGCTCCGCCGTAATAGTTGACGCCGCCCTGCGTGCCCGGCAGAGGGACCGTATATCGGTTAAGCTGCGTGGGCGTGTATTGCACGTCACCCAGAAGCATGTTGTTATCGTCGACATACTTCTCGCACCACGCCTTGTGCTCTGGCGTGTCCTTGTAGAGATTCGAGCGGCTCAGCGTGACCTGCGACAGCGGCTCGGGAACAACGGGAAAGGGCTGGGTGGGTGACGTTTGCTCACCGGGCACATCACTCTTCGGCACCGGTCTTTCTTGGACGCCATAGATCGGCTTTCCGGTCACGCGATTGAGGATGAACATCAATCCGTTCTTGTTGACCGTAGCGACAGCCGGAATGATCTCGTTGCCATGCCTCACGTTCAGGAGAGTCGGCGGCGATTCCGTATCTACGTCCCAGATGTCGTGATGAACGACCTGGAAATACCACAGCAGCTTGCCGGTATCGGCGTTCACGGCCACGAGGGACGAGCCGAACAGATTGTCGCCCGGGCGATCCACACCAACGCGATCATTGTTCGGCGCACCAAAGGGCATGTAGAGGATGCCGCGGTCGACATCGACCGTCATGTAACCCCAGACATTGACGCCCGAGCGGTTCTTCCAGCTATCACCACCCCAGGTCTCGTGTCCCGTCTCGCCGGGCAGCGGCACGGAGTGGAAGGTCCAGACCAGCTTGCCGGTCTTTGCATCCCAGGCGCGCGTGTCACCTGCCGGGCCGATGCCGCCATCCTTGCCGCCCGGTCCTTCGCCAGGACCTGCACCAGTGATGATCAGGCTTTTGTAGATCACCGGAGGAGACGGCAGGCTGTAGCTCTTGTCCACGCCCGTCTTCATCACCTCCGTCGTCTTCAGATTGACCATCCCGTTGACACCAAAGTCACGGTTGAGCGTGCCAGTAGCCGCACTGATCGAGTACATTCTGCCCCGGCGCGTGCCGAAGACAATCGCCGGCGGTCCACCGTCGCCTCCCGGCCAATAAGCCGCGCCGCGCATCGACGCGTTGTCTCCGTCCGGGATTTCAAAGATCCACTTCTCCTGACCGGTCGCGGAATCGAGAGCAATAACGCGGCTGTACGGCGTGACTACATACATCGTCTGCCCAATCACCAGCGGCTGATCTTCAGATTGGTGAAGACCTGTCCCGACGGGCGACGAGTCGGCTCCATGACTTGCGTCTGGCTTCGCAGAGGGTTTCATGTGATAAACCCAGGCGATCTTCAAGTCTCCAACGTTGGCGGGTGTGATCTGGGTCAAAGGCGAATACCTGTCGCCTCCCGGATCACGACCGACCATTGGCCAGTCCGCGGGTGAATTCACCGACGCCGATCCGGATGCTGAGCCGCTTTGCTCTCGCCTCCCTGAAGCCATGAAAGGCATAATCAATAGCAAACAGACAACGCTACCCGACGATATTTTTTTCAGCTCGATCCCTTGCCGTCTTTTAGTTGCAGGCGCAAACGTTTTCATGAATCCTTGATTCCTGATCACAGTTGTTTCCTGGCTCGCGTGGCGACAATGTGAGGAGTGAAATTATTACGAGCTACAGAATACAGTTCAACGAACTCAATCTGTAACCGATCGAGGTTGGCCAATCGAGAAGGGAATGAAAGGGATGCGCCTTTCGGCTTTCCGTACAGCGCTCGTAGGGGGCTTTGTTGTCTTAGCAGGATTTGCAGTCAGCCAGGAGATGCCCACCGGCGATCAGAGTGGTAGTACAAAACAGAAGCCCTACCAGAGCATGACGACGGAAGAACGAGCAGCCGAAACGCGCGCATTTCTGGGTCTGGGGCCTGAACCGGATCAAGCCGCGGCGAAGCGCGGGGAGCCGCTGTTCCAGCGCAACTGTGCTTTCTGCCACGGGAAGGAGGCGCGAGGTGCAATGGGATCCAACTTAATCACCTCCGACGAGGTACTCGGCGACGACCATGGGGAGCACCTGGTGCCGTTTCTCAAGAAGGGACGGCCCGCGAATGGCATGCCCGCGTTTGCGTCTATGTCCGACGATCAACTAAGGGATATTGCCGAGTATCTGCACCTGTTAGTTGAGGACGTCGCCAATCGCGGCACCTATCATGTACTGAATATTCTGGTGGGAAATGCGGCAGAGGGAAGGGCTTACGTGACGGCTCACTGCATGTCGTGCCATACCGCAGCAACATTCGCGCACATTGCGAGTCAATTCCGATCTGCCGAGCAACTCCAACGCGGTTGGATTTGGCCGACGGGTAATAAGAAGAATTCCCTATCGACGACTGCGATCGTGAAAACGCCGGATGGCCGTGTTACGACCGGCCGTGTTATGCAGGTGAGTGATTTTCGCATCACCTTGGTGGACGCTGCCGAGCGAACGCACGTGATCGACCGCGAACCCGGCGTAGAGGTGCAGATCAAAGATCCACTCGCGGCGCACCAGCAAATGATCATGTCGCTGACAAATGCAGATATGCACAATGTGACTGCATACCTGGAGACTTTGCGTTGAAATTGGCCAACGGGTTTTGCGCGGCCATCGCCAGCGCCACCCTCGCAGTCACGACGCACAATGGGCCGCATGTCTTCCTTGATCCCAATGCCATCGGCAAGGCTCCGACCACCGCCTGGACTACCTTCAACGGCGACTACAGCGGCCAGCGCTACAGCACACTCACTCAGATCGGGCCTGCGAATGTAAATAACCTCGTGCAGCGATGGGTCTACCAGATCACAGGGATCGGTGCGCAGCGAGGTGTGCCCGCTCCCGTGATCAAGTGCACGCCTCTGCTGGTCGGTGGCGTGCTCTACATCACGATTCCGGATCACGTATGGGCGCTCGACGCGCGAAGCGGAAACCCGCTGTGGCACTACGAGTGGCTCGATCATGGCGGGCACCTGATAGGGCAACGCGGCGTTGCCATCCGGAAGTCGACCGTGTACTTCCTCACGCCGGACAATTGGCTCGTTGCTCTGAATGCGAACACCGGCAAGGAGTTGTGGAGGAAAAACTACGCGGATTCGCGCAAGCAGTATTTTTCGACAACGGCGCCGCTGGTGGTCAAGAATCACGTGATTGTCGGAGTGGGCGGCGATGCAATGGACATGCCCGGCTTTCTCGACTCCTTCGATCCAGTGACGGGCGAACTGCAATGGAAATGGTGGTCGACACCGCGCAACGGAGATCCCGCACTGCGGACGTGGCCCAACGAAACCGCGTCGGAGCATGGCGGCGGAATGACGTGGATGCCGGGTACCTACGATCCCGAACTCAATCTGCTTTATTGGCCGACGGGCAATACCAACCCCGTATTTGCCGGCCAGGGACGCCCGGGCGCGAATTTGTGGACGGAGTCGATTGTTGCTCTCGACGCGGATACGGGGCAGTTGAAGTGGTATTACCAGGTCTCGCCACATGACACACACGATTTCGACAATACAACCGCTCCAATTCTGTTCGATCGCGTAGTGGACGGGAAAACGAAACGGCTGGTGGCGCAGGCGGCACGCAATGGTTTCTTCGTGACGCTGGATCGCGTTTCCGGCAGGTATCTTGTAGTAAAGCCCTATGTGCCGTTGGATTATTACTCTGGCCTTACGCCTCAAGGGCAGCCTATTCCTATTCCGGATAAAGATCCCACGGTTGGCGGCTCGATCAACATCGTCAATGCTACGAATTGGCAGGCCCCGGCATACAGCCCGAAAACCGGATTGGTCTACGTCAACTCGGTCGAGGGCAAAGCTATCTATTACCTCACCGATGACAGCACGAAGCCTTCCGGCTATGGAGGTACAGGAGATGCAATCGGCCATTTGCAACGAGTGCTGCAGGCGATCGACCCGCTCACCGGAAAGACGGCGTGGAGGCACGTCTATCCGAACCTGAACAATGCGCCGACGACCGTGGGTCCGAGCATTCTCACGACTGCGAGCAATCTGCTCGTCACTGGCGACGACCAGAAGAACATGATCATCTACGGCGCCGACAAAGGTCAGGTGCTCTGGCACCGCGAAATCGGCGCTAACGAGTCTGGTGGCGTGATTACTTACCTCCTGGACGGAAAACAATATATTTTGTTCGGAGCGGGTGACAGGCTCTACGCATGGAGCCTGGCCAAATGAAGTGCGACCGATGAAGGCCACCACTGCCCCCAGCCGAGTCCGGTACACCGTCGTCACGCTGGCCATCGGTCTGGCGATCATCTCCTATGTGCAACGCGTCGCGATTTCCGTAGCTGCCGGACCCATTGCGCGTGATCTGCACATCCCGAAGGAGCAGATGGGCCTGATTTTCGGCGCCTTCGGATTGTCCTACGCCTTGTTTGAAATTCCCATGGGCCTTCTCGGCGATCGCCTTGGCGTCAGACGGGTGCTGGCGCAGATCGTTCTCGCATGGTCGGCCTTTACTGCTCTCACCGGGGCGGCGTGGAGTGTTGCGTCGCTGTATGTAATCCGGTTTCTGTTTGGAGCCGGCGAGGCCGGCTGCTTTCCCAACCTGACGCGCATGCTCAGCGTATGGCTGCCGGCGCGCGAACGCGTGAAGGCTCAGTCGCTGATGTGGGCCTTTACCCGATGGGGCGGCGCGGCGACTCCGCCACTCGCATTACTCTGCATCACATGGTTTGGCTGGAGATGGGCCTTTGTCGGCTTCGCGGTGTTGGGGCTGGCATGGTGTGCCGTATTTCTCTTCTGGTTCAGGAACAATCCGGCTGAACATCGCGCGGTTAACGCCGCAGAAAGAGAAATGCTGCAGGCATCGCGTGCCCACACCACTCATCAGGCAGGACAGCGACACTGGATCTCCCTGCTGCTGACACGAAGGGTGGCGACGCTCCTTCTCCAGTATTTCTGCTTCTCTTATGTGTGGTACTTCTACATCACATGGCTGCCGACGTATCTGCGCGAAGGCCGAGGACAATCTCCGGCGCGTGCGGCCGCTCTCTCGGTGCTGCCTCTCCTGTTCGGCGGATTCGGTTCTCTGGCTACCGGTCTTGCGCCTGCCGGGCTGCCACGTCGAGCCATTGCATTTTTTGGTTTCCTGGGAACAGCCATCCTCCTCCTTGCCTTGACGCACATTCGCGCGGTGCTTCCTGCCATGGTGGTCATGGGGCTCGCCAGCTTCTGCAGCGATCTGACGATGCCGATTTCGTGGGACGCCTGCGCGGAAATCGGTGGCGCATATACTGCAACCGTCGCGGCCGCAATGAACATGCTGGGTAATCTCGCGGGCTTTGTGGCACCTGTGGTCGGAGGAGTAATCCTTCAAAGGACAGGCGGCAACTGGAACATTCTGATCTATACGATGGCAGCAGCGGCAACCATATCGGCTCTTTGCTGGCTCTCTCTTGATCCAGAAGGGACGCGACGCGAACGAACACTAAACGCAGAGACGGCCAGTGCAAAATTGGACGCGGAGGGTTTTTCGTCTTAAGTGGCACATCTAAAATTGCAACGACTTCGAACAGGAGATGAAACGTGAAGATTGATCTAACGGGTCGAACCGCAGTGATTACCGGCGGAAGCCGAGGCCTGGGCGAGGCAATGGCGAAAGCCCTCTCTGAAGCCGGCGCCCGCATAGCCCTGGTGGCGCGCGATATCCAGCGTCTTGAATCGGTGCGCAACGACATAGTCGAGCATGGCGGCACTGCCGTCTTCTATGCAGCCGACGTCACGCAGGAAAGCGAGGTCTCCGGTCTGGTAGACACCATTACTCAGCGGCTCGGAACTCCGCAAATCCTGATTAACAATGCCGGAATCAACATCAGGAAGAGTCTGGTGGATTATTCCCTTGAAGAGTTTCGCAGCGTTCTGGATTCGAGCCTCATCTCGACGTTTCTGATGTCCCGGGCATTCGTGCCTGGCATGAAAGGTTCCGGTTACGGCCGCATTCTGAACATGACTTCGATCATGAGCCACGTTTCCTTGCCTGGGCGCACCGCCTATTCCTCGGCTAAGGCGGCGCTTCTCGGATTCACGCGTTCACTGGCGCTGGAACTGGCCAGCGAAGGAATCACGGTCAATGGCATCAGTCCGGGACCTTTCGCCACCGACATGAATGCGGCAGTGATGAACAACCCGGAAGCTAATGCGCAGTTCCTCTCGAGCGTGCCCATCGGAAGATGGGGCAAGATCGAGGAAATCGGCGCCCTCGCCTGTTATCTATGCTCAGAAGCGGCGGGGTATATCACGGGAACTGACATTCTCATCGACGGCGGCTGGACGGCCAGGTAGCCTCGCTACTTGTTCGCAGGGGCAGGCGGCACGTAATCGACCAGCGAGTCGACTGGCTTCTTGCCAGCCCACGCGATGCCCCGCAGAAGCATCTGCTGGATCTGATAGTTAGCAAAATTCGCGTACTCATGGCCCTGCATCCACACAAACGCCCGGGCCGGTTGGCCGCCGGACAGCGTGTGTTCATAGATC
>Ga0335073_10002696_pt1 | contig 24377 bp, 29 predicted proteins | sample Lox_Sample_22_FD_207093 | JGI IMG/M metagenome (GOLD analysis project Ga0335073, IMG submission 207093) | Soil microbial communities from Loxahatchee National Wildlife Refuge, Florida, United States - Lox_Sample_2.2 | ecosystem: Environmental > Terrestrial > Soil > Wetlands | place: USA... | reverse complement strand
CCTCCAGCAGATCGTGCACCGCCAGCCCGATCGCCAGCGGATCCGGGGCCATCTGTCCCGGCCCCGTCAGCAGCAGCGCCACCTCGAGCGCCCGGCGTCGCGGTGGTAGAAGGGACTCGAGGGCATCCCCAAGCACATCGCCGAGGAGCTCCGATAGGCCCGCGAACGACAGTGCGGCCTCGGCCTCCGTGCCCCTGCACGTCAACACATGCGCGAAACGTCCGCGGGCCTCCTGAACGCCCGTCTGCCACAGCATCGTCTTACCGATCCCCGCCTCGCCTGAGACCACCAGTCCAACAGGACCGCCACCGAGCTGATCGAGAAACGCCCGAACGAGGTCCAGCTCGGCATCGCGACCGATAACCGCCCCCGTGATCACGCGCCAATTCTCCCGCGCTCGGCGTCTGCCGCGGTAGGTGGGCTGGCGTGGTCGATTAGCGCGATGGCTTGCACTCGCGTCCGGACGCCAAGCTTGTCGAGCGCGTGCTGGATGTGCTTGTCCACGGTGCGGGGACTGATGCCGATCACCGACGCGATGCGCTTCGTCGCGAGCCCCTCGCGCACGAGCGCGAGCACCTCCGCTTCTCGCGTTGTCAGCCCAAGTTTGCAGGTGTCGGCCGGTAGCTTGGGCTGCTCGGATAGCAGTAGGAGATCGCCAGTCGGGGCGGGGGCGCGGTGGACGATCAAGCGTCGGCCGTCCGAGCGGTAGAGCACCAGCTCGGCGGGGCTGGTCCGGCCGCGGTCGCGGGCCAGCCATTGCGAGATCTCGTCAGGTAGGGAGGACGTGCTGTGGAGGTCGAAGAAGCGATGCAGGATGCTATGGGCACTGGGGCTGATCTCATAAGGCCGTCCCTCATCGTCTACGCTGATGAAGCCGAGGCCACGCTCGGCCGCGGCGAGCTGGAAGGTGGAGGTCATGTCTTTCATCCGCGTCGCGGCCTCGACGCTGCGATACGCCTGTACCAGGTGCGGGCGCAGCAGGTTGCACACTTGTCGGTCCCGGGGGGAGAACCCGCGTCGTGCGCGGTTCAGCGCGATCCCGATGATCAGGGAGGGGTCGGGCAGCACGAAGCTGAGCTGGTCCTCGGCGCCGAGATGGCGATAGAAGTGGCGGTAGAGGGCGGTCTGGTGAAACTCGGCAGCGCTGACGAACTCGGAGATCGCGTACGGGCGCCCGTCGAGGGTGCGCCGGTAGTGCGCGATGACGGGATGGTCAGCGATGTGCTCGATGAACGCGGCCTCCATCGTGTCGCGCTCTTGGGGGCTGAACTGATCGGGCGGCGGCGAGATTACGGCGTCGATCTCGCGCCCGTCGAGGTCCACCTCGTTCCAGGCGATGAGCGTCGCCTCGACCAGTTCAGCGACGATGTCGACCGCGCGTTGACGTAACGCGTCGAGCGAACCGAGGCTCGCCAACGACTCTGCGGCCGCAACCAGCCTCTCAACGTCGGTCGCGGAAACGCTGGTTCTGGCCATGCCCCCCGGCGCGGGCATGTACGTATTTTTGCTTATTGCGCGTCCCCGCGACGAAATGTTCCACTTTCCGGTGGAGTCACCGAGCAGACGAGGGGGTGGCGTGACGCTCCAGGCAAAGAACATCGATCATCCGGACGAGCAGCGCAGCTTCGAGCACGGGCAGGTCCGACTGGTCACGCTCCCCGGCGCGACGATCGGCATCGCGGAATTCAGGCCGGGCTGGCGCTGGTCTGTCGACGTGAAGCCCCATGTCGACGCCGAGTCCTGTCAGATGCATCACATCGCGTACGTCCTCTCGGGCCGCTTTCACGTGCGCATGGACGACGGCCGCGAGCTCGACCTAGGTCCAGGTGACGCCCACGTCGTGAGCCCGGGTCACGACGCCTGGGTCCTCGGCGATGAGCCGTGTGTGACGATCGACTTCATCCCCGCCGGGTCCGACGTCCCGGGGATCGACTGAGGAGCACGCGGCTCCCGGGAACGTGGTTCGGGTCAGTGCGCACACGGAGGTTGGGACCTCACTGCCCAAGATCCAACAAAGGAGCATCAATGAAGAGGAGCTGGAGTTCGGTGTCCGCACGCGCGCTGGTCGCGCTCGTGCTCATGACGGTCGCGGCGATCGCCGGCACCACGGTCGCGCTGGCGGCGTCCTCCTCGCCCGCAGGAGGCGCGTTCCGCGTGTTCGGCGTGTCCAACGGTCTGGGCGGGGGCGGCAAGATTTTGCTGACCGGCGCGATCGGCGACCACGGCCAGAGCCAGTCGGTGACCCAGTCGGGCCAGGTCAATCAGAACGGCGCGTACGTCAAGCTCACGCTGTCTCAGGGAACGCTGACGCTGAACAAGACCACGCTCGACAACGCGATCAGCCGGCAGTTCGAGAAGGCCGAGCCGAACGCATCGAACTGCTCGCTCTCCGCCGCGGCGAGCGGCGAGCTGCCATTCGTGTCTGGCACGGGGCTGTACGCCGGGGCCAGCGGCTCGGCTCACATCACGGTCTCGGTCGGATTCATCCTCCCGCGTAAGAACGGGAAGTGCGACACGGCCAACAGTGCCACACCGACCGCCTCGCAGCAGATCATCTACGGCACCGGAAGCGTCAGCTTCAATTAGCCGGCGCGAGATCAAGGCCGGGCGTCTCGACGCCCGGCCTCTCTCATGATCATCCGGCGACGACTGCGCCCGAGCTGGCGACGCAATCACCACGTTGGCGCGGGCACTCGCCGAGCCAGCCCGTGCCCGTGCGATGCTCACGGGATGAGCCAGTCGCTGCACCCGTTGCTGGCGGGCCGGTGGAGCCCGACCAGGTTCGACCCGGCGCACGAGATCGCGCAGGACGAGATCGAGGTGCTGCTTCAGGCTGCGCGCTGGGCGCCGTCGGCGGGCAACTCGCAGCCGTGGGCGTTCATCGTCGCGCGGCGCGGGACCGCAGAGCACACGCGTCTTGTCCGTCACTTGGCGGGTAGCTCGGCCCTGTGGGTGCCTAGTGCCAGCCTGCTCGTCGCGAACCTCTCGCACCGGTTCGTTGAAGACACCGATTGGGAGTTCTCGGAGTTCTCGGTCTATGACCTCGGTCAGGCCGTAGCTCATATGTCGATCCAGGCGCAGGCGCTCGGCCTCCACGTGCGGCAGTTCCGGGCGTTCGATCGCGAGGGCATCGCCCGAGAGTTCGCGGTCCCCGAGCACTGGGAGGTCACCACGCTCGCCGCGATCGGGCGTGCCGCGCCTGACTCAGGGCGTACCTCCACACTCGAGGACGACGGCGAGCCGCCGGTCCGTGCGCGTCGGGCGCTCGACGAGATCCTCTGGCCCCTCGCTTGATCAGCACGTATGAGCGCGCCTGTAGAGGTTCCGGAGGACATCGTCGAGCGGGTCCGCGCGCTATGCCTGGCGCTGCCCGAGGTGACGGTGCGGGTCGACTATTCGCGAACCAGATCGAGATCGACGGCGTGGTCGTTCGATATCCGCCGGAGGTCGTTCTGCTTGCTCGTGGCGGTGGAGGGCTGGACCGGTGAGCCCGTCCCGCGGCTCGTGTTACGTGCCGACCCGGGCGAACGTGAGGCGTTGCTGTCGATTGGCCACCCGTTCTTCGCCCCGCGAGCCGGCCGTGATCGGATCGGGGTGCTGCTTACCGACAGCACGGACGGGGAGGAGATCCGTGAGCTCGTGACCGAGAGCTACCGGGTCCTGGCGCCGAAGAAGCTCACCGCGCTGCTCGACTAGCAGTTTCTGGTTCTCCGGGTCCGTCCGCACCGACCGCGGACACGGCGACGGCTGCCCGGCTGCGCTCATGTGCTCTTCAGGAACCTCAACCCGAACGCCAGGAATACCAGGACAATTCCGACGTTTACGATCAGCCGCTCCCAGAAGTGGTGCCTGAAGAACAGGACGTCCACACCGACCACGACGGCTACCAGCGCGAGCACATAAACCACGACGGCTACCCGTCTCATTGTTTCGGGAACGCGGAGTAACTAGTGCGGCGGGCGCCTCGGCTCCGATGCGCCCGCCGCTCGGTAATGAATCGTTGGACTGCGGGTTAGGCGGTTCGGCTATTCACGGCGTCGTGTACTTGGCAGAGGCGATCGCCCCGGCGAGGTGGAGGGCATCTGTCCCTGTCGTGCCGATGGCAATGGAGGCGAACTCGCCGCTCGCGGCCTGCACGGTCCAGCTACCGGTGAGGTCGCGCGGGTTTCCGTAGGAGTTCGCTTGGCCGAGCGCATACAACGAGTTCCAGGCGCGCAGAAAGTTCCGGTTTCATCCAGGAGCAGCGTGCTGCTGCTGGCATCACCGAGCGCGAACGTCACCGTTGCCTCGTTAGCGCCGCGTCGCAGTGCAAGAGCTGGCATGCATCGAGACTCCCCGATCGTTAGAAACTGACAACAGCAAACCCCCGCCGCTGTCGGACTGCGCGCCTGTCCCGGACCTCAGTGCCGCAGACTGGCGAAGCCCCTCATGGCCCCTCCTCCTTCCTATCTCCAGCCCCGAGACCACGCCCCGGCGGCCTCGTGAACGACCCTAGCCCACCCAACATTGCACGTCAACGTCGGGTCTAGGCTGAGCATCCGCCAACACCGGGAACGTCCGATTAGAGCACCGCCGGTAGGCAGCCCTTTACAGGTTGTCCGCGGATGTGGTGGGCGGGCCGCCAGGTGCCGTCGACTCAACTCTAATCACGGTGGTGGAAGCGATCACGGCGTTCCGGATCTCCGACAGTTCCATTCGTCGTGGGTCGTTCTGGAAGTCGCTTAACGCCTGCTCGGAGGGGAACTCAAGAATCTGAATCTCGGCGAGTTCGCCGTCGAGAGCTCGAACGCGAGCCACGACATAAGCGTCGTGGTCGGGGAGCAGGCCGAGCACACGGTCCTCGTATTGGGAAAGCAGAACTTCGCGACCGGGAATCGCCGCGAGCAGCACGCAGATGCTGACGGACACGCAAAGAACCTAGCGATAGAAGACGCTCTCCGGGACCTCAGGAGGTAGATCGCGCCGGCGACCTAGGTGGGCGTCAGTATCTCGGCGCGAGGGCCGCGTACATCGCGCTGAACTGGCCGAAGGCGACCGCGAACGCTTGGTCGGTGCCGGTCAGGTCTGCCAGCCGCCTGATTCGCGCTGATGAGTCCTCGCCCCAATTGTGCTGGAGCGCTGCATTCGCGACATCGAGTTCCCGGGGGCCGGCGATCCCGACCGGGTCGATCACCACGATCGTGCCACGGTGCTCAAGGATGTTCGCCGGCTGAAGGTCGCCATGCAGCGCAACGACCGGACGGCCTTCTCCTCGTTTGAGCAGCGCCTGCCCGAGAGCTTGCAAGGAGGGTACGTGCTTGACCGCGGCGTCGATGCTCGTACGCCAATCTCCGAGTCCTCGCCGGCCGGCGCTCGTGGGTCGGTGAAGCGCGTCGAGGAGGAGCGCCAACCGCGTGGGCGCGAGCCGCGACGGTCGTCCTGGACACGCGCGTTCCAGGAGCAGGGCGCCCGGTCGATGCGCGAGGACGCGGACCGCTGGATGCCCACCCCAGGCGAGCATCGCGCTCGTCTCGGCAGACAGGCGCTGTTCGTTGGCGCACAGCTTCAGCGCGGCTTCGACGCCGCTCTCGGTATGACACCAGGCTACAACTCCCCACGCGCCTGCGGCCATCCGCCCGTCATCAACCGACAGGTGCCACTCCTCACACACAGCATCGATGAGCTGTGGCAGATCCGAGACCCAATCCTCGCCGGCGCACACCGGGCGGCGCTCAAGCCGTACCGAGGCTCCAGACTTCAACCGACGTGACCGCGCGAGGCGAAGCATCAGGCACACCCGTGCCGATCGGACACGGCGCACCCTAGAACCAGAGGCTGCGGCGAGCACAGCCCGGGGAACAAAGCACACCGCTGCATGAGACCAATTCTGCATCGGCGCGCGGCGTGTGTCGTTGGCCACTGGGCCAAAGACGGACTGGCCACACACGGACGCGATCGTCAGCCGTGCGTCGGCATCATGCGTACGATGGGAGCCCGTGGCCAGCGAGCCTGACTTCCCACCCATGGACGACGGTGAGCGCGCGAGGCGTCGTGCGTTTGTGGCCGAACACCGCACCGCCGTCTTCGGCTATCCGCGCCGCGACGACGGGCCGTCGATGTCGGTCGTCTACTACGTCATGGACGGAGACGATCGCATCCTGGTGTCGACGATGCGCGACCGCGGGAAGGCGAAGGCCGTGGCCCGGAACCCCAGGGTGTCGCTGTGCGTGCTCGACGAGCAATGGCCGCTCAGCTACCTGCTGGTGTACGCCAGCGTGGAAGTCGACCCCGGCCTGGATGGCGCGACGGATCTGATGATGCGGATCTCCGAGGTGATGGCCGGTCACCCGATGCCGCCCGAGGCGCGTGCCGACGCTGAGGAGATGTGTCGGCGAGAGCACCGGGTAGTGCTGACACTCTCGCCGTACGCCACCTTCCGGACGCCCCCACGCCATGTCCGGGCGGCGGCGGACCTCCACGGGCTCACCCACTGGACCAGCACGAGCCTGCCCTGGTGAGGTGGTCCCGCCACTGTGCGGGTGCCGCGCACCGCGCGTGCTTCGCCACGCGGGAAATCGCCGGCCGCCGACCGGCGCGCGAGGAACGACGGGACACAGCGGCCACGCTTTGACGACCTGGTCGCCCTGCGGCGAGGCCCCGCCTCCCTGGCCGGCCAGCTGGGATCCGGCTGTCTCATCTCCTCAGATGGTCCAGCCAACTGGGTAGTTGACGATCGGGGTGAACGCCACGCCGACCGCCTCCGCCTCCCCGCGCGCGTCGACCGTCATCTCTGTCAGGTGATCCAGCTGCGTCGCATGCTCGTGGGTGTCCCAGACGCTGACCTGGACAGCCGAGCCCTCCGGCGAGACGCCCGAGTAAAAGTGGATGAGTCCAGGCAGCCGCTTGATGGCCGGGATCAGGTACTCCGAGGTTTTCTTGTTCATGGCGTCGACCTCGGCGAACCGGCTCGGGTCGAAGGTGGCGCGCGAGACCCGGACGACGGCGGCACCTGGGAGCGATTGCGTCATGGTCTTCCTTTCCGTCAAGCAATTACATTACGATCTACAATCGGAATATAATGAGTTCACCCCGCGGACGAACGGCCGGAAGCTCGGCTGAGACAAACGCCACGCCGCCAAGGGGACCGGCCCGCGGGCGCCCACGAGACCCGAGACTGGATCCCGCGATCCTCCGCGCCGCCGAGCAGCAACTACGCGAACGCGGCTACGGCGGAACGACCCTGGAGTCCGTGGCGGCCGCCGCAGGAACGACGGTGCCAAGCCTTCGTCGACGGTATCGCGACAAGAGCGCACTGGTCGCGGCGGTCATCGACTCGCTACGGATCGACCCGCTCCCCGCGCCGAAGGCCCCGCCACGCGCACGAGCAGCCGCCATCCTCGAAAACTTCGATCGCAATCTGCGGCGACCCAACTCAATGGCGCTGCTGGCCACCCTCCTGGCCGAAGAGGCCAGACGGCCTGAGCTGATCGAGCGATTTCGCGAGCGACTGGCAAAACCACGACGGCGAGCGCTACGCGAAGCGCTCCGGCTCGGGATCGCCGCTGGAGAGCTCGCCAATGACCTTGACCTTGACGTTGCCGTCAACATGCTCATCGGCTCGTTCTACGCGCGCTACGTCAGCCACGGAACGATCCCGGCAAACTGGTCCCGCAGAGCCCTCGCCCAACTCTGGCCAAGAACGTAGGACGTGGGAGCGGCGTTGCCTCGGCGAGCGTGTGACGAGCCGCTTGCCCGAAGCAACTGCTTGTGGCTGCATGCTGCCGGGGATAGGATCGCCGAGGATGGCGAATGTGTCGTACGAGCGGGTGGGGGCCGCGTCCCTGTTGACGATCGACCGGCCCGAGCGTCGGAACGCGATCGACGGGCAGACGGCCGAGGAGCTGCTCGCTGGGTATCGCAGTTTTGAGTCTGATGAGGACGCGCGTGTGCTGGTCCTCACCGGTAGCGGCGAGAAGGCGTTCAGCGCGGGAGCTGATTTGAAGGCGATCGAGACGCTAGGCCCTCGGGTGAATTCGGTTGAGGGAGTCCTGGGATTCACGCGCCTGGTCTCGCCCAAGCCCACGATCGCTGCGATCTCCGGCTGGTGCCTGGCCGCTGGGCTGGTTCTCGCCTTATGGTGCGATTTGCGGATCGCGACCGAGGACGCGCGGTTCGGGTTTCCCGATCGAAAGTGGGGCGTGCCGATCCTGGATGGCGGGACCAAGCGCCTGGCGGCCACGGTCGGGGTTTCCAATGCGCTTCATCTAGCGATGACCGGACGGGAGATCGACGCGCCAGAAGCACATCGGCTCGGGCTGGTCAACGAGGTGGTGGCGAACGGCCGACATGTCGAGCGCTCCCTCGAGCTGGCGGAGCTCCTAGCGGGCTTCCCGCAGGAGACGCTCCGCGCCGATCGGCTGGCAATCCGCGAGTCGCTCGATGGCGCCCTGCTTGACAGCTTCGCAGGAGAAGCCGAGGTAGCTCGCGCAACCGCCGACGTCGCAACCCGGGGAGCCGGCGAGTTCAGCGCGCGCGGCCGAAGCGCCGGCACCGGCTGAACCACACCGTCGTGTCCGGGCTTGCTGCACCAGAGGGGGCTGAGATCCGGTTCTTGCCGTTTTCCGGTCGTCGTGTCGCTTACGCCGTCAGTGGCGAGGGGCCGCCGCTGGTCGCGCCGGCGTGGTGGGTCAGTCACTTGGAGCTTGATTGGGGGGATCGGGCGTTTCGGGGGCTGTGGGGATCGGTTGGTGAGGGGTACTCGGTGGTGCGGTATGACCGGCTCGGCGTCGGTATGTCTGATCGTGATGTGCGCGAGGAGGAGCTGACCCTCGAGGCTGAGGTTGCGTTGCTGGGTGCCGTGCTCGACGAGCTGGCGTTGGAGCGGGTCGTGTTGGCTGGAGGCTCGTCGGGTGGGTGCGCGGCGATTGCGTTTGCGGCTCGGTTCCCTGAGAGGGTGAGCCGTTTGTTGCTATATGGCGCGTACGCGGACGGATCCTCGATCACCTCGCCGGAGGTGCGTGAGGCGATTGTTGGGACCGTGCGCTCGCACTGGGGACTGGGGTCGCGGGTGCTGGCCGACATCTTCCTGGGTGAGGCCGGCAGCGTTGAACAGGAGCGGTTCGCGCGCTATCAGCGCGCGGCCGCGAGCGCGGAAATCTCGGCGGCGCTGCTGGAGCTCGTCTATCGCAACGACGTTCGAGCCGAGGTGGAGCGGGTGTGTGCGCCAACGCTGGTCGTGCACCGCCGAGGGGATCGCGCGATCCCTTACCGGCTCGGCCGGGAGCTCGCAGCGGCGATCCCCGGCGCAACGCTGATCCCGCTGGAGGGGAGCGCCCATTTCCCCTGGGCGGGGGACACGCAGTCGGTGGCGCGCGCGCTGCGATCGGTCCTCGCGCCCGAACCGCCGCTGCGTGTTGCCGGAGAGCCGCCAGCGGTGCTGCTCTCTGGCCGAGAGCGCGAGGTGCTGGCGCTGGTCGCGAGGGGGTTGAGCGACCGGGAGATCGCCGAGCAGCTGTTCTTGAGCCACCACACCGTGCACCGCCACGTCGCGAACATCCGCCATAAGCTGGGGCGCGGGTCCCGCACCGCGGCGGTAGCTGAAGCAGCACGTCTGGGCTTGCTCTAAAGACGGATCACCCGAACGGGTCATCTTGCGCAGATGGCCCGGGCGGGCGATGCGCTGTAAGGCCGGCGTGCATATGGTCGCCGTCGTGCAGAATGGGATCACAGAAGCCACACCGTCGGGCGGCTCGGCAGCGTGGGCGCGGGCTTTCGCGGTCCTGTACAACCCGTTCTTGTGGGTCGCCGAGTGGGCTGGGTTGCGCGCTCGCCGCAAGGAGTTGCTCAGCCGTGCGCGGGGGTGCACGGTGGAGATCGGCGTCGGCACCGGCTTGAACCTGCCGCATTACCCCGATGGCGTCTCCGAGCTCGTGCTGGTCGAGCCGGACGTCGCGATGCGCTCGCGCCTTGAGAAGCCCTTGCGCCGGAGCGGTAAGCGGGCGCGGCTCATTGACGCGAGCGCGGAGCGGCTGCCGTTCGCCGACGGATCGGTCGACACGATCGTCTCTACCTTCGTGCTCTGCACGGTCGACGCTCCCGATCTCGCACTGCGGGAGGTCGCGCGCGTGTTGCGCCCCGACGGCCAGCTGTTGTTCATCGAGCACGTCCGCTCTGACTCGCCGACGCTCGCCTACTGGCAAGACCGTCTAGCCAGACCGTGGCGCCGGTTTGCGCAAGGCTGCCGCTGCAACCGCGCGACCGCGGAGCTGATCGTCGCCTGCGGGCTTGAGCTCGACGACGTACGCGAAGCGTCATGGCATGCGATGCCGCCAATCGTCCGGCCGCTCATCGCCGGCCGGGCTCGGAACGGCAGCAGCGATGGCTAGCGTGCGCGTCGGGCTCTTCCCTCCGGTCGGTCAGCTCAACCTCGGTCCGGATCAGCTGCAGGCGACGCTCGGTCGTATTGCCGAGGAGGGGGTCGACCACGCATGCGTCGGCGACCACGTGAGCTTCTTCGTGGGCGCGGGGTCGGACGGACTGATCACAGCGACATCGATGCTCGCCGCTCAGCGAGAGCTGCCGGTGTACGTCGGGCTCTACCTGCTGCCGTTGCGACACCCGGTTCCGGTTGCCCGGCAGCTCGCGTCGATCGCGCAGCTCGCTCCCGGCCGCCTCACGCTCGGCGTCGGGATCGGCGGCGAGGACCGCCACGAGATCGAGGTCTGCGGCATAGACCCGACGACGCGCGGGCGCCGGATGGACGAGTGCCTCCAGATCCTGCGCGGTCTCGCCGACGGCACGCCGATGACGTTCGACGGCGAGTTCTTCGCGCTCGAGGACGCGCTGATCGTTCCCGCACCGGAGCCGCGGATACCGCTGATCGTCGGCGGACGCTCGGATGCGGCGGTCAGCCGCGCAGCGAGGCTCGGCGACGGCTGGCTCGGGATCTGGGTCTCCCGACGCCGCTTCGCGGCCGTGCGGGACCAAATTGCGTGGGAGGCGACAGACGCCGGCAGGGACCCGAGCGTGTTCGAGCATGCGCTGAATGTCTGGTGCGGCTTTGGCCCGACCCGTGAGGCCGCACGCGAGCCGCTGGCTGTGCAGATGCAGAGCTTCTACCAGATGGCATTCGAGCCGTTCGAGCGTTACTCGCCGTACGGCACGCCCGAGGACGTCGCCGAGTTCCTGAGCCCTTACATCGAGGCCGGCTGCTCAGCATTCAACGTGATTCCATGCGCCGCCGACGACGAGACCGCGATCGCCGCGGTCGGCGCGGTCCGAACACTGCTCACATCGTCACGAGCCGGTGACCGCACAAGGAGGGCCGAAATCGCTCTCGGACCATCCGGATAGCCAAATTGCTGGTGAGTGACCTGGCTCGCTTCCACCCTCGGTGAGGGGTTCGCCCCGATAGCGCTCCGATCGCCAGCCCGCGAATAGCGCGATTCGATTTCCTGTCGAGAGAATGGAGAGCGCTGCTCGCAGAGATCCCGTCAAGCGCGAAAGGCCGCCGGAATCGCGACACGTCGGGCTGATCGGTGGGCTCGGCGTGGGTGCTGCCGTCATCTACTACCGGGCGCTCGCCGAAGCCTTGGCGGATCGTGGCAGCGTGCCGCGCATCACAATCGTCCACGCGCATGCGCCGACAGCGCTGGCACACCTCGGTGCCCATCGTCGACATGCTCGAGGTGACAGCGCGAGGCCTGCATGAACGCGGGTTCTCGCGCATCGCACTGTTCGGGACGCGCTTCACAATCGAGACCGAATTCGGCGCGCTCGATGCCTTCGACGTCATCCCGCCCAGACCACAAGAAATCGACGAGATCCATCGTGTCTACCTCGAACTCGCGACGGCCGGTCATACCTCCGCGGCGAACGTCGACGCGCTACGCGAAATTGGCAGGGCAATCCAGCGACGTGACCGCGTCGACGCCGTCGTGTTGGCGGGAACCGACCTCAACCTGATCTTCGATGAGGCCAGCCCAGGCTTTCCCGCGTTCGATTGCGCATCAGCCCATATCAGCACGATCCTCGACCGAGCAACGCGGAGCTGAGCTTGATGAACTCCGCGATGGCCACGATCAGGCGGCGTGGACGGGCTTGAGCAGGGCCTCGATTTGGCCGATCGCGATGCTCATGCCCTCCTGCATACCCATCGCGAGCTGCTCCATCTGGTCGGCGTCGGCGAACTGGCGCCGGACGGTCATGCGCGTGCCGGTGGCGGTCGGTTCGAACGTGACGACGCCGCCGATCGGCTCGAGACCCGGTACCGGCTCCCCGTCATCGCCGGCGAGGCCGTTGACGAACTCGATCCGGCGTGGCGCGTCGAGCGCGTCGATTCGCCACCAGCCGTAGTGCGTGAAGGTCGCCGGGTAAGGCGACGGACCCCACCAGCCCTCGAGTTTGCGCGGGTCCTCACAAAGGTTCCACAGGTGTTCCGGTGCGGCCTCGAATTCTGCGACGATCGTCATCGACAGGTCCTCGCATTCCTGCTGCTGGTGATGGCTGTCATGTTCCTGCTCCTTCCTCGGCGAGGATTTCGGCGATCTTCGTCGCCCTCTTGATCCACAGCTGCTCGAATGCAGCAAGCAACGTCGACGCCTTGTGCAGCGTCTCCGGGTTGGCACCCACGTGCTGCTCCCTTCCACACCTCTGCTTGCTGACGAGCGCCGCCCGCTCGAGCACCGCCACGTGCTTCTGTACGGCCGTCAGGCTCATCTCGTAGCGGCGCGCCAGCGCCGAGACAGACTGCTCGCGCTCGATCGCGCGGGCCAGGATGTCTCGTCTGGTTGCGTCGGCGAGCGCCTGGAAGATGCGGTCGGCCTGAGGCTTTGAGAGCGTTTCGCTGGTCAGCAGATCTACAACCATTTGGTTGTAGATCTATCGAGCTATGCCCGCCAGCGCAAGCGCGTCAGCGCACGGCCGCACGGATCAGGGCGAGGACCGCGTCATCCGCGATTGGCGCTGCGGGGGCGCGGGCGGTTAGTGTCGGCACATGGATGAGTTCGCCTCTGCGTGCGTGAGTGTCCGTGATCGTGTGCTGGCGTCGGACATGGCCGAGGGCATCGACGCGGCTTGGCTTGACTACGTGCGCGACGACGGCCGCCTGACCGAGGCGGCGAGCATGACGCCATGCGTGACGCGGATGGTCACCTCTGAGCTTCATCCTCCCCATGACGGCGCTCCGGTCGGACGGTTCTCAGACCGAGTCCCGCCGCTTGGCCGATTGCTCCCCGACCTCGGGCAGCACGAACCCGCTGTTCGCCGTCTCGTCATGGTCACCATGGCGTACGGCTACTTCGCGATCATCGACGCCGAAGCCATAGCCGCTATTGCAGGGCGACCGTTACCGCCGATCGTTGCGGGCCGTAGCCCTGAGCAGGTGTGGCCGCATTGGGTGACGAGCATGAGCACCGGAACGCTGCTCGCGCAGGTGACCGGCAAGAAGGAGATCGGGAAAGTCCAGGACATCTGCGGCGAGCGTCTCTACAAGGAGCTTGTGGATCTCGGGCTGGTCGGCAGGCGACGCCGGAGAATCCCTTATATGGGGCGGTTCTACGCCCAGTCGGGCATGCTGCTTCGAGTCGTGCAAAGCGACACACCGGAGCCTGCACCGGAGTCGCTGGCGGTCGCAAACCAGTGGCCGTTCGAGGAGATGCCGACCGAGTAGGTGAGTGGCATTGAACCTATCGGGGGAAACGGTTCCCGCCGCGTCCAACGGTGCAATGTTGACACTGCTGACTGACAGTCAGTCGGTCATTCGCGTGACGCAGTTTGCCCACCCCTGGCCTGGACCCGAGCGAACGAGGGTTCCCACCTGATGGGCACGGATCGCAGCGACCAGCCAGCGAATCCCCTGACGGCCCGCACCGCTACGGTCGTGGTGCTGTCGCTCGGTGTCGCGGTGGTGCTTGGCGACGCGGGCGTCGTGACGCTGGCGCTGCCGGAGATCCTGCGGGATTTCGGGGCTCAGGTTTGGGGGGTCGCGTGGGTTCTGATCGCGTTCAATCTCGTGCTCGCGCTGGTGGCGGTCCCGGCGGCGCGTGTGTGCGTGCGCGGAGACCCGGCGGTCGCGACCGCGAGTGGAGTCATTGGCTTCGCCGCCGCGACGACGGTGTGCGCGGTGGCACCGTCGCTGGGCGTGCTGATCGCGGCGCGGGCGGCGCAGGCGGTGGGCGGCGCACTCGTGATCGTGGGAAGCCTCGAGCTTATCGTTGCGACGGTCGGGGTCGAGCGCGCGGGCGTGCGGCGGTGGGCCGCGGCTGGTGTCGCCGGGGCCGCCCTTGGTCCGGTGGTCGGAGGGCTCCTAACCTCCGCATTCTCATGGCGAGCGATCTTCGTGGTCCAGATCCCGATCGTGCTGCTCGCGCTGCCTGCCGCGATCGCGCAGCGCGGCCGGGTGGTGCCGCGCCAGGCGAACGTGGACATGTCGCCGGATCGGCCGCACGTGTTGGCCAACCTGGCGCTGGCGCTGCTTTCGGCGGCGCTCACGGCGGCGCTGTTCCTGTTGGTGCTGCTGCTCGTGGACGGCTGGAGCCGCTCGCCTGCGGTGGCCGCGCTCGCCGTCACCGCCGTGCCGGTGGCGGCCCTGGCGGCCGGTCCCGTGTTTCGGGGTGTGCGCGCCGGGACACGTTCCGAAGCGGTTGCTGGATCGGTCCTGATCGCCGGCGGGCTCACCGGGCTCGCCCTCCTGCCCGGTGCAGAGCTCGTCTGGACGCTCGCGCCGCAGGTGCTCATCGGCCTCGGCCTCGGACTTTCGGTCGACTCGCTGAACGCAGCCGCGCTCCGCGACCGGATCCCACGCGCGCTTCACGGTGGCTGGACGATCGCCGCGCGGCACGCCGGCGTGGTGGTCGGCCTCGTGATCCTCACCCCGATATTCACCGCCGACCTGCGCCACGCCCAGACCCCGGCCGAGGAGGCGATCGCGCGCCTCGTTCTCGACGCGCCACTCCCCGCCTCGACCAAGCTCGACCTCGCCGAGCAGCTGGGGCGCCGGCTGTCAGCCGAACGCGGCCGGGTTCCCGACCTGCGGCCCGCGTTCACGGCCTTGCGGGTGCCGACGCCGCAGAAGCCCGCGGCCGCCGCCCTGGAGCGTGGCCTCGAGGATCAGCTCAAGCGCGCCGCCACCCGCGCATTCCGCACCGCCTTCCTCGTCGCGGCGGGACTGGCGCTGCTGGCGCTCGCGCCTGCACTGGCATTGCGCGACCGGAGTCGCTCATGAGGCGACTCGCGCTTCCGCTGATCGCCGTCGTGCTCGTGACCGCCGTCCTGGGAGTCCAGATCGCCGCCGGCGGCGGCCACTACGTGCCGCTCCGCCCGGCCAATCCGTGTGAACCGCGCCCGGTTCCGCCGATCGCGCCACAGCTCGAACCGCTCGCAGAACAGATCGTGCTGCTCGGCCTCGACAGTGCCGCATGCCGGCTCGGCATCTCCCGCGAGCGCCTCGTCCTCGCGCTCGCCCAAACCCGGACGCTCGACCCCCACCAGTCCGCGGCGCTCAAGGCAGGCCTCCTTGACGCGGTCGACCGGCTCGAACGCCAGGGCCGCTTGCCCAAGGTGTCCCAGCTGCTCCCGCAAGCGCTCGACCAGGCCAACCTCCCCGGAATCGTCAAGACAATCATCGAAGCGATCCCGGACTCGGTGATCGACAACCTCCTCCCCACCGCACCGCTGCTGCACCAGACGGTCAACGAGCTCGACATCAACCGGCTCCTACACCAACTCAATGACCCGAGCCAGCTCAACTCCGTCCTCCAGTCGGCGATTCTCCAGGCCGCGCTGCGCCAAATCCTCGACCGCCTGCGCCCCTAAGCGCCGCCGGGTTGTCTCACTGAGGTCGCGGTCCTGGCGGGACTTCACGCGGGGCGCTTCCGCGTGGCCTCCAGCTCGGCGACGCGCTCGCGGATCCGGTCCTCGTCGGTGATGGTGTGCCACCGTGTGGCTCGACGTTGGCCGGTTCTCCGGATCCGGCCAGCGGTCTCCAGGTCTCGGAGCAGCTTGAGCAAGTGGTCGCGGTTTCCGCCCGTTTTCTCGGCAAGCGCGGACGTCGTCAGTCCGCCGTTCTCTGACAGCAGGGACTCGACACGGTCGGCGGGTATGGCCTTCGATTGCCTTGTCGCTTTCGGGCGAGATGTCTTGCGAGTGCGCTCGCCCGATCGCGGTGTCGAGTCGCCAGCGGTGTGTACCCCAATCCCACGCTGTGATCGCCGCCGGGAAGGTCGGCTCTCGTGGGCGTCGAGCCGGACTCGGGCGGCGTCCAGCGTCTTGATTTCGTCGTTCAGTTCGCGGAGTCGGTTATCTATTGACTCCACGATGTCTTGGGTCGTTCTCATGGTCCTGATGCTACGCATGTGGGCGGCGTGTGCCAGACGTGGGCCGCGTGGCTTGGAGACGCCCGGTTGGCGCCGGAGAGCTGGACCCGTCAGAACACGGCGATCCGATAGCTTGAAATGAGTGGCAAGAACGAGTGATAGAGGTGTGCGGCTCGACGGCCGCGGCTATGCGGAGAAGCTCGTGGGCCAGCTCCGAGAGCGGGTCGACCGGGTCGAGGGGAGTGTGGGTATCGCGACGCTGCTCGTGGGCGACGACGAGGCCGCGGCGATCTATCAGCGTCGAATCGACCGGGGTGCCCGCGAGCTCGGAATCGCGTCTCGCCCCGAGCGGCTCCCTGCCGACGCCTCATTCGGCCAGGTTGTCGGCAAGCTGGCCGAGGTCGACGTCGATCCTGAGATATCGGGCATCCTTGTCCTGCGCCCACTCCCGCGACACTTGCCCGAGGCGCGAATCCTGCGGGCAATCCCGCCGCACAAGGATGTGGAGGCCCAACACCCCGAGAATGCCGGGCTGCTCGCGTTGGGCACGCCGCGATTTGTGCCCTCGACGCCGGCGGCAGCGTTCGTGATGCTCGACAGCTACATGCTTGAGACCCGGCGCGAGATTGAGACCGCGTATGACGGCCTTGATCTAGTGGTCGTCGGGCGTTCCAGCAACGTCGGCAAGCCGGCGGCGATCCTCGGATTGGCCCGTAACGCAACCGTCATCTCGTGCCACAAACACACCGACGATGCGGGTCGGCTAGCCGAGCATACGCTCCTAGGAGACATCCTCATCATCGCTGTGGGCTCTCCCGGCCTTCTCACCGGCGACATGGTGCGGCCGGGAGCGATCGTGATCGACATCGGCATCAACCCAGTCACTGCTCCTGATGGCAACGTACGGCTGGTTGGGGACGTGGACTTCGACAGCGCGATCGCGGTGGCAGAGGCGGTCTCGCCGGTGCCGGGCGGTGTGGGCCCGATCACAGATGCATGGGTGCTTCACAACGCGATCCTGGCGGCCGAGCGCTCCACGGGCTCCGGCCGTCAGGCTGACAGCACTCATCTTGTCGAGACGTTGGGTCTGTTCGCGGCGCCGGTACTTAGCAGCGACTGAACCCTGCACCTGGAGCGGTAGGCACCACGACATAGGCCAGGGGCGTACTCTCACCGGGGATCGCGGGCCCACTCGTCACGGCGGATGGAACAACCCGACTCAGAACCCGACCTCAGGCGTCTGCGCTATTTCGTGAGCGTTGCGGGGGAGCTCAGCTTCAGTCGCGCGGCGGAGCGCTTATATATCTCGCAGCAGCCGCTTAGTGCTGCGATACAAAAGCTCGAGCGTGACCTTGGTGCGCGGCTCTTTGATCGCTCCAGTCGTCGAGTTGCGTTAACCGCCGCGGGAGAGGCGCTGCTCCCCAGAGCCAGGGCGGCTATCGCGGCTGCCGAGACGGCGTATGCAGCGGCAAGGAACGCTGCTAAGGGCATCGCCGGCGTGTTGCGCGTCGGTGTATCACATGGGGCACACCGGACGGCAATGGCGATTCTGGACGAGCTAACAGCGCTGTACCCGGACGTCGAGGTTGAAATTTCGCAGGACGCCACCGGACCGCTCGTGGCGGATCTTCATGCACGCCGAATCGACATCCTCGTGGGCGCCAGCGTCAACACCGACCCGACGCTCGCGCGAGACTTGGTGCGCCTCGACGAGGCGTTCCTCGTCGTTCATCCAGGGAGTCTTTACGCGAACCGGCAATCCGTGCGGCTCGATGAACTACGCGGCGAGATGTTCGTGATCGCGAGAGAAACGGTCGCGCCCGGCTACAACGAGGCGCTGATCGCGATGTGTGTCGAGGCCGGCTTCACCCCCAAGACGTTGACCTCCCCCGGTCTGGTTGCTCCACCGGAGCATTGGGTGGTGATCTTGAATCGGCCCGCGGTTGCGATCATGCAACTTGAGTTCGAGCCGGTCTTTGTTCCTCTGGTTCCGCCGAGATACTTTCGGATCGAGCTGGTTTGGCGGCCAGATGGCGAGACCCGACTCATCGATTCGTGCCGAGCGGCCGCTGCCGCGGTTGGGCGACGGGAACGGTGGGCAATCCGGCACCGCAGTCACACCGGCTACACGTAGAGAGTGTGGATCGCTATCAGGAAAGTGTTGCGCTGACCATCTGCGAGCGTAGGTTGCCGGTAGTTACCCATTCGCGGCGACCCGAGCCAGAAAGGAAAGGATGATGACCCTGCAAGCCGATTCACCCGCCGTCGCGTTCGCCTGCCGCCATATCGAGGCGTATACGAACGGCGATCTCGAGACCGCGCGGGGGAACGTCGCCGACGACGTCCAGGCCGAGACCAACGGTGTGCACCTCAACGGCATCGATGAGTACATGGCTGGTCTGACCCGCTTCGCTGCCATCCTCGAGCGTGGAACCGTGCGTGTCCTTGCGGCACGCGGCAACGAGAACTTCGCGATCATCATGACCGAGCACACGGCGTTCGGCCAGCCTCTTCCCTCCGCGCGCACTTTCACGCTCGACGAGAACGGAAAGATCAAGCAAGAGCGCGTCGTCTTCCCCGGGGAAGCGGTGTAAGGCTTGCTTGGCTCCCTCCGGCGCTCGGATCTCAGACGCGGATGAGCGCGAATGCCCGCCTAGCCGGTGTCAGTACCGAGTTGCTCGATCGCAGCGCGAGCGATGTCTTGTTCTTCAATCAGGTCGGCGCCTCGATCGACGGCGGCGACGAGCGCGGCGTGCGCGATCCCGAGGGTGGTCCGCAGATTGCGTGCGGTACGCGCCCGGTTTAGCTCCGCGAGCATTTCCACCGCGGCCGTCGAGAGGGCCGTCTCGCTGGTCACGTTGGCGACGAGCCGGGTACGGCGGTCGAGGATCCGGCTCAGCTGGCCGCTGACGATGGGCGGTACGGCAAGCATGCGCTCGAGCGCTCCGTGCTCGAGCCGGGCTCTCTGGAACGATTCCATCTCAAGGTATTCGTCGTGAACGGCGACGATTACGCCGGCATGTAGCTCGGTGAGCGCGCGCAGCACCGGACCGAAGAACGCGCCGACAAGCTGATCGCGGCTGGCGCGGCCGCCGTAGCGGCGGATGAAGCTGTCGGAGTCATCGACGACGACCACCGGCATACGGTCAGCGGCGGAGATCGTCTCGAGCGCCCGGTTGACGTTCTCCAGCACTTCGCCCGCGGGGCGTTGCAGATCGACGCCGGCAAGCGTGGAAGTGACCTCGCCAGCGAGTTCGCCGCTGGCGACCCAGAACGTCGCGGCCAGCTTGGCGGCAAGCCGACGCTCGCTGCCGGGGAGCGGACGCCGGGCGGCCGCGGCCGTGAGGATCGCATCCCGATCGCGCCCGGTCAGCGTGCCGGCGCGCTGGGCGTCGCGCACGATGCTTTGGATCAGGTGCGCGGCGAATCGCCGCACATCGAGCACGACCTGATCGTCGTCGAACGCGACCGAGACCCAGATCGGAGCGATCGACCCGCTGGGCTCGTCGAGCGTGTACCGCAGCAAGCTCGTCTTCCCGCACCCGATCGGACCCCTCACACCGAGCCGCTCGGCGCTTTGAGCCGCACGCATGACGCCGTTCTCAGTGCCGCCACGCCCGCGGTCGTCGAACGGGACATGGAACGCCGCCATGTCGGCGTGGAGCGGACTGCCATCGAACGCGTGCGCGCCGAGCAGTTCGGTAAGGATCTCGTAGCTCATGCGGGGATCCGCACGGCGAACCGACGCGCGGGACGCCCCCGCCGGCCGGGCTCGTGCTGCTCGATCGTCTCAAGCAGCCCGGCGGACTCGAGCTTGTGCATGAGCTGGCTCATGCGCTGCCGACTAGCACCTACCTGGCGCAGCATCGTCTCGTCCGACGCAGCCGCCGGCCCGTGCGCTACGAGGTACCCCACCAGCGCACCCGCGAGCGGACCCGCGAGCGCACTCGCCCGCTGCGCGAGCTCGTCCGCCGCCGGGCTCGTTGGCGCGATCCCGGCCCCGATGTCGTCCGCGGCTCGTAGCAGCCGTCGTGGGTTGCCGCCGGCCACCGCGATCGCACGCTCGACCTCAGCGTCGGCGAGCTCGGGCACGTGGGCGCGCAGCAGCTTCGCCGCGTCCGCATCGCTCAACGCGCCGAGCCTGACCGTGCGCTCAAAGAACGCATCGGCGGGCGGCTCCAGGTAGAGCGCCTCGCCGGAGCTGTCGCCGGCGACGACCCAGCTCACACCCTCAAGGGCCCAGAGCTCGTTTCGCAGACTCCCGAACACCCCATGGGCAACGCTCGGCGCGATCCCATCAACGATCAGGCACACCGGCCGCCCCAGCGCAGCGAGCCGCTCGCCAAGGAGGTCGATCAGCTCGATCAAGATCGCCGGCTGAGCGACCTGCCCGAACGGTCCATCCGGCATCGACAACGCTCGCAGGTCCTCGATCCAACCACCGCGGGAACCGGCAGGCTCGGCGAGCCGCTGGACGCGGGCCACAAGAACGCCCAACAGCTGGGACGGGCTACCCGCGAGCTCACCGCTCACCATCACGGTCTGGTGCGGCCCCTTCCGGCGCGCGAGCAACCAGACCACATGATTGAGCAGCGACGTACGGCCGCTGCCACGCTCTCCGAGCAACAGCACCGGCTCCGAGGCGCCGACGGCACGGATGATCGCATCGGTCTCGCGGCTACGATCCACGAACCGTCGCTGATCGGCCCTAGACTGCACGAGCGGCTTCGTGCTCATAGGCGCAATATTAGCAAAATTATTGTGCCAGTTGCTAGCACAAACGAACGGGTCGGGTCGTCGGCAAGGTGTATGTGCCCGCGTTGTCGGTCGGCGGCAGCACGGAGCGTGCGGTTTGCGCCGGACCGGCCGAGCCGTCACCGGCGCGCGTCAGGCCTGCCGGTCCGTGTAGCCGGCTAGCGCGCGTCGCCCGCTGGCCGTGGCGGCCGTCGCGAGACGGCTGCGGATAGCGGTCGAGGCGCGGTCGAAGCCTCGCTCGTCACGGTTTAGCTGCCAGAGCGAGTTCGCCAGCACGCCCGCGGCGTCGAGCTCGAAGGCCAGCTGCTCGGGCTCGGCGTCCGGGCGGAGCTGGCCTCGCTTCTGGGCGCCTTTGATGTGAGCGACGATCGCGTCAGTCCAGCGTTGTTTTTGCTTGGCGATCTCGTCGCGGATGGGTCCGGGTCGGCTGTCGAACTCGTGGTGGGCGTTCGAGAAGAAGCATCCGCCGCTAAATACGCCCCTGCGGAAGTACGCGAGCCACGAGTCCATTAGCGCGGCGAGTCTCACGACGCCTGGCTCGAACTCGGCGACTGGGAGCCAGACCTCCTCCTCGAAGATCTCGCTCGCCGTCGCGATCGTTTCGAGCTGTAGCTCCTGCTTGGAGCCGAAGTGTGCGAACAGGCCGCTCTTCGAGACCCCCAGCTCTGACGCCAGGCGCCCGATCGAGAGCCCTTCGAGGCCTTCTGCCGACGCGATGTCGACGGCCTTCGCCAGGATTGCCCTGCGAGTCCGGTCGCCCCGAACACGGCGGCCGTCGACTTGGTTTGCCGTCTCGCTTGCGGGGGTGCGCCGCCCAACCTCTTGAGTCACGGAACTTGACGCTAGCACGATCGTTCGTGTACAAATTAAAAAGCACGATCGTTCGATCAGTTTTGTCGAGACCTGGCGAATGCCCGGCTCGAGGTGGGGTGTTCCGAGTCCAGGAGGCCTTGATGACCCAGTCCGCCCGTTTGCTCTTGCTGGCCGCCGGCGCAGCCTTCCTTGCCCTGCTCGACGTGACCGTCGTGAATCTCGCGATTCCCGCGTTGAGCCGCGCCTACCCCAGTACGAGCGTCTCGAGTCTCTCGTGGGTGATTACCGCGTACGCGACGGTGTTCGCTGCCCTGCTTGCCCCGGCGGGCCGGCTTGCCGATGTGATCGGGCGACGGACGCTATTCCGCGTCGGCGTCGGCGGGTTCGCGTTGATGTCCGCGGCGTGCGCCGCCGCGCCAAGCGTGCCGGTGCTGCTCGCGGCGCGAGCGCTTCAGGGGGCAGCTGCGGCCGCGATGATTCCGGCCTCGCTCGCGATCGTGCTCACGGACACGCCGGTCGAGCGGCGGATGGCGTCGATCGGGGTCTGGAGCGCGGCGGGCGCTTTCGCCGCCGCTGTCGGCCCGAGCGTCGGCGGCGTTCTCGTACACGTGTTTGGCTGGCGGTCGTTGTTCGTGATCAACGTGCCGACGGGCGTCGCCCTGGCGGCCTTCGCTCAGATGGTTCCGCAGACGCCGCGCCGCGATGCGCGGCTGCCCGACCCGGTCGGGACGGTCCTGCTCGCGGTCGGGGTGGGGCTCACGGCGCTGGGGCTCTCGCAAGGCGCGCGGTGGGGATGGGGTGACGCACGTACTGTCGCGGCATTGGTCGGCGGCATCATCGCTGCCGGAGTGGCGCTGCAGAGATCGTGGCGCGTACCGGTCCCTGCGATCGAGACGAGGCTATGGAGGCACCGCACGTTCGCGCTCGCCAACGCGACCTCGCTGCTCTACGGCACGAGCCTTTACGCATGGATGCTGCTCGGCGTCCTCGTCCTCACCCAGCTTTGGAACTACTCCGAGCTCCAAGCCGGACTTGCGATGACCCCGGGAGCGATCGCGGCCAGCGTCGCCGCGCTTCTCGGTGGCCGCGCTCGCAGCCGGGCCGGCCCACGGACAATCACGGTCATCGGCGCGCTGACGATGGCGGCCTGCGGCCTGGTGCTTGCGACCACGCTGCCACACAACCCAGACTTCCTCGGCTACTGGCTACCGATCGGTCTCGTGTTGGGAACTGGCATGGGCCTCGTCACGACCGGGACCTCGACCGCCGCCGCGCTGTCGCTACCAGCCTCCTCCTTCGCCGCCGGCACCGGGCTCAACCAGACGGCACGGCAAGTCGGTGGGGCGCTCGGGATTGCGACGCTGGCGACACTGATCCAAGCGCGCCCGTCAGGTGGCGCGGCAACCTTCGAGCACGTCTACCTGTTCTGCGCGCTGGTGATCCTGTGCGCAGCGTTCGTCGCCCTCGGACTGACACTCCGCCCTGCCGCCACGACGAGCGTGACCGAGAAGACCGACCCCTACCTGGCCAGATCTCCCCTGTTCGATCATTCGCCCTGGAGTCGGTTTGTCGTCGTCGGCGACAGCATGGCCGAGGGGATCGGCGACCCGCTGCCCGGCTACGAAAATCTTGGATGGGCGGATCGTGTGGCGAACACCCTGCGCACCGACTACCTGAACCTCGGGCGGCGCAATCTGCTCGCTGCCGAGGTCCGGGAGACTCAGCTCGAACGGGCGCTGGCGTTCGCGCCGGACCTCGCCGCCGTGGTGTGCGGCGGTAACGATCTGATGCGACCTGATCACGACCCGGTCGCGGTCGAACGCCACGTCGACGCGATCGTGGCAGCACTGCGAGCAGCCGGAAGCGACGTGATCATGTTCGCCCCATTCGACATCAGCCAGTCAAAGCTGCTGCCCACCGAACGCAAACCAACGTGGCGATCACTAATCGAGCGAATGGGCGCACTGGCCGAAACGATCGCATCCCGCCGCGGCGCCGTGCTCGTCGATTTCCGCTCCCATCCCGCCGGGCCGGAGTCCGGCATCTACTCCAACGACCGTATCCATCTCAACGCGCGCGGGCACGCCATCTGCGCCGCGCAAACGCTGCGAGTGCTCGAGCAGCACGCAGCCGAGCGAGAGCTGAGAGCGGCATGACTGGACCGGTACACACGCGACCGGGATGGAACATCTCGTCCGAAGCCGACAGCCGGCGTATCACGCTCCGCGATGGCCGTATCGTCGACGTGCGCCAACTGCAGCCGGGTGATCGCGAGGGTCTCGCCGCCGCTGTCGGACGACTGTCCGACCGGACGCGCTACCTCCGCTTCGCGACCGCCAAGCCGCGGCTGAGCAAGCGGGAACTCGATTACCTCATCGATGTCGACCACCATCGCCACGAGGCGATCGTCGCCATCGATCCGACCACCAGGCGCGGGGTCGCGCTCGTCCGCTACATCCAGGTTTCGGGTGAGCCCAGTGTGGCCGAGATCGCGGCGACCGTCACCGACGACTGGCA
>Ga0335073_10002695_pt1 | contig 24381 bp, 23 predicted proteins | sample Lox_Sample_22_FD_207093 | JGI IMG/M metagenome (GOLD analysis project Ga0335073, IMG submission 207093) | Soil microbial communities from Loxahatchee National Wildlife Refuge, Florida, United States - Lox_Sample_2.2 | ecosystem: Environmental > Terrestrial > Soil > Wetlands | place: USA... | reverse complement strand
GGAGATCCAGCCCCGCTCGTCGATCGTGAGGGAGTACCGGTCCGGGAAGTGACGGAGGATCCCCGTCAGGATGCGGCCGAGGTGGTCGAGCTCCCGGTCGTTCATCAGGAAGCGACCGGGTTGGCCGCACACCGGGCACGTCTCAGCCCGGAAGTACCCGTGCTGGGCGCACTCCTTCAGCATCGTGCGGGCGACCTCGTTACGCCTTGACCTTGTCCGCCTTCTTCTCGAAGTCGGTGAGGAGGTCGCCGTACATGTCCGCGAGGTCCTTCAGGACCCGCTTCAGGATCTGCTGCGGTTTCTCTCCCTTCGTCTTCAGGATGAGGGTGGGGCGCTCAAGGTACGGGTGGCCGAGGTAGTAGCGTGCCTCCACGACCTTCTCCTCCTTCTGGAGGGCCTCCACGAGCGGGATCAGGAGCGTCTCCTCCCCGCGAGGAAGCTCCATGCGGATCATGTCGTTGGTTTTCTCGACGACGCGCAGCTCCATCGAAAGCACCGAGAGTCGGCCCACCGTCGCTCGGTTCTTAAGGGTGGCGGGAGCGACACCGACGGCCCGCCGGCGCCGTCCGACGTGGATATAACTCTCGCCGCTTCCCACTCGCCGGTCCGCATGCGATTCCTCGTCGTCGGAGGGGGCGCGCGGGAGCACGCGATCGCGGTCCCGCTCGACCGGGCAGGGGCGGAGATCCTCGTCGCGAGCTCGAACGCGAACCCCGGGCTCGACCGCCTCGCCCGGACGTTCGTGCGGGTCGACCCGACGGATGGCCCGAAGGTCGTGGCGTTCGCGAAGCGGGAACGAGCCGAGGTCGCGGTCATCGGCCCGGAGGCCCCGCTCGCGGCCGGGGTCGCCGACGCGCTGCGCGCCGCCGGTATCCCGACCGTCGGACCGAATCGCGACGGCGCGCAGCTCGAGACGTCGAAGACGTTCACCCGGGAGCTCCTGAAGCGGCACGGCGTGGACGCCTCGCCGAAAGCGATCGCGCCGACGGGCGTGGAGGAGGTGGACCGGGCGATCGCGGAGATCGCCGGTCCGTTCGTCGTGAAGCCGGACGGGCTGACGGCGGGCAAGGGGGTGTGGGTCCAGGGCTCCGATTTCACCGACCCGAAGGAGGGCGCGACGTACGCCAAGTCGCTCCTGCTCCAGGGCGGCCGCGTCCTGCTCGAGGAGAAGCTCGAAGGTGAGGAATTCAGCCAGATGGCGTTCGTGACCGACAGCGGGATCTTCCCGATGCCGGCGGTGCAGGACTTCAAGCGTGCCCTCGAGGGGGACCGCGGACGGAACACGGGCGGCATGGGCTCCTACTCCCAGCGCGACCACTCGCTCCCGTTCCTCCCCCTCGCGGACCGCGAGACCGCGATCGGGATCCTGCGGCAGAGCGTCGACGCGCTCCGGGCCGAGGGCATTGGCTACCGCGGGATCCTGTATGGCGGGTTCATGCTCACCGCACGGGGTCCGAAGCTCGTCGAGTACAACGCCCGGTTCGGCGACCCCGAGGGGATCAACGCGCTCACCCTCTACGAGGAGGGGAACTTCGCGGAGCTGATGGAGGGCGTCGCGACGGGGCACGTCGACCCGAACCTGGTTCGGTTCCGGCTCCGGTCGACCGTCGTGAAGTACCTCGTGCCCCCCGGCTACGGGGAGCTCCCCAAGCCGGGCGGTGTGCTGCAGCTCGACACGGAGGCGATCGAGGCCGACGGGGTGCATGTCCTGTACGGTTCCGTCGACGCGGCCGGGCCCGGGGCCGTGCGGCTCGGTACCTCGCGGGGCGTCGCCCTCGTCGGGGAGGCGAGCGCGATCCACGAGGCGAGCACCCGGGTCGAGTCGTCCCTGAAGCACATCCGCGGCGAGTACTACCTGCGCCACGACATCGGAACGAAGGAGGACCTTGCGCGACGCGTGGAGCACCTTCGACAGATGCTCGCGCCCGGAGCGAAGCCCTCGCCATTGCCCCTCAGCGTGGCGCCCGCGTCCGCTCCGCCGTCCAGCGCCGGCACCGTCGAGCAGCGAATATGATCCTAGGGTCCGCCGCTCCGTCGGGTGCCGGGGCCCGTCCCTCGCGCACCGTGCGGCCGGCGCGCGGAACCCCGGGCGGTTCTCGGCTCCACCGTTAAATACCGTCCTCCCGGTGATACGGCTCCCATGTTCTGTCCCGATTGCAAGCGGTTGATGCGGCCCGACCGCGCCGCCGGGGTGTGGAAGTGCTCGGCGTGCGGCAAGAAGATCCCCCTCGGCCGCGGGGTGGAGGTCGGCCGCTCCACGCCCGCGGGCCGCGAGATGGCGGTGGTCGACACGAAGACCGTGACGTTGCCGACCGCCGAGGAACTCTGCTCGAAGTGCGGCAACACGAAGGCGTACTGGGTGCTCCGACAGACCCGCGGTTCCGACGAACCGGAGACGCGGATCTTCGAGTGCACGAAGTGCGGCTACAAGTGGCGTGAATACCAGTGAGCGCGCCGTCGATCGTCCCGGTCTCCCGTGTCTTCGCTCCCGACTCCGTCGGAGCGACGGTCCGCCTCCGCGGATGGGTCCAGAAGACCCGCTCCTCGGGCGGGATCCTCTTCCTGCTCGTCCGGGACCGGACCGGGACGGTCCAGGCGACCGCGAAGAAGGATACGATCGGGCCCGAGCGGTTCGACGCGGTCGAGCACGTCCAGGTGGAAGGGACGATCGAGGTCGAGGGGACGGTCGCCGAGGACCCGCGCGCCCCCGGGGGGCGGGAGGTGCGCGCGAGCGCGATCACGATCTTCGACGCGGGCCTGCCGTTCCCGATCTTCCAGGAGCAGACCGAGGAGTTCCGCCTCGACAAGCGCCATCTCGTGATCCGGTCCGCGCCGCACGTCGCCACGTTCCGCGTGAAGGCGGAGCTGTTGCGCGCGATGCGTGACTTCCTCGCCGCCGAGGACGTCCTCGAAGTAACCCCGCCGATCCTCACCGGCAACGCCGCCGAGGGGGGCGCCGAGGCGTTCCAGATCGAGTACTTCGGACGGCCGGGGTACCTCTCGCAGACCGCGCAACTGTACCTCGAGGCGATGCTCTCCCCGCACGAGCGGGTGTACTCGCTGACGCCGTCGTTCCGCGCGGAGAAGTCGCGGACGCCGCGCCACATCACCGAGTTCCAGCACCTGGAAGGCGAGCTCGCCTGGGTCAACCTGGACGGGCTGATGGATTTCCTCGAGCGGATGGTGAGCGCCGCGTGCCGCGCGGTCGCCGAGCGGCGGCCGTCTGAGCTGAGGACGCTCGGCCGGGCGCCGGAAGAACTGCTCGCGGTGCGGCCCCCGTTCCCGCGCATCACGTACGCCGAGGCGATCGACAAGCTGGCGAAACTCGGCCTTCCTGTCCACTGGGGAAGCGACCTCGCGACCGCCGAGGAGCGGGCCCTCACCCTGGAGGAAAAGCTCCCGTTGTTCGTGACCCGCTACCCGCGGGAACTGAAGGCGTTCTACATGGAACGGACGCCGGGCGACCCCCGGACCGTCGAGGCCGTAGACCTGCTCGCTCCCGAAGGGTACGGCGAGATGGTCGGAGCCTCCTGCCGGGAAACGAACCTCGAGTCGCTGCGCGAGCGGATCGTCGAGATCGGCGCGAACCCCGAGGAATACGAGTGGTACCTCGACCTGCGGCGGCACGGGAACGTCCCGCACGCCGGCTTCGGCCTCGGGGTCGAGCGCATCCTGCGCTGGATGCTCCGGCTGGAGCACATCCGCGACGCGACCCCGTTCCCGCGCACTCCGTCGCGCCTCACGCCCTGAGCGCGCCGGTTTTCGCCCGGTCCGGGGGTAAGGTTCATGAGCGACGGCGCACGTGGGCACGTTGCACCTCTCCGGAGTTTCGAGTTTGGCGGCGAATCACGGGTCCGACCGGGGAGGAGAGCGCGCGCCCGCGCCGGTCGAGAAAGGCACTGTCGCGGCGCTCGTCGTCGAGCGGATCACGCACCAGGACGTGCCGGAGATCTGCGCGCTGTACCGGCGGGTGTGGGAATCCCCGCCGATCCCCGGCCTCCCGGTCGAGCTCGTGAAGTCCTGGCAGCCGGCCCCGCTCGAGTTCACGAGCTGGATGGAGGGGGTCACCTACTTTGCCGCCCGTCGCGACGGTCGGCTTCTCGGTGTCATCGGCTGTGAGGTCGAGCGCGGGAACTGCCGTCTCGTGAGCATCGCGGTCGACCCCGGCGCGCGGCGCCAGGGGATCGGCACCGCTCTGGTCAACGCCGGCGTCGAATGGGCCCGCCACGCGACCGCGACCCAGGTGTGGACGGACGGTCTCGCCCGGCTGACCGGTTTCTCCGAGCTGTTCAAGCACCTCGGCTTCACCGAGTGCGGTGTCCTCCACAAGCACGAGTGGAGCGAGGACGTCCGCCTGTTCGAGCGTCTGCTCTAGCGCCGCGCGCTCGAGCGCGCCGCCCGTCCGGGCGGCACCCCGTGGGTCTGCTGGAGCGCGCGCAACCGGCGCAGCCCCTCTTCGGGGTGCCCGCGGAAGAACTCCCGCGCGCCGCGGGCGAGCTCGGTCGCCTCGAGCTCGGTCGCGATGCCGTGCGCCCGCTCGTCGAGCAGGTAGTCGCCGTACTCCGAAATGTAGCGCGGAAGCCCGGCCTTGAGCCGGTTGACGGCTTGAAGCCTCAGCGTCCGGATCTGCTGCTTCAGCGGGGCGAGCTTCCCCGCGCGCAGCTCGCTTTCGAGCTCCTCCTCGACCGTCGCCGGGTCCTGCGGAGGTTCGACCCCGAGCGCCTGCATGTCGCGCATCAGCGCCACGACGCGCTCCAGCTCCTCGCGCGCCTGGTCGAGGTGATGCTCCTTGAGCGAAACGACTCGGTCGACCTGCTGGAACGTCGCGAGCGCCTGGGCGATATCCCCGGTGCGAGCGGAGTGGAGCGTGTCGTCGATCTGGTCCCGTTCGAGCCGGCTGTCAACCGCATACGCCTCGAGTCGGGTCAGTCGGGCGCGGGTCCGCTTCTGCCACTCCTCGAACCCGGCGATGATCCGCTTCTGCGCGATCCGCTCGATCCCGCGAACGGCCTCCGCCCACGGCTCCGGGTTCCAGGAGGTACGGGCCGCTTCCTCGGCCCAGTCGGGGAGCTGGGGGATCTGGACGCCGAGCGGCTGGGCGCCCTCGGCCCACTGGGCCACGCGGGCGAGCCGTCGGGACAGCTCGGCGGCGAACGGGTTGGCCGGCGGTGTCGCGGCCCGCCGCGCGGGCGAGCGTGACGGGGCGGACGGCAACGGGATCGGGGGCTCCTCGCGAGCGGGGACCGGGTCCACGGCCGGAGCGGGTGGCGGAAGGTCCGCGGTCGTCGGCACCGAAGGGGGGTCCGTCGAGGGCGGACCCGGGTCCGGCGGCCCCGCGGGCGGAGCCGATTCGATCCCCGGCGAGACGGACTCCGGTACCGTCGGCGCCGGCTGCGGCGCCGGGACGTCGAGCGGCGTGTGGCAGGTGGGGCAGATCAACGCCCCCTCCGGCACGGGCGCGCCGCAGTGGGGGCAATCGCGAGAGGTGTCCGGCATTCGGGCTCCGGAATGGTATGCAGGGGGTGAGATTTGAACTCACGAACTCCTACGAGACCAGGACCTCAACCTGGCGCCTTTGACCAAGCTGGGCCACCCCTGCACGACCGGTCGCGCGTACGAGGCCCGAGCGATAACCTTTGCGAGCGCGGACGTCCACCGGCACGAGCGAGGCACGGCCGCGCGCAAAAAGCCTTGTACGGAGCCGCGGTAGTCGAGAACTCATGGCCGGAGGGACGGGGCGGGCTTCCGCCGGGGACGGTGCGACCGTCTTCATCGGTCTGAAGCCGACGATGACGTACGTCTTCCAGGTCGTCACGCAGCTCAACTCCGGCGCCGGACCCGTCGTGGTGAAGGCGCGCGGGAATGCGATCGCAAAGGCCGTCGATGTGGTCGAGGTCGTCCGCCGTCGGTTCCTCGAAGGACAGGTCGAGATCGGTCAGATCGCGATCGGCACGGAGCGGCTCACGAACCGCGACGGACGGGACGCGAACGTCTCGTCCATCGCGATCCCGCTCATCCGGACGGGCCCCCTCCCGACGGCGCCGGCACCGACGCCGTCGGCGGGGCCCCCCGCGGCGCCGCGGGCGGGGTAGACCGGACGACCCACGTACCCGCGACCAGGTCGCCCCACCGCTGCCGCTCCGACGTGAGCAGGATCACCAGTACGCCGAGCACCCCGAGCAGACCGACCCCGATCGCGACGAAGAGGAGCGCCCCGAGCGCGTCGAGGAGTCCCGCCGGGACGGGGAGGCCGCCGCCCGGTGAGTACGTGGTGCCGCTCCCCCCCTTGATCAGCAGGAGGAGGGCGATCGCGACCCCGACGCTCACGACCGCGAGGATCGGAAGTCGTGAGGAGTTTCGGACCATCGCGGCGGAGAACGTTGGCCGTTCCAGCGACCGGTTGCGTACGGACAGACCGAGGAGCGCCTTCCCGACGGTACGTCCCGTGAACGTCTCGGCGAGCGCGAAGTAGAAGAACGCGAGGGCGGCGAAGCCGTAGATCGACGCGTTGAACGGGACGTTCTCGGCGAGCGTGGTCAGCGACCCCGGCGTCGTCTGGATGAGGTACACCCAGAGCAGCACGGCCGGTGCGGTCACGATCGAGAGGTCGATCAGGAACGCTGCGATGCGGGCGCCGACCGACCCAAAGCGCCGGGCGCCGAGCTCCTTGCCGAGGAGCACTAGCCACCGGGCGGTGAGGAACGCCCGGAAACCTTCCCGCCCATCGGTCGAACCGCTCTTCGCGACCGAATCGAGGTTTGCCTGGTCGCTGACGACCCAGCCCGGCACGGCGAGGCCCTGCCAGGGGCGGTCGGCGGGCGCGGGCGGCACCCCGAGGAGGCGGTGCGCCTGCGCCGCCGCCTCGTGGCTCGCGGCAGAGGCGGCGAAGAGCGCCTCATCGATCTGGCCATCGACCCCGGAGCGGAACGACCGGCCGAGCCGGCCGATCGGTGTGGGCGTCGGCTCCGCCAAGGCGGCGCCGACCGGGCTGTAGCCGCGGCCGAGGGCGCGGTGAACGACCCACGCCCCGGCGAACGCAAGGAGGCCGGATAGGTACACGAGGTCGAGGACCCCGGCGCCCCCGATCGCGTAAAGCCCGGGCGCGCTCCCCGCGACGTAGAGGGGGGGCTGGCGCAGGACGTCCGCGCCGACGAGCACCCCGAACGTTCCGGCCGCGAAGGCGGCCGGGAGCGCGAACCCCTCCGCTCCCGGGAACACCCACTCTGCGACCAGTGCCGCGACGGCGCCGGCGGCGAGCGGGCCGAGCAGGTAGACGGGAAACAGTTCCTCGATGCCGACCCCCGGGATGGCGGTCGATCCGGCGAACGTGACGAGCAGCACGCCCGAGGTGAGCCCGAGCAGTACCGCGACCCGGCCCAGCGTGGCGCGGTGGGCGGCAAGCGCGGCCGCGCCGGTCAGCGCGGGGACCGCGATGACGGCGACCGCGACCCCGATGAGCTGTCCGCGGGCCGAGGCTACCTCGAGCACGACGCCGAGGGACGCCGTGCTCAGCACCGCGAGCAGAACCAGGTAGAGCGTCACGCTCTCGCGCGCCGGCGGGGCGAACCGCTCGAACGCGAGGAGCGCGACGAGGATCGGGAACAGCGCGCCCGCGAGGCTGATCGCCAACCAGTCGTTCGTGACCGGGGCGATCGGGAACAGGGCGAGGCTCGCGAGGAGCGCGCCCGGGAGGAGCAGCCAGAACGTCCGGCGGCCGAATCCGATGCTCGCCGCGAACGGACCGTGCTCCCACGCGAGCGCGTAGAGCAAGCCCCAGAGAAGTGCTGGGAGCGCGAGGGTCGCCGCATTTCCAGCGATGTCGTTCGAGAGTTCGATGGGATCGATCACGGGGAATCGCCGGCGTCCGGCGGGCGGACGGGGCCGCCAGCCGGCGCGGAGTAAAGGGTTTTGTCGCCGTCCTCGCTCCGCCGACCATGGTCCCCCTGCGGACGGAGAAGGATTCGCTCGGACCGCGCGAGGTCCCCGATGACGTGTATTGGGGGATCCAGACGTTGCGGGCGAAAGAGAACTTTCCCGTGAGCGGGCTCACGGAGTCGAAGCACCTCATCCGCGCCTACGCCCTCCTGAAGCTCGCCGCCGTTCGGGCGAACGTCGCGAAGGGTGGACTGGACGAACGGAGAGGGAAGGCGCTCGCCCAGGCGGCCGAGGAGATGGCGTCGGGCCGGTTCGACGCGCAATTCCCGGTGGACGTCTTCCAAGCCGGCGCCGGAACGTCGTTCCACATGAACGTCAACGAGGTGCTGACGAACCGCGGGCTCGAGATCCTCGGGAAGCCTCGGGGCGATTACGCGGACCTCTCCCCCAACGACCACGTGAACCGGGGCCAGTCAACGAACGACACATTCCCCTCCGCGTCGCAGGTCGCCGTGCTGATGGCCCTCACGGAGCTCCGGCAATCGGTCACGACCCTCGCGCAAAGTCTCCGCAGAAAGGGCGACGAGTTCGGGCAGCTCCCGAAAGCGGGCCGAACGCACCTCAAGGACGCGATGCCGATCACGCTTGGCGCGGAGTTCCGTGCGTACTCCTCCGCGCTCGACCACGTCCTCGAGGCGCTGCCCACGGTCGAGCGGGCGCTCGCCGAACTCCCGCTCGGCGGGAGCGCCGTCGGGAGCGGGGTGAACTCGGTCCCGGGATTCCGCGCCGCGTCGGTCGCAGAGTATGCCCGCCTGACGAACCTCCCGCTCGTGGTCGCGCGCGACCCGTTCGAGTCGATGCAGAGCCGCTGGCCGCTCGGCGCCGCGTCGGCCTGGCTCCGGACGCTCGCCCTCGAGCTCGGCCGCATTGCCGGTGACCTCCGCCTGATGTCGAGCGGACCCGCGACCGGGCTGGATGAGATCCGGCTCCCCGAGATCCAGCCGGGGTCGTCGATCATGCCGGCGAAGGTGAACCCGTCGGCCGCGGAGTGCCTCTCGATGATCGCCTACCACGTGATCGGTTCGGACGCGGCGACCGCCCACGCCGTGCTCGCGGGGCAGCTCGAGATCAACGTGATGATGCCGCTCGCGACGTACGAGGTCCTGTTCTCGGCCGAGATCCTCACCCGGTACCTCCCGGTCTTCGCCCGGACGTGCGTGGACGGGATCGTGCCGAACCCGGCGCGCCTCGAGAAGTTCCTGGTCGAGTCGGCGGCGCTCGCGACGGTCCTGACCCCCAAGCTCGGGTACCTGAAGGTCGCCGAGCTCCTGCACGAGGCTGAGCGGTCCGGCCGTCCGGTGAAGGCACTCCTGGTCGAGAAGGGGATCCTCAGCGCCGTCGAGGCGGACGACCTGCTCGGCCCACGCGCGCTCCTGAAGCTCACCCACCCGGTCCCGTGACACGGCGGGGCCGCAGGCACCGTTAAGACGGCCCCGCACCGTCCTCGACCGTTCCGGCCATGGCGACGATCGAGGAAGCGGCGGTCGCGCTCGGCAGTCCGTCGAGCGAGGAGTTCCGGCGCGCCGCGGAAGTGCTCGGCAAGGTCGGCCTCACCCAGTACGAGGCGCGCGCGTACATCGCTCTGGTCGCTCGCGGAGTGGGGGATGCCGCGACGCTCGCGACCGCCGCCGGGATCCCGCGGACGAGCGCGTACAAGGTGCTCGAGTCGCTCGCGGAGAAGGGGTACGCCCAGCCGACCGGCGGCAAGCCGATCCTGTTCCGCCCGACCGCCCCGCTCGAGGTCGCCGACCAGCTGAAGGTCGCGATCCAGGAAGTGTTCGAGAAGCTCGACCACCTGCACCGGACGGTCGCGGAGCACGGCGAGCCCCAGCTCGTTTACCTGCTCTCCGGCCACGACAAGGTCGTCGCGAAGATCGGGGAGCTGCTCGACCAGTCGATGCAGACGTTCATTCTCACGACGCCGCAGGTCGCTGACGTCCGGGACGAGCTGATGAAGAAGATCCAGCACGCCGTGAAGCGCGGCGTCCGGGTCACGTTCGTGACGTCGCCCCGGCAGCGGATGCCGGAGGGCGTCGAGTACCTCCCGCGCGAGAACCTTCGCGCCACCGAGGTGCTCGCGGACGGGGCGCACGCGCTGCTCGCGGCCCCCGGTCTCGAGGCCTGCGGATTCACCGACAACCCGATCCTGACGGCCCATCTCAAGCAGTTCCTCGAGGTCATCCTCGAAGCGGGCTCCGAGCGCCCCGCCGCCTGACGAGCCCGATGCCCGCCACGCACCCGGTCCGCGGCCCGCGTCGCTCGCCGGCCGACCGGGTGCGGGACCGCGTGCGCGAGAGCGCCGGGGATCGACCGGCGCTGGAGATGCCCGACGGCTACCAGCGGATGGGCCGGGTGCTCCTCCTCCGGCTGCCGGCCCGCTACCGGCCGTACGCCGCCGTCATCGGCACGGCGTGGCAGCGCGAGCTCGGTGTGGCGACGGTCCTCAACCAGGTCGGCCCGGTCCAAGGGGAGTTTCGGGAGCCCCGGGTCGAGGTGTGGGCCGGAGGCGAGACCGAGACCGAGGTCCTCGAGTTCGGCGTACGGTGGCGGTTCGACGCCGCGCATCTCATGTTCGCCGCGGGGAACCGCACCGAACGTCGTCGGGTCCGCTCGCTGGTGCGGCCGGGCGAAACGGTCGTGGACCTGTTCGCCGGGATCGGCTACTTCACGATACCGGCCGCGCTTTCGGACCCGACGACGCGGGTGCTCGCCGTCGAGAAGAACCCGCGAGCGTTCCGGTACCTGGTCGAGAACGTCGTGCGCAACGAGGTCGCCGAACGGGTCGACTGCGTGCTCGGAGAGAACCGTTCGGTCGAGCTGCCGGCCGGGGTCGCGGACCGGGTGTTCCTGGGGTATCTGCCCGATTCGATGCCGTGGATCCCCCGTGCCGTGGAACTGTTGCGCGCGGGCGGAGGATGGGTGCATGCCCACACCGTCGTCGACGTGCGCGAGGGGACGAGCGAGGCGGTCCGCCAGCTCACAGTTGCGGCCGCCGAGTGCGGCGCCGCACCAACCGAGGCCCCCCGGGCGCGCGTCGTGAAACCGTACGGACCCGGCCGGGTCCACGTGGTCGTCGACGCGCGGCTCGCCCGGTCCCACTAACGGACCGGCGGGGTGGCCGGCGGCGCGAGCGCGCGGACGGCGGCCGGAAAGGCGCGGGCGAACCGATCGATGTCCGCGGGGGGGTTCGAGAACGACACGCGAACAAACTTCGAGCCGTGGGCCGGGGAGAGATAGTTGCCGGCCCGCACGAACACGCCGTGCTTCACCAGCAGTTCCTCCTGGAGCGCGTCCGGCCCGAGCCCCAGTTTCGCCACGTCGATCACCATCATGTTCGCCTGCGAGGGGAACACGGGCAGACTCGCGCCCGCGACGGAGTCGACCACCGATCGGATCCGCTCCCCGTTCTCGCGCGTCTGGCGCTTCACGGCCGGGAACCACTCCGACTTCGTCCGCATCGCGGCGAGGGCGGCGACCTGCGCGAGGACGTTGACGCCGAGGTCGTTGGTGTTGTACCGGGCGATCTTCTTCACGAGCTCTCCCGGGCCGGCGAAACCGCCGATCCGCATCCCGGCGAGGCCGCAGTTCTTCGAGACCGACCAGACGGTGATCGTCTCCTCCGGAGCGAACTCCCCCGCGAGCGTGTGCCGGTCCGAGAAGTCCCGGTACGTGACGTCGTTGAGCAGGAGGAGGTGGTGGTCGTGCGCGACCTCGGCGATCGCCCGAACCTCGTCGCGCGGGTAGCCGGACCCGAGTGGGTTCAACGGGTCGATGAGCAGGATCATCCGGGTCTTCGGGCCGATCGCGGCCTGCACGCGGTCCGCACTCAATCGGTACGGGGGCGCGTAGATGTCGAGGTTCTGGGTCCGCGCACCGGCGAGCTCGATGAACTTGTGAATGATCAGGTAGCTCGGGTCGGAGGCGATGACCTCGTCCCCCGGTGCGAGCAGCGCGCGGGTCATCATGTACAGAGACTCGGTACCCCCCGCGGTCAGGAACGGGGTGATCCCGGGCAGGCCGAGGTCGCGCACGACGAGCTCGAGCAGCTCCGGGTCGCCCGGCGCGTACGGGTATCCCTCGTAGCGTCGCTCCCGGATCGCGGTCTCGAGCGCGCCTCGGATGACGGCGGGCGGCACGAGGTGGTTCGTGTTCTGGCTCAGCCAGGCGACCTCTTGGCGATGGGCGTGGGCGTAGCGAAAGGCGTCGAACGGCACGGCAGTCCCTCGCCTTCTCCGAGCCCTCGCACGCGACTTAACGGCTTCGCCGGTCGCTGGCTTCGGCGAGGAACGTGGTGACGATCCCCATCGATTGGAGGTCCGCCTCGACGCGTCCGAATCCCGCGCGGCCGAGTGCCTCCAGGAACTGCGGGCGGGGCGGGAGGCGCTTCAGCGACTCCGGGAGGTAGCGGTACGGGCCTTCGCTGTCCACCGCCGCGCCAAGCCACGGGACGACGTGGTCGAAGTACGCATGGAACACCGCGCCGAACGTCGGGGAGGCCGGCTCGGTGATCTCGAGGATCATCAGCACGCCTCCGGGCCGAAGCACCCGGCGCATCTCGACGAGCGCACGGTCGAGGTCGACCAGGTTCCGGGCCAGGAACGCGTTCGTCAGAAGGTCGAAGCTGCCGTCGGGGAAGGGGAGGCGCATGGCGGTGCCGCGACCGTACCGGATCCGTCCCGCCTCGGGCCCGCCCGCGGTCCTTCGGCGGGCGACATCGATCATCGCGGCCGTGAAATCCATCCCCACGACCCGGGCACCGGGAAAGTGGCGCGCCGCAAGACGGGTCAGTTCCCCCGTGCCGCACCCGATGTCCAGAACGCGCGCGACCGGAGGACCGGACCGGAACCGGTCCAGGTCCCACAGCGCCCGGGGTCGCCAGAGCAGGTCGTTCCCGAGCGAGGCGACGTGGTCGAACCACTCGTACCGCTGGGCGATGTGCGTGAACATCCGTCGGACGTCCCGCTCGAACGTCGCTCCCCCGCGTTCCGGGTGCGGGGAGCCGTCGACCGCCATCGCACCGCGGACCCGTCCGTCCGCCTTAACGCTCGGGGCTAGGCGGCGTCCTTCAGCGCCGCCTCGAGCGTCGTCACGCGAGGGATCAGGTCCCCCCGGATCTTCTCGATGCCCGCCGCCCGTGCGGCGGCGAGCCGCTCCCGCGCCACGGCGGGGTTCCCCCGGGAGTAGGCGACGTGGGCGAGACGGTACAGCATCTCGGCGACCTCGGGGTCCGCGTGGAGCGCGCGGGCCTGCCGCAGCGCATCCTCGAAGTGGCTCTCCGCCGCGTCGTACTCCTGCGCCGCCTCCGAGAGGAGTCCCTGGGCGAGGGAGATCTGCTCGGGGGCGAGGCGATCCCCCAGCGGGATCAGGAGCGAGGAGGCCCGTTCGAGCGCCGACTTCGCGGTGACGGACCGCCCGAGCTCGGCCTCCATCTGGGCGCGGTTCAGGTAACAGTATCCGATCCAGATCGGCGAACGGGACCGCTCGGCGGCCTCGATGGCGAGGTCGAGGCCGGCCAGCGCCTCGGCGGTCCGGCCCGAGGAGTACAGGAGCACCGCCCGGTTCATCAGGACCCGGGCGCGCGCCGCGAGGTCCTGGCCGCTGCCGAACAGCTCGGCCGCCTGTTCGTAGTACTCGAGCGCCTGGGCGAAGCCGCGGTCGTCGCGTTGGAGCATCACGTTCGCGACGTCCACGAGCGCGTGTCCGCGTTCGATCGGCGTCCCTTCCCGGGTGGCGATGTCGAGGACGATGCGGAGCTGGGTCTCCGCCTCGGCGAGCTTACCGAGCCGCCAAGCGACGATCCCGAGGATCCGGTTGGCGGTCATCACCTCGCGCGGCGTCCCGTGCCGCTCCAGCCGCGAGAACGCCTCCCGCGCGAGCGCCTCGGCCGACGCGAATTCGCTCTGGTCCTGCCGGGTCTGGGCGAGGCTCAGGAGCGCGCGACCCAACTCGGCCTCGAGGTCGGTCCGCGTCCGCGCGAGCAGCACCGACTCGGAGAGCACGATCTCCGAGCGATGAAGGTCCCCGAGCTCGTCGAGGGCCCTCCCGAGCTCGTTCAGGACGTGGAGCTCCCGGCTCAGGTCGCGGTCGGGTCGTCGCCGTTCCGCTTCGAGCGCCCGGTCGAGGTACGGCACCGCGGTCTCGAAGGCGAACGCGCGCATCGCCGTCAGCGCGGCCCGAAGGTTGTACTCCGAGGCCTTCGCGTCGTCGCGCCCGAGATAGAATTGGCGGGCGAGCTCGAACTCGCTGGCGGGGCCGTTCGCCTCCAGCGTCCGCCCGATACGACGGTGGAGGAGACGCCGTCGGGTCTCGGTCAGCTCCGCGTAGACGCCGGCGCGGACCCCCTCCGTGACGAACTCGACGACGCCGTCGCCCTTCTCCCGGAGGAGGCCGAGCCCGACGAGCCGGTCGAGGCTCTCGGTGACCCGCTCTTCGCTCGTCTCGGAGATCGTGACCAGGTCCGCGAGCTCGAACTCTTTCCCGAGCAAGGACGCGTAGGTCAGGATCCGGGCCTCGACCGGGTCGAGTTCCCGGACCCGGGCGAGCAGGATCTCGCGAAGCCCGGCGGTGCCTCCCTCCGCGGTTCCCGCCGGCCGCACCCCGACCCCGGTCGACGAGCGCACCAGCTGCTCGACGAACAGCGGGTTCCCCTCGGTCTGGGCGTGCCAGCGCAGCACGTCGGCCGGGTCGGGGGCGATCCCTCGCCGCAGCCAGGTGGCGAACTCGGCGACCTCGGCGGAGCTGAACGGGCGAAGCGGCATGGTGCGTACGGGGGCCGAGCGCACGAGCGTGTCCAGGACCCCCCGGACCCGCTCGGGCACCCGGCTGCCCGCGGCCACCGTCGCGACCAGCGCGACCGGTCGCTCCCCGATCTTGGTCACGAACCGCGCGAGGAACTCGATGGAGGAGGAGTCCGCGAAGTGCAGGTCGTCGACCGCGAGCAGGAGCCGTTCCTCGGCCGCCAGGTCGAGCAGGTACTGGGAGAGGTTGCCGAACAGCTCCTCGCGGCTCGCGCCCAGCCACTCCCCCGGAGTGTCCGCGGGCATGAACAGACGCCGGATCCCTTCCGCGTCCGCCGCGGGCGCGGCCCGTTCACCGGCCGCCCCGGTACCGTCCTCGGTCGGAGTTCCGACCGGGGTGAAGAACATCGGAAGGCTCGCGTCCGGCGAGACGCCCGGGCCCTCGGTCCGAGGCCGAGCCTCCGCCGAGCGGAGCAGGTCCCGGACCAGCGAGAACGGCTGCGGGATCTCTTCCGGCAGCGCTCGCCCTTCGAGCACCCGGAACCCCCGCTGTCGGGCCCGAGCGACGACCGACCGGAGGACGTGGCTCTTGCCGGAGCCGTCCTCGCCGGTGAGCAGGAGCCCCTCGCCCCGGCCGGACTCGGCCCTCTCGAGGACGCGTTCGATCTCGGCGACCGCGTCCGTCCGGCCGAAGACAGGGGGGATCGACGACCCCCGGAGGACGTCGGAGGCGGACACAGTCGATTTTGACGCGCCCCGGGTAGAAAAACCAATGGTCCGCCGGCGGGGGGGTCAGACGCCGCCGTTCGTGTCGGGAGGCGAGGTCCGGCCCGCCTCGTCGAGCTGGTGACGGAGCTCGAGGAACTGGGCAGCGAGGTTCGGTCGGAGCTCGGGCAGGCCGAGGGACTCGGCGGCGCGGAAGGCGTGGCGGGACGCGTCCAGGTCGCGCGTCTTGAACCGCAACCGGGCGAGGTAAAAGTACACCTCCGCCTCATCGGCGCGGAGCCGGAACTTCCGGCAGATTTCCATCGCCTTCTCATACGCCCGTTCGGCGTCCTCCCACTGTCCCTGCTTCTCGGCGATCAGGCCACGGTTCACCTCCACCTGCTCGAGGCCGAGGTCATCGGCGAGACGCTCCAGCAGGCGGCCGGCCTGCTCGTTGTCCCGCGCGGCCTCCTCGAGCTGTCCGAGCGCGAGGCGGAGCTCGACCCCCGAGAGGAGCGCGCGCCCGACGGACCGAGGGTCGTGGGCGCGGTCTCCGCTCTCCCGGGCCCGCTCCAGGTACTCGAGCCCGTCCTGGGGGTGAAGTTCCCCGACGGAGACGCCGAGATTGTGGTAGGCGCGGGAGAGCTCGACCCAGTCGCGGGCCTGGGTCAGCCGCTCGATCGCCTTGTCGTACCAGTGGAGCGCGTCGGACCGCACTTCCGGCCCGAGCAGCGCGAACGCGTTCCCGATGTCGATCGACAGCTGGCCGAGGAGCCGCGGGTCGCGCCGGTCCCCGACCGCCTCGAGCGCCCGCATGCTCTCGTCGAGCGCCTCGCGGTAGGCGCCGCGGTGGAAGGAGACCCGACCGAGCAAGCGGTAGGTCTGCCCGCGGCCGAGGGCGTCCCCGGTCATCTCGAACAACTTCAGGGCCTCGAGCGCCTGGCGCGTCGCGGTCTCGATGTCGAGCCCTTCGCGGGCGATCTCCGCCTTCGCGAGCAGGAGGCGGGCGCGGATGCGCGGCTCGTCGCTCCCCGCGAGCCCGAGCGCCTCCGTGAAGAACCGGTCGGCCGCGGCGAAGTTCCCGACCGAATAGTACAGCTCGCCGAGCGTCTCGTCGACCTGTCCGAGCTCGTGCGGCCGGGTCGGACGCGCGGCCTCGAGGTCGACGCGGACGCGCTCCAGGTACTGGGCGGCGGACTCCGGGTCATCGTTCGCCCGCGCCGTCTCGGCAGCGCGGAGGTTGTAGTCGCGGGATTTCTCGGGGACCTTCCCCAGGAAGAAGTGCCGGCCGAGCTCGGCGACGGTCTCCGGGCCCGGGGTCGGGTGCATCTTCTCCATCGACTCGGCGATCTTCCGATGGAGGACCCGCAGGCGGCTCTCGGTGAGCGACCGGTACACCTGGGCGCGCACCTCCTCCGCGGCGAAAACGAACCGATCGCCGCCCGCCCGCTCCTTCAGCACGCCGAGGTGGACGAGGTGCTCGAGCTGCTCGGCGAGGGATTCCTCGCCGAGGCCCATCGCGGCGACCAGGAGCGGGAAGTCGAACTCGGAGCCGATCGAACTGGCGTAGGCGAGGATGCGCTGCTGCTCGGGCGCGAGCCGCTCGAACTCACCGCCGCCCCCCCGGAGGTCCGAGCTCCCCGCCGGCGAATCGGCCATCGGGACCGTTCTAGCCCGAGGCATCGGTTAAATGTGCGCCCGAGTCGCCGGCCCGGGAGGCGGCCGCCCCCGATCCCGCGTCCCGTAAGGGTTATCTAACGAGGGCCGGGTCGATTGACGATGGAGGACGCGGAGCCCGTGGCGGCACCGTCGGAACCGGCGCAGTTCCGGGAGATGTCGCTCCCGCGACAGCTTTCGTTCTGGGGATTCGCGGCGCTGGTCGTCCTCGCGGTCGGATTCTACGTCTGGTGGGGCGTTTCGTTCGGTGTCTGGATCGACAACGGCGTCTACGCTGTCGTGATCACGTTGCTCCTCTTCGGGCTCGCGGGGATGTGGCTCGTCCTGCCCAACCCGCCGGTCGCCTCGCCCCCGGCGACCCGACCGTAGTCCGTCAGAGCGGCTGGCCCGCGACCGCCCATCGGGCGCCCTCGGCCCGGCCGCAGGCGATGCACGTGACCTCGGCCGGCACGGGGATCGGCAGTTCCTCCTCGGGCGTGCCGAGGAGCGCCCCGTCGACCGCGGTCTCGATCCGATGGCCGCACTCCTCCGAGCCGCACCACCCGACGATCCGCACGGTCGTCGAGCCCGCGAGCTCCGCCAGCGTGCGGGCGAGGGAGTACGAGGCCACGAACGCGGCGCGCGCCCGTTCGGTGAGCTCCCGGTCGAATTCGAGCAGGCGCTCCGCCACTCCGCGCTCGAGCTGGTCGAGCGCGACCTTCGACTTCCGGCCGAGGCGGTCCGCGACGCTGACGGAGCGCGACTCCGCCTCGCGCCGGCCGACCTCGAGGCGGAGCGGCACCCCACGCAGCTCCCAGCGGTAGTACTTCGCCCCGGGTCGCTCCTCGCCGTCGTCGAGGTGGACCCGGAACCCGTGGTGCCGCAGTCGTTCGGCAACCTCGGCGGCGACCCGGGCGGGGGCGTCCCCCGCGTCGGTGCCGAGGATCGGGATCACGACGACCTGGTGCGGCGCGATCGCGGACGGGAACACCGCGCCCTTCGAGTCCCCGTGGACGGCGATGATCGCGCCGAGCAGGCGCTCGGAGAGCCCGAACGTCGTCTGGTGGACGAACTGCTGGGAGCCGTCCGCCGCCTCGTACTGGATCCCGTACGGCCGCGAGAAGTTCTCCCGATAGTGGTGGACGGTGCCGATCTGGAGCGTCTGCGGGCCTCCGATGGGGGTGTCGAGGGCGATGGAGTAGTGGGCCCCCGGGAACTTGTCCCAGTCCGGGCGACGCGTGGCCAGGTAGGGCAGCGCGAACGCCTCGGCCATCTTGCGGAACGCCCCGAGATTCGACCGGACCCGCGCCGTCGCGTGCTCCTCGTTCGCCTGGCAGGTGTGCTCCTCGAAGAAGTGGATCTCCCGGATGCGGATGAACGGCCGCGTGGTCTTCGTCTCGTACCGCCAGACGTTGACGACCTGGTAGACGTTGAGCGGCAGGTCCCGGTGCGACCGGACCCAGAGGGCGAAGACCGGGTACATCGAGGTCTCGCTCGTCGGACGGAGCGCGAGCGGGATGTCGAGGGTCGACAGGCCGCCCTTCGTCACCCAGAACACCTGGCCGTCGAACCCCTTGATGTGCTCCTTCTCCTTCGCGAGCTCCGTCGCGGGGATCAGCGCCGGGAACTCGATCGCTTCGGAGCCGGTCGCCTCGATCTCCCGGATGAGGACCGTGTCGAGATTCCGGCGCGCCCGGAACCCGTACGGCGTCCAGACGTTCATCCCCTTGATGCCGTACCGCTTGTCGGAGAGGTTCGCGCCCTCGACGACCGCGAGATACCAATCGATGAACGCGGTCTTCTTGTCGGGCAGGTCCGCCATCGAACGGCGAACGGGGGCCGGCTACGTAATAGCGTGTGCGGCGGGGGGCGCCCGGGCTCGGTGACAGCTAACTCGTCGCAGATCGGACGACGAATTCCTTATCCGACCCCCCCGCCATACTCCATGGGCCATGCGCCTGGTCGTCTGCATCGACCGCGACGACGACCTCGGGCGTAAGGCGGCGGTCGCCGGTCCGGTCGTCGGGCGCGCGAACGTCCTCGACGCCGCGGTGAAGCTCGGGACCGTCGACCCGGAAGATTCCGACACGAACGCGCTGTTCGCCGCGGTGAGCCTGCTCGACGAGCTCCGCGGGGCCGGCGAGGAGTGCGAGGTGTGCGTCCTCACCGGCTCGGGGAAGGTCGGGGTGATGTCTGACCGTCGCGTCGCCGACCAGTTCGACGACGTGCTCGCGCGCACGGTCGCCAAGTCCGCCTACCTCGTCAGCGACGGCGCGGAGGATGAGTTCCTCTTCCCGATCCTCGCGTCGCGCGTCAAGGTCGATGGGGTCCGTCGCGTCTACGTTCGCCAGAACGCGAGCATCGAGTCGACCTACTACACGGTCGTCCGGGCCCTCAAGGACCCGAAGCTGCGCGCGAAGACGGTCCTCCCGTTCGCCCTCGTCCTCCTGATCCTCGGGATCGCCGCGGCGGAGGGGGTCATCCTCTGGGGCGTGATCGGCCTCGCGGTGCTCCTCGGCGTCTACCTCATCTTCTGGACGTTCGACATCGACGAGGCGATCATCGACTCGGTCCGGAGCGCCTCGACCGACATCCGGCAGGGGTCGGTCGCGTTCGGGTTCGGCCTCTTCTCAATCGCCCTCATCGGCGTCGGGTTCCTCTCCGGGTACAACGCGTACTTCGCCGGCTCGGGCGGGACGCTCGACCGGACCCTCTATTTCCTCACCGACGGCCTGATCTGGTGGCTGTTCGCGGCGCTCGTCTGGGAGACGGGACGCGCGATCCGTCGCACTCTCGCCCGCGGGCGGTTCCCCCGTTCGTTCGCGGTCGCGACGATCTCGATCGTCGGCATCGGACTCGTGAGCTTCGGGATCGTGCTCCTCGTCCGGTATCTGCAGGGCGTCAGCCCGTACGGCGACCTTCCGATCCTGGTCGCGCTCCTGATGGGCGGGTTCGGGATGGTGATCGGCGCCGGCGTCCTCTACCAGTACTTCAAGCTGCTCGCCGCGCGGGCGACCTCCGCCGAGCCCGTGACGACCGGCTGATCCGGCCGGGTCAGTCGCCCTTCGTCCAACGCCCGACCCGTTCCAGGTCGGCGACCGGGACGTCGAGACCGCAACGCTCCCGGAGGGTCCGCTGCACCTCGACCACCCCGGAACCGCCGTGCTCGACCGCCCGCTGCGCGAGCTGGACCAGGTCCTCCCAGTAGTTCCACGGGAAGACGATCCAGACCCAGGCGTCCCGCCGGATCTCCTCGGCGGTGTACGTCGGCCGGTACTTCGAGTGCTCGATGTGCAGGAACGTGGCGCTCTCCAGCCGCGTCGGGCCTTGCGACGCGACCTGGGCGACCGCCAGGGCGAGGCTCTCTCCGGTATCCGTGATGTCGTCGACGACCAGCACCCGCTGGCCCCCGACCGGTCCGCTCAGTCCCTCGGTGACCTGCGCCGCGCCCGTCGGGGTCGCCGTGACCCCCCAGTGCTGGGCGCGCATCGACACGATCCGGTGAACGCCGAGGCGGTCGGCGAGCAGCCGCGCCGGCACCCACCCGCCCCGGGTGAGGCCGACGATCGTCTCGGGGACCGCGTCGTGGCCCCGCACGTCCGCCGCGACCGCATCGGCCCACCCGTCGACGTCCTTCCACGTCGCCCGCCGGCAGCGTGGAAGGTCCGCCATCGGGGGATCGGCCCGCTTACGGGTAGATGCCGCGGAGCTTCAGCGCGTCGACGACCCGCTGGATCGCGACGACGTACGCCGCCGTCCGGTTGTGCACCTTGTACTCGCCCGCGGTCTTGTGGACCGCGTTGTACGAGTCGACCATCGTCCGCTCGAGCCGGGTGTTCACCTCGGCGAGGTCCCAGAAGTACCCCTGGATGTCCTGCGCCCACTCGAAGTAGCTGACGGTGACGCCGCCCGCGTTCGCGAGCACGTCAGGGAGCACGTAGATCTTCTTCTCGAAGAGGATCGTGTCGGCCTCCGGGAGGGTCGGTCCGTTCGCCGCCTCGGCGACGATCTTCGCCTGGATCTTGTCCGCGTTCTTCTTCGAGATCTGGTTCTCGAGCGCCGCGGGGATCAGGATGTCCGCCTTGGTCTCGAGGAGCTCATCGTTCGAGACCGCCTTCGAGCCGGGGAACCCGACGACCGAGCCGGTCTTCGCCTTGTGAGCCTCGACCGCCTTGACGTTCAGGCCGTCGGCCTTGTAGATGCCGCCCTTGGAGTCGGAGACCGCGACGATCTTCGCGCCCTGCTCCTCGGAGAGGATGTTCGCGGCGACGCTGCCCGCGTTCCCGAATCCCTGGACCGCGACTGTGCCGCCCTTCACTCGGACGCCGAGGTCCTTGGCGGCCTCGCGGATGACGTAGGCGCAGCCGCGCCCCGTCGCTTCGCCGCGTCCCTGCGAGCCGCCGAGGCTGATCGGCTTGCCCGTGACGACGCCGGGGACGGAGTAGCCCTTCTGCATCGAGTACGTGTCCATGATCCACGCCATCGTCTGGGAGTCGGTGTAGACGTCCGGTGCGGGAATGTCCATCTCGGGCCCGATGATCGGGGCGATCTCGCTCGCGTACCGACGGGTCATGCGCTCGAGCTCGCCCATCGACATGTGCTTCGGGTCGCAGATGACCCCGCCCTTCGCGCCCCCGTACGGGATGTTGACGACCGCGCACTTCCACGTCATCCACGCGGCGAGCGCGCGGACCTCGTCGAGCGTGACCTGCGGGTGGTACCGGATCCCGCCCTTGGTCGGGCCCCGGGCCATGTTGTACTGGACGCGGTATCCGGTGTACACCCGGTACGACCCGTCGTCCATGCGGACCGGGAAGTTCACCGTGAGCTCGCGCTTCGGGTGCTTCAGGACCTCGGACAGGCCGCCGTCGAGTCCGATGAGCTTCGCGACGATATCGACTTGCTGTTTGGCGGTTTCGAACGGATTAACGGTGGCAGAGTTGTTCGGCATGTTCCCACACCTACTCGTGGTAACGGCGGGAGCCGGTACCCCCTACTTGAGGGTAGCGAGAACCTTGCGACGGTGCGGCACGGCTGCGACCGCCGCCGGACCCGGGGCTCACTCCAGTCGCTTCTCCATCAGGAGGACCTCAAACTCGTTGCCGTGGGGGTACGGGACGACGCGTACCGGGCGAAACCCGGCCGCCTCGTAGTACGCAATGATCGACCGGTTGGTCGCGACGCAGTCGAGGCGGATCCACGGACGCTTCGCTTCCCGGACCAGGGATTCCGCGCGGTCGACGAGCCGCCGACCGAGCCCGCGAACGGGGCGATCCCGGCGGACCGCCAGCTGGTGCAGGTACCCGGCCACGGGCGGTTGCGGTCCCCAGAACGCCTCGTCGTCGTACCGCAGGACGAACGAACCCACGATCTCCCCGTTCCATTCCGCCACGTACAGCTCTCCCCTCTCGAGCGACGGTCGAACGGCCTCTTCCGGGAACGGGACCGGCCATCCCAGCTCTCCTCGTTCGCGCGACCATTGCGCCGCGGAGGTCAGCGAGCACAGGACGCCGGCGAGATCGGGCGGGGTGGCCGGGCGTACCGTCGTGTCCCGGAGGGGATCGCCGCTCACCCGACCTCCTTCTCGAACAGCTGGACGTTCCGGTCGTCGCCCGGGTACGGCCGGGGCACGAGGCGAACCCTCCGGAACCCCGCGTTCTCGTAGTATCGGACCAACGAGCCGTTGGTCGCGAGGCAGTCGAGCCGCAGCAGCGGACGCCCGTTCTCGCGGGTCCGGTCGGCCGCCCACGCCAGCAGGATCTCCCCGAGGCCCCGCACGGGGCGGTCCTTTCGCACGGCGAGCATGTGGACGTAGCCGGCGACCGGCGGCTCCTCGCCCCACACCTTCACGTCCTCCCACTTGAACACCATCGTGCCCACCACCTCGCCGCCCGACTCGGCCACGAACAGGTGGCCCGCCTCGAGCGCCGGCCGAAGTCGCTCCGCCGGGAACGGCACCGGCCACCACCGCTCGATGCCTCGGTCGCGCGCCCAGGCGGCCGCGCTCGTCAGGACGTCCCGCGCGGGCTCGAAATCGTCCGGGCCGGCGGTCCGGATCCGTACCTCGCGCAGGGTGCGATCGACGGGCATCGCCCCCTGCGTGCCGTGACCCGCCCTTACGGTTTACCGTGGTGAGACCGAAGAAGGGGCCACCGGGCGCGGGCTCGCTCGGCCCGCGCCCGGGGAAGGAAGGGGTTCGGTGAGCGCCGGAGAGCTCGCGTTACGGAGGTGCTCCCAGGTGGCCCCACGCGGTGTTGTAGCCGTAGTAGAGCGCGGCGACGCCCGCGAGCAGCACCAGGAGGAGGAATCCTCCGAGGAAGACCCGCCACATCCACGGGTACTTCGGCGTCGGGTCGCTCGGCATCGGCTCGGCCGCCGGCTCGGACGGGCCGACCACGAACCAGTCGATGTACAGCGAGATCGGGTACACCGCGATCGCGACCGCCCCGAACCCGAGGAACATCAGGAACGTCGGGAGCGGGTCCAGGGTCAGCGAAAGGTTGTACGCCCGGTATCCGTAGAACAGGATCGCTCCGCCCGCGATCCCCGCCGCGAGCCCGACCATATGGGTCGGGCGCTTCATCTGGACGGCGAGCGCGAACGACACGAGGACGAACGCGAGCAGGACGAGCGAGTCGAAGAACAGAAGGTCGTACGCCGCGAGGACGTTCGAGCCACCGATCGACAGGGCGAGCGGCCAGGTGAACTCCCCCCATAGGGCGATCAGGCCGAGTAGCGCGCCGAGGCACCCCAGGAGGAACGTGCCTTCCTTCAGGTGGCTGATCGCGCGGACGCGGTCCTTCCGAGCCATCTCGAACCACACCATCACGCCGGTGTAGAACGCGACGACCGTGACCAGGATCAGCAGGTCGAGGACCAGGGTCAGGTCATCGGTGAACGTCATCGCCCTACCTCCCTCGGGGGGTGCCGTTCTTCGGGTTCGTTCGGCGAGAGGTCGGCGCTCCGGGCTGGGTGGTCGGGGTGTCGATCGTCACGGTTTCCTCGGGGGAACGAGCGGGACGAGGGGTATTTGGAACCCTTATCAACCCGAATTGACCCGCGGGGACCGCGCTCGGGGGCTCCGGGTGCGCCGTTGCTCGAACGGTTGCCATCCGGCGGGCGGCATCGGAACACGTCCTTCCGCGGTCTCGAGCCAGGCACCGGCGCCCCGTTCCACGCGCCCGATCCGGCTGAGGCGGCCTCCGGCGCGTCGTACCGCCCTTTCCGCGGCGACCCACTCCCGACCGGGGAGCGCCGCGAACAGCTCGTAATCCCCGCCGAAGAAGGCCAGCGCGCGGCGGCGCGCCGGCGTTCGCGCCTGCGAGCGAACTCCCGCGGCGAGCGGGAG
>Ga0335073_10002694_pt1 | contig 24386 bp, 25 predicted proteins | sample Lox_Sample_22_FD_207093 | JGI IMG/M metagenome (GOLD analysis project Ga0335073, IMG submission 207093) | Soil microbial communities from Loxahatchee National Wildlife Refuge, Florida, United States - Lox_Sample_2.2 | ecosystem: Environmental > Terrestrial > Soil > Wetlands | place: USA... | reverse complement strand
CACCCCGAATGCAATCGTCGCGCCGGCCCGGGCGGCGTGATCGCGTGCGTGGCGCAGCGTAAGTGTCCTCCGACGGGCCGCCACATCAAAAAGCAGTCGTGCCGGCGCCGGCCGAGGACGCGTGGATCTGAGCGAAGGCGCGGCGCCGCGGCCAGGTCGCCGACTGCCGCTGTGCGCACCGCCGACCCCGAGCCGGAGAGCCTGCGAGTGCTTGCGGACGCGTCGGGGTTCGGCTGCTCGCAAGCACTCACCGACCTCGGGCAAGCCGGCTGCTGTGCTTCGGTAGCGACTTGGAGGGTCGTGCTGACCGTGCGGTCTTCCGCTCCGCCGGGTGGATGCAGCGTTCTCGGCTCGCGGCGCGACCGCGCTGGTCTCGGTGGTCCAATCCTGAACCGCCCGCTCAACACGACAGTGTTAGCGAGGAAGCGCCAGAATCTGTATGTGTGGCGCTGTAGAACTCGGCTCAGACCTCATGACCGGCCACTGCCGCTCATGGGGGAAGCGCAACTCTCGGTCCGGCGGATGGATGTGATCGCGAACCTCGTCCGATCCACGCGCTAGATGACACTTGAGATTCCCGTCCTCGTCGAGAGGAACAGCGCTGGGTGGACCGTCGGACGCACTGGCTGCCACGGAACGGCCCGATTTGACCGAGCACTTTGGCCGGTGGCGCGCATCCTCCGCTGTGGAGCGCATGTGGTTCGGTTTGCTGTACACCGTTTCGTGCGCCTTCGAAGACAGGGCCGCCTCGGGGCGCCGACCCGCCGGCGACCACGGCAACCGCTATGCGTTGCGCAGCCCGGCGGCGAAACGCTCCACGATCGATGCCGCCGGCTCCACTCCGGCAATCGCCCCCACGCTCTGACCGGCGTACATCGCCATCGCCTCGACGTCGCCCTCGGTGCGCGCCAGTGGCGCATCGGGCGCGTAGCGCAGCACGCCACGGGCGACCTCCTCACCCTCGCCCGGGCGCTCGCCAGACGGTGGGCCGCCAGCGGCCTCCCAGTGCTCATAGGTGTCGTTGAGGAGGACGCGATGGGGCGACTCCGGCCAGCCCACGTCGAATACCTGGGTCAGCACAGTGTCGCGAGCTGTGGCTTCGACCAGGCGCGCCTTGTAGCGTGGATGCGCGTCGGACTCATCGCTTGCCACGAATCGGGTGCCCATGACCGCAGCCACCGCGCCACCTGCGAGTGCGGCACGCGCCGAGGCCGGATCGCCGATCCCACCGGCAGCGAGCACGGGCAACGACACCGCCCGCCGCACCTCGGCCAACAGCGGCAGCAGAGCGACGACGCTCTGGACGTGGCCGCCGGCCTCGACACCCTGCACGATCAGCGCGTCGGCGCCCGCCATTGCCGCCGCTCGGGCGGCGTCCGCGGAGCCGACCTGTACCAACACTCGCGCGCCGCCGGCACGCGCCCGGGTAATCAGATGCGGGCGCAGTCCGAAGGAGAACGACACGACCGGTGCACGCTCCTCAACCGCTACCTCGAGCCGCTCGTCCTGCTCGAAGTCGAGCACCAGGTTCACGCAAAACGGGCGATCCGTGACTCGCATGATCGAGCGGATCTTCTCGCGCAGGACGCTGGGCTCAGTCCACGACGCGCCCAGCGCCCCGAGGCCTGCCGCCCGCGAAACCTCGGTAGCGAGGCGCGCCGTGGCGCGGTGCCCACGGGCGCCTGCATGATGGGAACTTCCAAGCCCAACCCGCGCATCACGCAGCCCGCGATCCGAGCGTGTTTTCCACTTGGGGCCGGTAGTCGCCGGTGTAGGGATCCTGCCGGTATGCGATCGGGCTCGGCTCGCCGGCGGCGATGGCGGCTACCGCACCGAGAAATCGCTCGATGTCGTCAGCGGTGGTGTTGATGCCGGCGCTAGCCCGGACCGCCCCCGGTAGATGCCGCCGGCCGTCGGCCCGTACGCTCCGGCGGTAGGCGGCGATCTCGGCCGGGGAGAGACCCAGGAGGCGCATCAGGTACGGGTGGGCGCAGAAGCAACCGTGGCGAACTCCAATGCCTTGCTCAGCGCTGAGGCGGGCGGCCACGAGAGCATGGGGGACGCCATCGATGGTGAAGGTCGCCAACGGGAGGGTGTCAACCGCGGGGCCGGGACCGAGCAGCCGTACGTTGTCGATCCCGTCCAGACCGTCCCGCAACCGACGGGCGAGTCGGTCGTCGTGGCCGGCGATCGCGGGCCAGCCGATCAGCTGTAGCTGGTCGATCGCGGCGTGCAGCGCGACGGCGCCGACCACATTGGGGGATCCGGCCTCTTCGCGATCGGGCGGGTCCGTCCAGGCCACCTCGTCGAGGTCGACGAGTTCCACCGCCCCGCCGCCAACCAGGAACGGGTCACCCTCGGCGAACGTTGCTCGTGGCCCAACCAGGAGGCCCGCCCCGAGGGGGGCGTACATCTTGTGCCCGCTCCACGCCAGGTAGTCCGCCGCCGGGGGTAGGGGCCGGTGGGCGGCAAGCTGGGCGGCGTCGACCAGCACCGGAACGCCGTGCTCGTGCGCGATGTCGATGATCTCGCCGATGTGAGGCAACCACCCCGACACATTGGAGGCCGCGGTGACGGCGAAGAGCCGGGGACGGGGCTGTCCGCGCAGGGCGTCGCCGACCGCCTCAAGGTCGAAGGTGCCATCGGGCCCGCACTCGACGAACCGCCGCCGGCACGCGCGGGCCCAAGGGAGCAGGTTGGCGTGGTGCTCGACCACCGTGGTGACCACAACTTCCTCAGGCTGGAGGCGGAGCCGGTAGGCCAGATGGTTGATCGCGTCGGTGGTGTTGCGGCAGATGATCGCCACGTCGTCACCGTCCAGCTCGCGACCCGCGAAGCGCAGCGCGGCGGCCCGGGCCTGCTCGTAGGCGTCGGTGGCCAGCTGGGACTTGTAGCCCGCCCCTCGGTGCACGCTCGAGTACCACGGCAGAAACTCCTGGAGCCGTTCGACGACCGCCGGAAAGGCGTTGGTGGAGGCTCCCGCGTCGAGGTTCAGATAGGGACGGCGTTCGCCATCGACGCAGGGGACCGGTATTCCGTCACCGACCAGACGGACGGGCGGGACCGTCCAAGATGGGCGAGAACCGGCGGCCGGCTGACCGGTTCGTTCACCAGCGGCACGTCCTGCGAATCGAGGTGCCGCAGGGCAACTCTGCCCGCACTTCGGAGACATCGTTCGGTAGCTCGAGGCGGTGCTATGCATCGGTGCGCCCTCGGCTTAGGGCCACGGCGTCGAGGGTCGAGAGCGTTCCCGCCGCGGATCGAGAACCGGCGATTCGTGCGGGGTGGCCGCCGGCCTGCGATGTCGGCTCAGGAACGTCGCACGCACCGCCGGCGCATACCTCGAAGCCGGGATCCTTTTTCGCCCAGCCTCGTCGCATCAACAGGCCGTACATCTCGCAGCCGAGACACAGCCCGATCGCTGTCTCCATCCACATTAGGATGAGGCAGGTGATGCAGAGCGTCCTCGGCAGGTAGGGCCGGGCGATGGCGCCGTTGGTGATGATCGTCATCGCGAACGCCAGGCCGAGGGCGAGCGTCCAGGCGAAGCGCTTGGGCTTGGCCGAGACCCACTGCGGAGGATGCCGGCGGGTCATCGCGTGCGCAACGATGCCGGTCGGGCTGTACTGGATGCCCGCGGTCACCCGGATCAGAAACTCGACGAAGAAGAAGCTGGACACGGCCTGTAGCGGTATGTACAGGTGCGTGAAGTAGGCGTAGCTGAAAGCGACGGCGGCGATCGCCAGCGTGATGCCGGCCGCGCCCCGCACCTGGTTCTCGTTGAACACGCCAGCCTCGAGTTCCTTCCCGTCCACCGTGAGTCCGGACATCCGTTGGCCGTAGATCCGGCGGCTCGGGGTCGGACGGGTGACCGAGCGGCTTGGGCGCCCGCGGCTTGTGTTCACATTGATGTGTGACATCTCGTTTCCCTTTTCTAGTGACTTGACGTGGCGGGGGTAAGCCCGACCGAAACTCTGTCCGGGTCAAGACCGAACCAACTCTGCCGCCGGGCGGCGCCGAAGGCGAGCTTCTCGGCGGCGAGCTCGCACGATGGCGCGACGATCCGGGCCGTCGGCGCCGGTCCGCCCAGGAAGTTGACCTCGACCTTGCCGACCATCCCGGCGCCGAACTCGACGTAGCAGGGACCGTCGCCCTCATACGGCGGCGGCGGCTCCCTGTGGTCGATCTGTGCGGCGATGTCGGCGGCCACCACCCGGGCCGCCGTCTCGGCGAAGATCCCGGCCTTGGCAACGGTGCGGGGACCGGTGGCGACATCCCCCAGCGCGTATACGCCTGGAAAGCGCGTCGCGAGGTTCCTCTGGTCGACCGGAATCCAGCCCTCCGGCGCAAGCCCCGAACGTGTGACCACTGCCGGGGCGCGGTGGACGGGAATCCCGATGAACAGGTCGTACGGCACGCTCCCACCGCCCGCCAGCCTCGCTGTGCGCTCGCGAGCGTCCAGACCCACCACCAGCTCCTCGGGCGCGTACGCGATCCGGCGCTCCTCGAGCGCGGTAAGGAACATCCGCGAGACCTCGTTGGTGACCGGAACCGGCCGCGCCATCGGAAAGGTCATGCGAATGTCCACTGCGTCTCTCACCCCCCGCTTGGTGAACAGGTCGTGCAGCAGGAAGGCACCCTCGAACGGCGCGGGCGGGCACTTGAACGGATGACCCAGCACCGAGATCAAAACCGTCCCGGAGGCGAACTCCGCGACGGCCTCGCGCAGACGCTCCGCTCCGGCCAGCGAGTAATACTCGAACCCGTCCTCCCGGAACCCCGGTGTGGCCCCCAGGTCGTACTCCGCCCCCACCGCCACCGCGAGGAAATGCGTCATAGTGGCCCTCCTCGGTATACACCCGCCGCTTCAGCGGATCGATCGCCCGCACCGTCTCCTGACGGAACTCGACCGCCTCCTTGGCGATGTCGCCGTAGTGCAACAGCACGTTGTCCGGCGCTCGCCGCCCGAGCAACACGTCCAACTTCGAGAAACCGAAGTAGAACGCGTCGTTTCTATCAAGCAGGGTGACGTCAACCGCGTCCGTGAGTGAATCCGACAATTGCGCCGCCAACTCCAGGCCGGCAAACCCCGCACCGACTATCACCACATGCTTCTTCATCGCGCGGCCTCGACCACCCGCTGGAGCTTGCGCGCGGCCACGGAGCGAGGATCTCCTCGTCCGGGCTGCGGCACGATACGGAGGTACGGCCGCGGCGCCTCCCACTCGCCAAAGAGCTCCCTCGCCGCGTCGTCGGGCACCGACCCGGAGATGATCACGTCCTCGCCCTGCCGCCAGTTCACTGGCGTGGCGACCTTGTACCGGGCGGTCAGCTGCAGCGAGTCGATCACGCGCAGCACCTCGTCGAAGTTGCGTCCCGTGGTCATCGGGTAGACCAGAATTAGCTTGATCTTCTTGTCCGGCCCGATCACGAACACGTTGCGCACGGTCTGGTTGTCGGCCGGGGTCCGCAACTTGGGATCGCCCGACACGCCCGCCGGCAGCATCCCGTAGAGCTTCGACACTGTGAAGTCGCTGTCCGCGACGATCGGGTAATTAGGCGCGGTGCCCTGGGTCTCCTCGATGTCCCGGGCCCAGCGCTCGTGGTCGCCGGAAGGGTCGACCGACAGGCCGATGATATTCACCCCACGCCGGTCGAACTCCGGCTTGATCTTCGCCATGTAGCCGAGCTCGGTCGTGCACACCGGGGTGAAGTCCTTGGGGTGCGAGAACAGCACTGCCCACGAGTCGCCGATCCAGTCGTGGAAGTCCACCGGTCCTGCCGTCGTATGCGCCTGGAAGTCAGGCGCGGTGTCGCCAATCTTGAGTGTCATCGTTCCTCCTCTGCGGTCGTTGTCCACGTCCTGGAGTGGTACGGCAGCGCAGCCGTGACCGCTTCGCCCGACAGGGCCAACTTCGCGTGCCCGGAGTAGATGGCCCGATCGGGCCAGGCTCAGACGAGCCCGGTGCGCACGCCCCAGGCCGCGGCCGCGGCCCGCGAGGGGAGACCCAGCTTCCGCAGGATGTTCGCCAGGTGCCGGTGCACCGTATGCTCGCTCAGAACGAGCCGCTCGGCGATCTCCGGGTTGCTCAGTCCCTGTGCGATCAGCTTCAGCACGTCGAGCTCGCGAGGCGTCAGCACCGTCGAGGCCTCCGGTGATTCGGCGGCATCGAACTCACCGACAAGCTCGGCGGCGCGTTGTGCGTCGCTGAGCCAAGCGCGCCTGCTGGGCCGCTGCGTCCTTGCGTCCCAGCGCACCGAGCACCCGCGCCAGGTCGAGCCTCGACCGCGCCGTCTCGAACGGAGCACCAATCTGCTGAAACAGGTCGACGGCGTCCTCCATGCTCCTACGCGCCGCATCGAGGTCGCCTTCGGCCCCTGCGACCACACCCTCGACCACCAGTGCCGAGGCCCGAAGCGAGTCGGCACCGACCTCGGCCACGAGATCCAGCAGCTCGGTCACCGCATTCCTGGCTCGCTCCAGCTCGCCAAGCGCAACGAGCGAACGCGCGTAGAGCTCGAGTCCGGCTGCGCGCTGGAGTCGGCTCTCGGGCCCGAGCTTGCTGAGAAAGCGCTCCACCTTGTGGAAAAGATCGGCCGCTTCTTCGAGCCGCCCCTGGCGGCGCCGCAGCTCGGCGCGGCGGACCAGGGCCTCGAACGCCATGCCCGGTCGGCTGCCGGCGAACTCTTGGAGCGCCGTCTCGAACGTCGCGTCGGCCTCCTCCCAGGTTCCGCGCGAGACCAGGATCGCCCCGTAGTGGGCCCGGCAGACCGCGAACAGATCCCGGATCCGCCACTGCGCGGCGAACTCCAGCATCCGCTGGCACCACTGAGACGCGCGGTCGAAATCCCGCACCCGCTCGCAGGCGGTGATCATGTAACAGCATGTGCGCCCAACCGCCCATAGCTCCGAGATCTCGCCGGCGATAGCCGCCGCCGACGCCTCGTCGAGCTGGCGGATCCCGTCGGCGATCTGGCCCTCGCTGGCGAGCGCGAGCCCCTCCAGCCCGAGCGCGGAGAGTTCGATGTCGTCGACGCCGAGCGAGCTTCCGATCGCCCGCGCCCGCTCGGCCCAGCGCCTCGTAGCGGCAAGGTCGTTCTCGAGAACGAACGCGAACTCACCCTCGCGTATCGCCAGCCAGCCGTGCTCCGGGACGGACTCGAGGGCGGCGAGCAGACGGTGGGCGCGCTGAAGCCAGCCGCGAGCAACGGCGGGCTCGCCGCGGAACGCGAGGTAGTCCCACCCCAGCCAGATGGCCATCCGGGCGGCGCCCGTCGCGTTGCCCCGCTCGCGATAGAGGCGGTATGCGCGTTCGCGCGATTCGATCACGAGTTGCCCGTCGTCGAGCCACCAAGCCGCCATAGCGAGGGCCTCCACCGCCTCGGGGCTCTCGCCACGTTCGTGTGCGGCCTCGAAGTACGCCCGGGCCAGCTCCCAATCACCCCGGCGCAGAGCCTCGCGGCCCGCGCTGAGCGGATCCGCCACCTCGAGTTCGGACTCCGGATTCATGGCCCGGACACATGGGCACGCCGCGTACGCCCTTGCATGACTCCATTCTGACCAGTCCCTACCGGAACGGGAAGGCCCCGCGGAATCAGCCCGACCGTCGACGCGACCGACATCTCCGCCGAGGGCCGGCCGCGTAGACGCTGACGATGCCTTGGGCGTCGACGGCGATGGTGACGCCCTCAGATCCACCCGTCCTCGGCCCGGCGCCGGCACGACTGCTTTTTGATGTGGCGGCCCGTCGGAGGACACTTACGCTGCGCCACGCACGCGATCACGCCGCCCGGGCCGGCGCGACGATTGCATTCGGGGTGCCGCGGCCTGGACGCGGCGGAGATCGCAATGGCGATCGGGCGCGACTGCGGCGAGCAGGCGGGATTCGCCGCCGGTCTGTTGGCGGGAACGATCGGCAGCAGCGACGCCCTCTCCGAGCGCGGGATCGCGGCCCTCGTCCGGCTGCGTGGGAAGCGACGCGTGGGGGGTGCGCGGGGAGCATTATCAGTTCCAACGTCGCCTTCCGCCGGGAGTACGCTCGATCCGGCGACGGCCATCCGGGCCGTCGCCGGATCGGGCGTCGATGCTTTCCCGGACGGGATCGCTCGCTCAAACACCATTTCTCCCTTCGCAAAGTCGCGCCTCCGGCATCGTGTCGGGGGGCGAGCGATCTGGGTCAGCTGCGAACGCGCCGGCTGGGACGCGTCCGCCCTGTCGCTGCTTGCCCAGCTGCCCAGCGTTCAACATCTGGCTTGAGCCAGACCAGCACGCGTCCGTTGCCGAAGTTGAGAACGGGGCGTGGCATATCCGGATACCGGTGCTGGTAGACGCTCACGGTGTTGCGGTGTGCGAGACCAAGGAGCTCCGCCACACCAGTAGCGTCGATGAGATCGTCGATGTCGACTCGTTGGCCCATTCGCTCTAGATTACTTTCGTAAGCGGATCCGTCCGGTCGAGGATCTAGATCTAGAATCCTTTCGTAATCAAAGAGCGGCCCCGGCGGTGGGCAAACACCCCGGGGCCTGGCCGCGACCTATAGGGAGGTCACGACGATGTCAGCGTACGCGACGCGGCAGCGCGAGCAATCTGCTCGTCTGCTCCAAGTTGGAACAGTTCGGCCTGCGGCCGGGCAAGCTGCTGGTGCGGCGGCAGCCATGCTACGAGGCCGAGCGGCAGGATCGAGCTGCGCGAATGACCCGGGGCGGTGGCGACGGCTCGATAATCGACCTATTCATCGACCATCTCGTCGATCGTGTGGCGGCAGCAGTCGTCGCGCGCCTCGAGACCGGCCGTGCCGATCAGGGAGACGAGTGGTTCGACTCCGCGCAGGCGGCGGAGTACCTGGGTCTTCATCGGGACACGCTCCGGAGGCTCGCGGCTGCGCGGACGATCCCCACCGAGCAGGACGGCCGAGGCTGCAAGCTGTTCTTCCGTCGCTCGGCTCTCGACGAGTGGCGCCAATCCGGTGGCCGCGTTCGCCATCTAGCGGCACTCGCCGACGCCGCGTGAAGGCGGTGGGGAAATGGCCGAAGATGGCTCAGCCGCGCGCCGAGTCCGGGTCGAGCGCAACATCTACCGCCGTCCTTCCGGGGTGTACGAGGTCGGCTTCAAGGACGGTGGCGGCAAACACCGCTGGCGCACGGTCGCCGGCGGGATCACCGCCGCGCGGGCGCGGAGAGACGAGCTGCTCGCACGCCGCGGCCGCGGGGAGCGCGTCGTCACAGATGGTCGGCTGCGCTTGGCCGATGCAGCAGCCAAGTGGCTGGCCGGGCCGGTGCTGGATCTTCGTCCTCGGACGCAGGAGTGCTACCGCAACGCGATCGAGCAGCATCTAGTTCCTGCGTTCGGGGCCCGGCGTCTCGACGCCATCTCGCCGGACGAACTCTCGCTCTTGGTACGCGAGATGCGGCGCCTAGGGTTCTCTGAGTCCACCATCGTGATCGTGCTCGGCGTGACGAACCGCGTGTACCGCTACTCGGCACGCCGGCTCGGCTGGACGGGGCCGAATCCGGTCTCTCTGATGCTGCCGTCCGAGCGGCCGAAGCCGTCGCAAGGCAAGCGCCGGCGGATCTTCGAGGGCCGCGAGCTGGAGGAAACAATTCGGGCCGCGGGAGATTCGCACCGGACGCTGTTCACAGTTGCGGCTCTCACCGGTGCCCGGCTATCTGAGCTGCTCGCATTGACCTGGGCAGACGTGCGGCTTGACAATCTCGATGACGCCGAGCTCGAGTTCGGCTACCAGGTCGACCGTCACGGCAATCGGCAGGCGACCAAGACGGACGGATCGGCACGGACGGTGCCGATCCCGCGCGAGCTGGCCTTGATGCTCGCTCAACACAAGATCGGATCGCGCTTCTCGCAGTCGAGCGACTTTGTGTTCTGCACGTGCACCGGCCGCCCATTCGGGCAGCGGAACGTGACGCGGGCCTTCGTGAGGCTCAGCGGAAGGCGAAGGACGAGAGCGGCAACCCCACGTTCCCCGTGCTTCATGTGCGGGACGATCAAGGACGGCCGGTACCGGTGCAGTACGGCGAGCTCCCTTCGATGCATAGCTTCCGACACACCGTCGCAAGCCGAGCCCTCTTGGCCGGCGAAAGCATTGATGAGATCGCGTTCCTCGTCGGTCATCGCGACGCCAACGTGACTAGGGCGGTGTAATGCGAGAGCTCGCAGACACGCGTCGTCGCAGCATGCGCCGGTCGCGGATGCTCGCGGAGTACGGCGACCTGCTGAAGCAGTAGGTCCGGGCTGGCTGCGGCGCTCGCGGCGAGCATCCGACTTTCCCGGCCGCGAAGCGGCCGGGTCGGTGCCTATGGTTCGACTGGCCAATGGCGCGCATGTCGATCATCCGAGAAGTCCGAGTCCGCGTTCTCGAAGAAGAGATGCGGCTATACCGGGCGACCTGGGCCGAGCACGATCCGGCCCAGCGCGACAGCTTCCGCTCGCACTACGAGCTTCAACGGCCGCCGAGAGGACCGGAGATCCGGGCTGCGGTAATTCATATGGCGGTCTCGATGTTCGAGACGGCCGAGCCCTGCTGGGCCTTGATCGATAGGACCAGGGGCCGCATCGGTGATCGCGTCGCGGAAATGCGGCTGGTTCCCGGCCGCGGTGTGTGCGCCGCGAAGACGGGCGGGCCGCTCCATTGGTCGGTCTGGGGAGAGCCGGCGGTGCTGCAAGCGGCCGTCAGCGGGTACGTAGAGAGGTAGAACGTGCCGATATCCTCAAGCAGACCATGACGTACTCGATCTTCACCAGCACCGGCAACCTGATCGACGCATTCGACGACCGGGACACTGCCGTGGCGGCACTGACCGACATTGTGCGCGCCGAGCCTGAGTCTGCTGATGAAGTCTTCCTCGTGGCCCAGGACGACGAGGGCCACGTCGGCGAGACCGTTTACGGGTCCTCGCTGCACGTCACGGCGTAGCTCATTCGCGACTGGCCGCCGCATGGAAGCTTCGTGGAAGCCTCCTAGGCCCTGTTTGCTGGGCAAATCATGCCTCGATCATGACTCGACAGGCCTCGCCGACTCCTTACAAGCAGGAGGTCACTGGTTCGAGCCCAGTACCGCCCACTGAAAAAGGCCTGCTAGCAGCAAGGTTCCACTCGTTGGTGGATCGATGTGGGGTCTTGTGGGAAAGACCCGAAAAGGCCCCGCCGTGGTTATTGCCGTTCTTCGCGGGCGCGGGAACGGTTAGATCGGCTCGTCTTTGCAGCGAGGTAGCGCGCCGAGACTCGCTTTCACTTGCGCACCGGTATCACGAGCGTGGTGGCGTTGCTGGTGGTGTCCGACAGCGGCACCGCTCGGCGGGGGCCTTACTGTTCTGCCCGGAGAGCTCTGCTGACTCTGCGACCGGGCCCTTCCGATCGGTCGCGCGCGGAAACGCATCTATGGACGGACGCCGGGTCTACTTGGTCTGAACAGATGCGGCTTGGTAGTTGTGCACGTCGTAGAACGTGATCCGCGGCGGTCCGGGGATGCCAACCTGCTCCGAGAATGGTCCGATCGCGTCCTGCGCGTACTGCTCAAACTGCTCCTTGGTCTCCCAGACGTCCGTAACGCGCAGTCCACGGTCCGTGAGCGCGCCCCAGTGGAACAGGCAGCCTGGCGGGGCCGCACCTCCTGGCTCGTAGTCCATCAGCTTCGCGACTGCGTCGTACTGCTCGAGCGTTCCACCGTCGAACTCTAGATCTATCGCAATCGCCATCTGCCCCATCCTTTCGTCGGTTGAGCGGACGCTCTCACATGGTCGCGATCGCGGCAAGGCAGTGAGCAGACTCAGGACATGCGACCGCACCGAAGCGGGGCCCTCGGCCCGGGTCGCTGTCCTGGTCCTCCGGTCACCCCGGGGGTAGTGCTTCTCATCGGTCCTCGGCGCTCCGATCGTATGTCTCGAGCGCGTCGGCGGTGGTTGTGCCGGCGGCAGGGACGAGGAGCTATGACGACAGAAGGCCCGATTCGCGCGTCTTGGGTCCGGTGCTCGGGACGCGATCTTTCGGCCCTGCGGCGGGGGGCGTCTCGCGTCGGGCGGTGCGGTGGGAAGCCTAAGCCGATCGGTAGCAATCAGCTAAGGACTATATGTACACTTAGCGCGATTCTGTATGCAGATATCTATATTGCGTGTAGATCTGTATGCTCTGTCCAACTACTGAGGGAGTGTTCATGTCTCGAAGTAGCCTCCGCGTCCGCTCAGCCGCTGCCGGCCGACGAGGCGCTCGCCGTTGACGCGCTGTTGCGCCAGCTGGACTTTCACGCCCAGGAGCTGAGGATCATCGATGCTGAGCTCGGGCGCGTGGCGCTCTGAAGTGCTGAGGTCAAGCGGCTGATGACGATCCCGGGCGTTGACGCGACGGTGGCGTTGTCGATCGTCGCCGCCGTGGGTGACTTCCGCCGGTTCTGCCGGCCCGAGCAGCTGGTCTCGTACCTCGGTTTGAACCCGCGCGTCAAACAGTCCGGCGGTCAGCCCGCCAGTCACGGCCGGATCACCAAGCAGGGCCGCGCGCACGCTCGCGGGATGCTGGTCGAGGCCGCGTGGTCAACCGCCAGGACGCCCGGGCCGCTGCGCGCCTTCTATCACCGCGTGTGCTCGCGTCGCGGGATGCAGATCGCCGTGGTCGCGACCGCCCGCAAACTCGCGGTGCTGTGCTGGACGATGCTCGAGCGCGGCGAGGACTACGCGTTCGCGCGCCCATCGCTGACCGACAGAAAGCTCCGGGCGCTCGAGCTGCGCGCCGGCATGCCCTCCCGCCGCGGCCGCAAGGGCAAGGCCGCGGCATATTCGCTCAAGGAGATCCGACAGCGCGAGCGCGAGCTCGCCGAGCAAGGCGAGCGGGCATACCGCCAGCTCGTCGCTGACTGGCAAGCCAACCGCCCCCCCAGGACCAAGCCCGAGCCGGGCGTGGCCGCCGCCAATGGGACGCGACTGAAAAGGCCCTCTGTGGGGCAAGCTGCGCGGCAGGCATCAGTCCCAGAACCTGCGCTTCGCTCGGGGTCGACCACGCCCTGACCAAAGCCTAGCCCCGACACGCAACCTGTCAACGGCGTCCGACCGGGCGAGGATCTCGCACGCCCGAACTCGCCCGACACCCCATCCAGACCCTACTTCGCCGGCGTCCCTGCCGCCGAGCGACACCCTCGCAGACACCAACCTCCGCCACAAGCACAGGAGAACGACTCCAACACGACACCCGAAATGCAGTCGCGGCCTTGACACTTTCATCCGTCGTGTAGATCACCCGTCGGACCTCGGGCGGGACGGCGAGGCCCGAGACGCTGGTGCGAGTTCCGATCGGCCGACCTGCCGATCACGCCTTGCCGGTTCTGCAGCTAGGGGGCGTGAAGCTCGGAGGTTCGCAGTGACCGTCCTTTGCCTCAAAGACCAGCCTCCGGCGCCCCAGCGCTCCCGCGGCTTCGGTCGGCCGGGAGCGCCGGAGAGGACGGGACGCATCAGGAATATCCCGCTGACGCCAGAGTCGGGGGCTGCGCACCTCAAACAACAGCGAAAGGACACGTTGAAATGACGACTACAAGCGACACTCAGACCGAAGCGAACCGCCATCTAATGACTGAGACGTTCAAGGCGTGGCGCGACGGAGCCGAACCATTCCCTCACACCTGGGCTAACGACATGGTGTGGCGACTCGAGGGCCACTCGGTCGCTTCGAAGGCGTACACCAGCAAGCAGGAGTACATCGAGGAGTTCGTCAAACCCTTCGGCGCGCGCTTCCGACCCTCCGACCGGTTTCGCCCGACCAACATCCGCGCCGTCCACGCCGACGGAGACACGGTGATCGTCCTCTGGGACGGGCGCGGGATCGCGATCGACGGCAAGCCCTATGAGAACACCTATGCCTTCTTCATGCAGATGCGAGACGGCAAGGTCATCGACGTGACCGCGCTCACCGACAGCATTTCGCTCAACGAGCTCTTGGAACGCGTCCAGCCCGCCGCGCACATGGATGCATAACCAGCACCCATCGCTCAGCGGCCGATCGCGCCGGTCGCGCCGGTCGGACGGGGGTCCAGACTGCCCAAACATTGGGTGATCGTGCGATGTCGGCCCGAGCGTAGCGAGCGCACACTCCCCAGTCACTCATAATGTAAGCCGCAGAGCGCAAGCAGTGAGTAGAACATGACATCCTGACCTCGTGGCGAGTCGGGCGTTCCGCTACGGCGGGCTCGGTGTTACGTGTCGGTTCAGGCTTCGAGTGCTAGCCCCATCCTAAGGACCTTGGTGACGTTGCCTTGGAAGATCGCGCTTTGTTGGTCCTGATTGCCGGCCGTGGCTTCGACGTCGGAAATTGTTCTGGGGATGAAGTACGAGCCGGCTTGCGCATCGAACGGGGCGTCGGTTCCGAACAGTACGTGCTCGGTGCCGAAGAACTCGAGGGCGCATCTGAGGCCGTGGGCTCCGCCGAACATCGCTGTGTCGACGTAAAGCATCCTGAAGTAATCGATTGGCGATTTCTTCAGTCGCTCCAGGGCCTGGTCGAGGCTGCCGCTGGAGTCGAGCTGGCCGAAGGCGGGCATCATCTCGATGCGTCCGGAGAAGTGTGGGATCAGCCCGCCCCCGTGGTGGGCGATCAGCTTCAGGTCCGGGTGGCGGTCGTAGATGCCGGCGAAGATCAGCTGGGCGATGGTTATCGTCGTGTCAAACGTCCAGCCAAACACTTGCCAGAGCAGGAACGGTGCGGTATCTGGGGGAGCGCCGGGCGTCGTGGGCGTGCGGAAGGGATGCAGCCACACTCCCGCGCCGAGCTGCTCCATCGCGGCGAATAGCGGGTCGTAGCGCGCCTCGTGGAGGGGAACGTTGATTGCGTCTTCCTCGAGCTGTACGCCGAGGGCGCCGAGTTCGCGAACGCTGCGGACCGCCTCCTCAGTCGCCGCTTCGGGGTCGGTGACGGGGGTGGCGGCCGCGAATCCGGCGAACCGATCTGGATGCCGCGCGACGATCTCTGCCATCTGTTCGTTGTTGCGGCGGACGACGTCGACCAGGCTCGGATTGGTCGGGGACTGGGGTCCGAAGACGTGCATCCCAGGGACCGGCGTCAGGACCTGTTGGTAGTCGTTGTACTGGTCGATCACCCGAAGCCGGTATTCGATGTCGTGCAGTGCCCGCTGGCCGCGCAGAACCGCCGCTACCCCGCGCTGAGCTTGCGCGTCTAGGTGCGCAAGATAAGGCTGGGAGAGCACGTGCGACCAGACGTCGATCCTCATCCTTGCCTCCTATGTGTAATCGATGTGCTGACTCACCCAGCTGACCACTCTCAGCCCCCGCCCCCGGGGGTGTCCGGTAGTAGGTTACCTACCGAGTGACCTCGGGTGTTGTTTTCGACGAGGCCGCCGGCGGGATTACGCGTACACGAGCGCTGGGAGGAGCGGCGACGCCGGCGGGCGAGGGCATTTGGGCGATCTCGTTCCTTAACGCAAGCGGCTGGTGCTCGATCAAACCACGACTCTGGCGGCCACGAGCGGAGCCTGTGGTTCCCGATCTGAATTCGGAAGTCTGAACAGCGAGTCGCCCTCTAGCAGTCGCGTCTCGGAGGCGGTAGAACATCCGCGTTCGCTTCAGCGCTTGGACGGCAATGAGGGCAGTCATCGATACGCTGTCGCGCAACCGCAGCTTGGCGCGGCTGCTCGGGGCGTTCCTGGCCTCTAGCCTCGTCGAATACGGCGAGTGGATCACGCTGCTCGTGTATGCGTACCACAGGGGCGGCGCATCGGAGGCGGGTCCGGTAGCGATCGCGCAATTGCTTCCGTGTCTCGCCCTGGGTCCGATGATCATTGCGCACGCCAACCGGTTCGGGATCGTGCGTCTGTCGGTGAGCTCCTTCGCGGGCGGTGCAGCGTTGTTGGCTTGCTGCGGGATCATGATCCTCGTGGGGGCTCCGGCGGCGCTGGTGTATGCCGGCGCGATCGTGTATTCGGTCACGACCACGATTAGCCGCCCGCTCCACTACGTGCTGATGCCGATGGTTGTCAAACGGCCGGACGAACTGGCTGCGGCAAACGTCGCGACAGCATGGTCCAAGGGGCTGGGCGCTGTCGCCGGACCAGCGCTGGCAGGGTTGATGATCAGCATCCACGGGCCCGGTCTGGCGTGCGTTGTGCCAGCGCTGCTCGCGTGTGCGACGCCGCTGCTCGGTCGCGTGCGGTGGCGACGCTGCCGGGGCCCGAGTCCCGGACCGGAGCGACGTCCGGAACAAGCGCGCCGTCACACTCGTCATCCAAACGAGATCCGACAGAAGAGGTCATCGATGGTCAGGTTCCTGGCGGCATATGACAAACCGAATGATCCGGAGGCGTTTGATCGCCATTACCGCGAGGTCCACATCCCGCTGGCGAAGAAGCTTCCTGGGCTACGACGCTACACGGTCAGCCGTAACATGGCGCCAACTCGTGACCGTGAGGCGTACTACCTGATCGCGGAGCTCGACTGGGACAACATGACGGACCTCCAGCATGCTTTTCAGACCCCCGAGGGCCGTGCGACAGGCGACGATGTCGCCAACCTCGCGCCCAAAGACAAGGTTCGAACGATGGTCTATGAGCTTGAGGACGTGCTCGATTGAGCCGTTGAGAGGATCACGCCAGAGGGTCTCGGAACCCAACAGAACGACTGGTCCTGGCTGCCGGATTCTCACCTGAGCAGCCACGAGCTCGAGATTGCCGCTCAAGGCGTCGGGGAGTAACGCTCGCAAAGAGGGGGTCGAGGTTGCCGTCGACAGGACGGGCGTTGCCGCGCCGTGTCAGGAGCGGTAGTCGTCGCCGTCACTGATGCTCAGGCGCCGCAGCTGCCTGTGCCCGAGCCGGCAGGACGGTCGATAGCAGTACGCGAGCCTTGACGTATGACGACGTTGTCTAGCTGGTCGGCGCCATGAGCGCGGACCGAATCTCGCTCGTCCATTGCGCGGTCGGTGGGAATCGAGGCACGTCGGCGTCCGTGTCGGGATTTTCGCCGTCGGCTATGCGGTGCCAACGGCGCGCTGCGCGCTCGACGAACTCCGGGTGCGGGAGAATCCAAAACTTGCCGGTAACGATCGCGTCGGCAACAAGATCGGCAGTGGCATCAGCCCCCATTCCCTTGTCGATCGCACGCTCGAAATAGGGACGCATCACCTGGTTCGCTGGCGCCCGAACCGGGCTCTGGCCCAGCCGCTCCGGCCAGTTTCGGTCGGCATCCATGATGGCTGTGCGGACCCAACCAGGGCATAGCACACTGACCCCCACCGGAAGATCCACGATCTTCGTCGTCTTGAACAGTTCCTCGCTCAGAGAGACCACTGCGTGCTTGCTCGCGGCGTACACGGGGCCGGATCCGGGGTTCAGACCAGCGATGCTGGCCGTGTTGACGATGTGCCCCTCGCCTTGATTGATGAGGATCGGCAGAAAGGCACGAATTCCGTGGATCACACCCCACAAGTTGACGCCGATGACCCACTCCCACGCGGACAGTGGGCCGAACCACGGGTCGGCACCGCTGGCCACGCCGGCGTTGTTGCAGACGACATGTACCGACCCGAACCGCTCGACAGCGGCACCCGCCAACGCCTGAACCGACGCGGCGTCGCTCACGTCGGTGTGCACCGCCAGCGCCTCCACGCCAAGCGCACCGACCCTTCCGGCGGCGCTCGCTAGCGCCGGCTGTTCGACATCAGCCAGCACGACGTGAAGCCCGGCGCGAGCAAACCGCTCGGAGAGCGCCAGCCCAATCCCGCTCGCCGCTCCCGTGACGACGGCGACCTTTCCGGCCTCGAGTTCCATGGTCCCATCCTTTCCCCGTGAACGCGGCGACAGCGCGAGCAGCTATTTCGCTGTGTGTGACGAGCCGCGTTCGGCGTGCGTTGCGTTCATTTAGCGCAGGTTCTCACCGGGAACGCAAGTGTGCTTGCGCGGGATCACGCGCGATGCGGCTGCTGCGCTGCTTTGGTGCTTGCGAGACTCCGGCCGCGTGGCTAACGCGAGCTGTGTCGACCTCGGCGAGACGGGCTTGCTAGCGGTGAGCGCTTTCCGGGCTAAATGCGCCACGAGGCGCTCTGTTGTATCCCCGGTTCAGCCGGGAGGAACTCGAAGGGAGGTTCTTGGGTCCAATGGCTTACCCGGATCCGGAAGGTGAAAGGGACAACAGCATGCCAGTGAAGCGATGGGCAGCCCAGGCGTCAGGGTTGCGGTGTCGCGGGACCCGCGTGATATGGCGAAAGCCGGATTGCCTGAATCCCAATCTCCAGACGATGCAAGGAAACGTCCGCCGGAAAGACGCATGTGACCGGCGCCGCGCCCTGCGAGGCCGTTCTTTGCGTGGCCTCGCAACCTTCGGGGTGTGGAGCGTCGCCCAGTGAGGGCGATCAAGGAGATGAATGGGGCGCCTACGTCACGCTCGGACGTACAACAGAGACGAACGTGGGATCAACCCCCGGGGCGCGAGCCCCAGGGTGACGGAGTGCCCGTAGTAGTCGTGGGAGTCGCGTCCCACCAAGGAGGACGGGAGAGCCGTCCACAGGGCAAAGGGGCACAGGTGACAGGACAACCGAGAACCGGGAGGTATGCGTAATGCAGAGCGCCGAAACGGTCCTGGAGGTCCTCCGTGAACGCGGCAGGCGCGGCCTGCCGTGCGATGAGTTGTATCGGCAGTTGTTCAACCCGCAGTTGTATCTGCTGGCCTACGGGCGCATCTACTCCAACAAGGGAGCGATGACCCCGGGACCCGACGCGGAAACCGCGGACGGCATGAGCATGGGCAAGATCGAGCGCATCATCGACGCGCTGCGTCACGAGCGCTACCGGTTTCGGCCCGTCCGGCGCCACTACATTCCCAAGAAAGACGGGAAAAAGCGGCCGCTGGGAATGCCGTCGTGGTCAGACAAGCTGCTCGGCGAAGTGATCCGCTTGCTGTTGGAGGCGTACTACGAGCCGCAGTTCTCTGAGCACTCCCACGGCTTCCGGCCCGCCCGCGGGTGCCACACCGCCTTGCGCGAGGTGGCGAACACGTGGACGGGAACGACCTGGTTTATCGAGGGCGACATCTCCCGCTGCTTCGACGAGCTCGACCACTCGGTCATGCTCCAGACGCTCGGTGAGAAGATCCACGATCACCGGTTGCTTCGGCTGATCAGCCAGATGCTGGCTGCCGGGTACCTGGAGGACTGGGTATGGGGAGCCACGCTCAGCGGCGTGCCGCAGGGCGGGGTGCTCTCCCCGTGCCTGTCCAACATCTACCTGGACCGGCTGGACAAGTTCGTCGAGACAACTCTGATCCCGGAATACACCCGAGGTGTGCGCAGGAAACCCAATCCTGAGCACCGCAGGATCACAGGCGCGATCTCTCGTGCCCGCAGACGCGACGACCGTGCCGCGGAACGGGAGCTGCGCAAGCAGCAACGCCGCCTCCCCAGCTCGGATCCTAACGATCCGGGCTACCGGCGGTTGCGTTACGTCAGATACGCCGACGATACCCTGCTCGGGTTCACCGGACCCAGATCAGAAGCTGAGGAGATCAAAAGTCGCCTCGCCCAGTTCCTGCGCGATGACCTCAAGCTGGAGCTGTCCGAGCAAAAGACGCTGATCACCCACGCCCGCACCCGTGCGGCGCGGTTCCTCGGCTATGAGATCACCGTCCAGCACGACGATCGAAAGATCACTGCTGGCCAAAGGACGCTCAACGGCGTGGTCCGCCTGAGCGTGCCCACGGAGGTGATCGCGACCAAGCGCGCGCGGTACATGCAACGGGGCAAACCCCAACGACGGCCCGAGCTGATGAACGCCGAAGACCACGCGATCGTCGGCCTCTACGGCGCCGAGTACCGCGGCATCGTCCAGTACTACCTGCTAGCCGGCGACGTCTACCGGCTGGATCGGCTGCACTGGGTGATGGAAACCTCGCTGCTCAAGACGCTGGCCGGCAAGCACGGCTCGACGGTGACCAAGATGGCCCGCAAACACGCGGCCACCATCCAGACACCGCACGGGCCACGCAAATGCATGCAGGCAATCGTCGACCGCGGCGAGACTGACAAGCCCTCGGTCGCCACGTTCGGTGGCATTCCACTCCGACAGCAACGGACCGCGGTCCTTCAAGATCGCGTTCCCGTGCGGGAGGCGCCCCGTCGCAAAGAGCTGATCCATCGGCTCCTGGCGGGGCGGTGCGAGCTCTGCGGGCAACTGGAGAAGGTGCGCGTGCACCAGATCCGCAAGCTCTCAGACCTCGACAAGCCCGGACAGCCGCAACCCGAATGGGCGCAGATCATGGCCCGCCGCCGCCGCAAGACCCTCGTGGTCTGCGAACGCTGCTACGCCACCATCCACCCCAGGAGGCCAACCGCGTCAATCACGGAATTGTCGCTGGAGAGCCCGGTGAGCTGAAAGGTTCACGCCGGGTTCGGGAGGGGGCCAGAGGAAACGGAGCATCACCGCCACCGCGCCTCTGGCCTACCTCGACGCAGGGAAGTCGGCGTCGCACGCGAGATGCTCGCGCCGCAAAGCGGGTCTCACCAGAGGCCCGACCGCGCTCCTGGTCACGCCTGTTGCAGCGCGCCACGTCGCCGCCACGCGTGGCTGCTTCGGTGGCGATTCAGCGAAGGCCGATCAAACCCGTCGGCGGCCGAGCCTTCTCGACTCCTCCAGCCCGGCCGCCCTCAGCGCGCCCGTCTGGCTAAGGAAACGGGGGGTGTCGACCTGACGACCGGCTCGCGGCGAGAGCGAGCGCCCCGTTCGGCGCGTCCGACGCAGTCGAGATGGAACGATCTCGCGCATGTCGGCGACGGCGATCCCTATATCGAAGTGCTCCCCGGCGCCCGGAGACCGTCCGAGCGCACTCCACGCCTCACCCGTGGCGATGCACGATCAGCACGGACCGTCGCGAGTGCGCGGCGACCGCTTCGGCGACGCTGCCGATCAGCACGCTCGCGAGGCCGGTGCGCCCGTGGGAGCCGAGCACGATCACCCTCGCGTCGTGATCGTCGGCCGCCTCGACGATTCCCTTCCAGCTCGGCGCAGCCTCGACCGCGATGCTCCGCGCCTGGAAGCCTGCCTCCTCTGCCAGCGTGGCTCCCTGCGCGGCGGTTTGCGCAGCTGCGGCTTTGACCTCGTCGGCCGCTGCGGCGTCGATCCGCAGCTCATGGGGTGGAAGGAACCCGACGTTGAACGGCTGCCACACGGTGACGACGAGTGCCTCGCGTCCGTGGTCCAGCTGGGCCGCGGCCTCCGCGATCGCACCCTTGGCCAGCTCGGACCCGTCGTAGGCGAACATGACCGGTCCGGTCGCCGCGGCAGTCATCTCCGCTCCGTTTGTTGGGCCAAGCCGTCGGGTCGGAAGCATGAGCCCAGGCGATCGGCTGCCGCGGCGTCGTCACCATCATCGTTCCCCAAGGCAGCGACCGCGGGCACCGCGTCCGTCTGGCGCCGGATGCGGGCGAGCAGTGGTGGCGAGTACCAGCCGGGCTCCCGTCCGCCAAACCACCGCTCCAGCGAGGGTGCCGGTGGGCGGACGCCGCCCAGCGCGTACAGGCAGACGCCGGCGATCGCACCGCCGGTGGAGATCCCTAAGCAGATCCATAGCGCGATGGTCGTCCCGGTGCTCAGGCTGTGCCCGACCGTGAACGCGAGGTGGAGCATGAGCGGTGCAATCATGAACGCGGCTACCGCCCGGAGCAGCTCGATGATCGCGAAGACGCGTTGTAGGTTCGAGTTGGGGAGGGAGAAGCCGGCGATGAACAGCGCCGGCACGACGGACGATCCGACGCCGAGGCCGATCAGCCCCGAGCCGGTGAGCGTGAGCGCGTCGGTCGGCGGCAGGACGCGGCCGATCACGACAATGCCGGCGCTGAGGAAGATCATCCCGGCCAGGACTTGGTAGTGCAGCCCGCGCGTGCGGAACACGAAGCCGAACACGATCGCGCTCAACGCCGCGCCGGCGAACTCGGGCAGGTAGAGCAGCCCCGCGTGTAGTGGCGCGACGCGGTGCGCCAGCAACACACCACTCAGAGTGATCGCGGACACCGAGGCCGCGGCCGCGCAGATCGCGACGAGGATCCCCGTCGCCGGGAGCGTGCTGACCAGCGGACGCACGTTCAACAAAGAACACTTGCCGCGATACTCGGCGATCAGGAGGGTAATGATCAGCGCCAGCCCGACGATCAGCGGCACGAACGTGATGGCATCCAAAAACGCGTGCGTGAGCAACTCCGACGCGCCGAAGAAGGCGGCCGCGCACCCGGTGGCAGCCAGCCCAAGCGCCAGTGGATCCCACCGACGGCGCGGATCGACTGGTGGTGCGTCCTGGAAGGTCAGGACTGAGAGCGCCAGCGCGGCCAGCGCGATTCCGGCGATGATCCAGAACAGGGGCCGCCAGGCGTGAGCGGAGGCCTGGATGCCGCCGATCGCTGGGCCCAGGGCCACCGCGCCAAACACGCAAACGTTGACGACCATCGCCGTCCAGCGCAGCTTCGCCGGCGGATACCCGACGATCAGCGGCGGGAAAGCCGCGATCAGCAACAGGCTCGTGCAAAGACCCTGCAGAACGTGGCCGACGATGAACACACCTGACGCGGTGGCCGATGCCGCGAGCACCGAGCCGACCACTAGCAATACGCCGTAGACGAGCAACATCCGCCGCTGCGGGAGGCGCAGCGCGAGCTGCACGGCGAACACCGTGCCCATCGCGTAGCCAGCGTTCGCCAGACCATTAGTCAGGTTCACCGCCTGCAGGCTCATGTGCAGGTCCCTGGCGATGATCGGCGCCAGTGGCTGTAGCGCGGCCGAAAGGATCAGGTACGGCACCAGGGCAAAGATGACCATCGCGGCCACGGCCGGATAGCGGCCGGCGAGCGGACCCTGTCGGGTGAGCAGCGACCCGGCTTGCCGGCGCGGGAAGAGCGTGGCCCTCGTCGGCGCCCGGACGGTCATGTGTTCGTCTCCATCTCGGACTCGATCTGGGCCAGGTCGCCGTCCGTCAGCCCCGCGCCGGTCCATATGCCAGCGTGGCCGACCTTCTCGTTGCCGTACGGGTCGATGTTGGTGCGGTTGACCTCGGCGGTCAGGACGATCTCGTTCGTCACGCCGCGGAGGGTGACGCTGGCGCTGATTCGCAACGTCTCTTCGTCGACGATTTCAAGCGCCGTGGACTCGAATGCCCGCTCGGGGTAGGTCTCGGCGTCGAAGAAGTCGGGCGGGCGCAGGTGCGCGTCGCGCTGGGGCGCGGCGGTTTCGACCGAGGCAGCCTTGACCGTGCCGTAGGCCTTGGCGGAGGACAGCCCGCCCGCGATCTGCGGCGTGGCCTGGACCTCCCCGTACTCGCCGCGGACGGTGGCAATGCCCACGTGTGTGACGGCAATCCCGGCCCTGCAGTGGGCCTGATCAACGACCCAGGTGCCGGTAGGGGCGATGGTGCGGGTGGTAAGGGGGCTCATGGCGTACAGCGATTGCGCTGGTTGAGCGGGCTGCACTCACGACGGTCCGCTCACTGCGTTCCTCTTCGGACTTGCTCGGGCTCGTTGGGGGATTAGTGGGGATCCCGCTCCGGCTCTTACTGGTGCGCGCCAAGAAATTTGCGCGGAGCCTTCTATCGCTCAACCGAGAGCACTCGGTGACACCGGGACCACCAGCAGCGGTAAGAACCGGCAACGTCGCCACTCTCATGTAGCCGAACGGGTCAATCACCCAAAGCAGCTACATCGGATCGGTAGAGGTGAGTGAAAATGGGCACTAACGCAACAGCGGCCCCCCCAAGCTGGGCCGTGACCGCCGACCCTGTGATCGCCTACGCTGAGTGGCGCATGTCGTCCGCGTCCGTGCGGGCGGCGTATCGGCAGTGGTCGAACGCACCCAAGACAGACGTACACCTCGCTTACGCCGTCTACACCGCTGCGCTTGATCGCGAAGACGCGGCTGCGCGCGTGTATTCGCTCTTGAGTAAGCGAGCAGCGGGGATATCCCCGGCGGCGTGGTGGTTAGGCTGCCAGCTGCCCGACAGCGTATGAGGCGTTGATCTCCAAGTCGCCGACCCACATCGGAACCGCCACCCACTGAAGGACGAACGACCGTGTCGTCAGTTTCACGAGGCCTCCGAGGTCGCAGCCTGCTTCGATCCGCGACGAGACTGAAGCTGATCAGGCGTTCTGCGCGGCGGCGCGCGCTTCTGGATGCAGCCGTGACTGCTTACGCCCAATGGCGAAGTGAGTGCGCTGCGGTACGGGGTGCGTATCACCGGTGGGTGGGCGCCGGCGCTGGCGACAACGCGTTTGCGTTCTACGCGTACAACGACGCGCTGGATCGCGAGGAGCACGCCGCAAAGCGCTACGCCCGGCTGATCAGCCGGGCCGGCGAGATACCCGAGACCGCGTTGTTGCATCAGCTTGTCCGGATCGAAGCCGGCGCGTGGGGGCGATA
>Ga0335073_10002693_pt1 | contig 24388 bp, 26 predicted proteins | sample Lox_Sample_22_FD_207093 | JGI IMG/M metagenome (GOLD analysis project Ga0335073, IMG submission 207093) | Soil microbial communities from Loxahatchee National Wildlife Refuge, Florida, United States - Lox_Sample_2.2 | ecosystem: Environmental > Terrestrial > Soil > Wetlands | place: USA... | reverse complement strand
AGGCTGAAATGCGTACGCATCGCGATCACCGGCGGAGCGGGCACTCTGGGCTCGCGGTTGGCCGAGCGTCTCGTCGCGGAGGGCGCCAGGATTGTGATCGGTGATCTGGCCGCGGATGCCGTGGAAGATGCCGCGGCAGCTATCCATCCTGACCGCGCCACCATTGCTGGTATGGCCGTCGACGTAACCTCGGACGAATCCACCGACGCGTTCATCGCCAACGCGGCCGAGCACCTAGGCGGGCTTGACGTGGTCATAAATAACGCCGGCGTTCTGCCTGAAAGCGCTCGCCTGCACCACGTGCGGTTGGCTGACTTCAAAAGAACTTTGGACGTGAACGTGCTGGGCGTCTTCAATGGTATGAAGTCGGCAATCGAGCATATGCGTAGCCGTGGTGGTGGAACTATCATCAACACCGCGTCCGTGACCGGGCTAAGGGCGTGGACATACTCTTCGGCCTACGGTGCGTCGAAGGCCGCCGTAATCCAGCTGTCCAAGGTCGCCGCGTTGGAGTACGTGGGGGAAGGCATCCGCGTCAACTGCGTTTGCCCGGGGACCTTCCTGTCGCCGATGCTTGACGGTCTGTCAGCTGACGCTCTGGCGATGATCACCGCTCGCCATCCGATCGGACGGCTGGCGAGCGTGGACGAGATACTCGGCGCGTTCGTGTATCTCGCAAGCCCTGAGTCGAGTTTCACGACGGGATCCACGATTGTGGTTGACGGCGGCAACTCCTGCTGAAGATAGCATTCGTGCACGTCGTCAGCACGGTCAGGAGTCGCCGCTCGAATTTGCCCGGAAGGTCGTCAGAAGCCGTCCCAGTAGCTCGTAGTAGCCCACTAGGACTACCAGTTCGACAAGCGTCTCGCAGCCGAGGGTACTGACGGCGTCCTCATACTCGGTGTCGCTCAAATCGGCCCGTTCGAGCACGGCCCTCACAACGCCGACCACGGCTGCTTCGTGCTCGTCCGAGACCCTCGGGCCGGACCCGCCGCGGATGCCGGATAGCTCTGCCTCGGACACACCGATCGATCGGGCGACGGCACTGTGGCTTTCCCATTCGTATTCGCTTCCTAGCCATGCCGCCACGGTGAGAATGGCGAACTCGCGGGCACGCGGTGACAACGAGGTGTCCGATCGCAAGGCAGCCCCGAGAGCCGAGAGCGGCGCCCCCACAACCGGGGCTACAGCCATCACATTGAAGGGCCCGGTAAGCGAACCGTCGGTACGACACAGCGGGAATGGCGACAGGCCGGTTGTCTGCCGACTCGCCAGGATGTGATCATAGACGCGACGCTGTGCCGGATTCATGCAGCCTGGCGTCATACGCGGCAGCCGGTCAGTCACGGCGCTGCGTCCGGCTGACTGAAATGAACTCCACCGCGGAGCGCCACGCCGCCTCGGCATCCGTCTGGCGAAACCCAGGTAGCGCAGGGTCGTGAGCGAAAGCGTGTCCGGCTTCCGGGTACACGTGCGTGCGCACACGGTGCATCCCGAGCTGATCGACATCTTCCGCAGGGACGAGCTGGTCTCGGCCGCCGACGATCGCCAGCACTTCCGCGGTACGCCTCGCCAGGCAGGACAAGGGCTCCTCTTGTCCGCTGCGTTGCCAGTCCGGCTGCAGCCGCACCATCCCGTAGAAGGCGACCACCCGGTCGAACAGAGCGCGCGCTGACGCTTTGTAGGCATACATTCCCCCGACGCAAAAGCCGACGAGCGCTGCATGCGAGGATCCAAGTGACTCGGCGGCGGAGTCAAGGCGTTCCAGCACCGTGCTGTCGTCCAGCTGCCCGATCGCGGCTGACCTAGCCGCGTCGTCCATCTCGGACTGGCCCGGGAACAGCTCTGTCGAGGCGATTGACCAGTGGTGTCGTTGCGCCAGGCGAAGACACAGTTCGGTGTACATCGCCGTGAACCCTCGGGCTGAAGGAATGAGGACGACGGACCGTGTCTCGGCTTCGCCAGTCGGCCTTGCCGTGATCCGCTCGACCCCGTCGGGCTGGCGCTCGACCCGAAGCGCCGCACCTCCCTGCGAGGCACCGCGGTCGTCGCCCAGCCAGCCCGGTGCGAACCGTGCCGGTCGGTCAGGCCGAAAAGCGGGTGCTTCAGCGGTCATAGCTGCGGTCGTCCTTTCAATAGGCGCAGAGTTAACGGAAACGCCGAAAGAAGGCTTGGATGTCGGCGGCCAACAGCGCGGGACGTTCCATTGCGGCGAAGTGACCGCCGGAGTCGAACTCTGACCAGTGCACGATGTTGTGGTTGCGTTCGGCGAAGCGCCGGATCGGTGGCGCGATCTCGCGTGGGAATACCGCGACGCCGGTAGGAACCTCGACTCGTGCAGACGAACCCCAGTTTCCCGCCCGTGCTGTTTCTAGGTACAGGCGGGCGGAGCTACCTGCCGTTCGGGTGAGCCAGTAAAGCATGACGTTCGTCAGAAGTTGGTCTCGATCGATTGCTTCGTCGGGTACGAGCTTGACGTCGCAGAACTGCTGAAAGAGGTCGAGTATCCACGCCAGCTGACCCACGGGAGAGTCAGTCAGTGCGTAGGAGAGCGTGTCCGGACGTGTCGACTGAATGGCGAGGTAGCCACTCTGTCCTTCACGGAATCGACGGCGTGCTTGCATGCGTCGTTGTTCTTCGGCGGAAAGGTTCGCCGGATCGTCCGCGGCCGGATCTGGCTCAGACGGGAGCATGGTGACATGCATTCCTGCCACAGCCTCGGGTTCGTTCAGTGCCAGGTCGCGACAGACGCGTGAACCCCAGTCACCGCCATGGATCCCGTAGCGGCTGTAACCAAGCCGGCTCATGAGCGTTGCGTATGCGGCGGCAATCCGGGCCACGCCCCAGCCTGAGCCGGGCGTTGGGCCGGAGAATCCGTAGCCAGGCATGGAAGGGCACACAATGTGGAATGCGTCGTCGGCATTCGCGCCGTGGGCCGCAGGGTGGACTAGCGGATCAACGACCTTGAGAAATTCGACGACCGAGCCTGGCCAGCCGTGCGCCAGCAGCAAAGGTATCGCGTCAACCCGCGGGGAACGGACGTGAAGGAAGTGGATACGTGCGGTATCCACGTGCGTGACGAACTGGCCCAGTTCGTTAAGCTGCGCTTCCCATAGTCGCCAATCGTAGTCCGCGCTCCAATAATCGACTAGCTCCCTCAAGTACGCGGCGTCGACACCGGCACTCCATGGGGCGTCAGTGGGAGGGTTGTCCGGCCATCGAGCATTGCCGAGTCGGACTCGCAACTCGGCCAAGTCGCCGGCGGCTATCTCGATCCGAAAGGGTGCGATGTCTTCGGATGCCACGGGACCGTCCTTCGTCGGTGACCGTCCCAGGTGGGCGGTACACGGTCAGCATGCCTTTGCTAGGGTAAAACTATAACATCGATTGTCGAGGGAGTTGGCGGCATGGACATAGTCGGAAGATGCGCCGTCGTAACAGGCGGCGGCCACGGGATCGGGCGGGCCCTCGCCGCTGCGCTCGCTCAGCGAGGCGGCCGCGTGGTCGTGGCAGACATGGATGCTGCCCGCGCAGAACGGGTGGCCGCTGAGATAGGCGGGCTGCCCGTCGTCTGCGACGTGGGAAATCCAGCATCGATCAACGACCTTGTGGAGCGCGCGACCGAGACATACGGGCCGGTGGAGATCTTCTGTTCCAACGCAGGCATGCTCGACGAGGGCGAGGGCCTTGCAAGCACAAGCGAGCAGCTGCGCCGGATCGTCGACGTCAATCTGCTCGCGCACGTGTGGGCAGCCCAGGCAGTTGTACCCGCGATGGCGGAGCGGGGCCACGGCTGGTTCGTTCCGACGATCTCCTCGGTGGCGCTTGTCTCGGGGCCGATGGACGTGGGCTACACGTTCACCAAGCATGGGGTGCTCGGACTCGCCGAATGGATATACCTGAACTATGCAACGAAGGGCGTGCGTATCTTGTGCCTCTGCCCGAGTGCAGTGAACACGGGGATGTTGGGCCGAAACGAGGATCTCGAAGCGGGACAGGCGGATCCTCCAGTGCCGAGAGTGTCCGACGCGATCGAGCCCGAGGTCTGCGCGGAGCTCACATTGGCCGCGATGGAGACTGGCGGCTTTCTGGTGCTGCCCCATCAGCACGTTCTCGACTCGTTTCGGGCCAAGGCGGCCGACTACGACACGTGGCTGGCATCGACGACGGAGCGTGTGCGTGCCATACATGAGCTCATGCGCCAGGGGGCGTAGCGAGCGAGTCCTACTCGCGGCGAACTGCTATCCACGCGTTGTCCAACGCGCGTTCGCCGTCGGCCTTCGACACCTCAAGGGCCCACACGTCGGATGCAGCGTTAGGCAAAACGCCCGCTTGACGCAGCGCCACCTGCAGCCGGTCGCCTGGGAAGACGGGTCTGCGAAACCGTGCGGCGACGCCAGAGATCGCGTCCGCATGAACCTGCGGAAGGGCGCGGGCGACGGCGACGCCCATATATCCGACGGCGGCCATTGAATGGAGCGGGCAAGTCGGCAGCCCAGACGCCTGTGCTGCCGCCCGATCGGTGTGCAACTGGTCAGGCCCAGCCACCCCGGGGACTAGCGGCAACAGCGCGCGGTACAGTTCGACCGCCCGCCCGTCAATGTCGATTGTCTCAACCAGGGCAGTTCCGTCCTGACCGCCGGCCGGCTCAAAGACGCGATATTCCGCTTCGCCGATGTCGCGTCGCGCTGGTGCGTCGAGTAGCAGCAGGGTGTGCCTGCCCGTTGCCAGCAGGGCCCCGGCCTCGTCTGTTGTCGTGGTGGTGTGCCAAACCACCGTCATCGACGCCCGGGCCTCTACGCGGCTGAGCACAACAGACGTCGAACTGCGGCCGCGGACCGGGATCCGTCCGTGCAGCGCGTATTCAAACCCTCCGACGAGCGCCCGTTGGCCAGCGTAGTGGCGCCGCGACAGTTCCGATTGCCAGGAGCCGACGGCAACGGAAACGAAGGTGGGAAGCAACTGGGGACCGTATGGTTCGAGAAGGAAACGCCGGTCGCGACGCAGGTCAGCGCCCACGGCCGTAGCGAAGACGAGCACGTCGCGGAGATCCCATGACGTCCGGGTGGAGACCAGCTCCTCGCCGACGTGAGCCTCTGCCCATGCGTCCCAGTCACCTTGGAAACGAACGTCCGTACCGCGCTGACTTGAATCCACGATAATCGATGCTATAACATTGGGATCGCGTAGCGCTACCGTAACCGAGCCTGGCGTCCGGCCAGCTCGGGTTACGGCGCACCAATCGAGACTTAGGGGACGATGTGGAGTACTTCGGGTTTGGTCTTCTTGGCTCCTACCGAGGCCGTCCGCACATCGACGCCATTTCCGACAACCTTGAGCTGATCGAGTGCGCTGATGAGTGGGGAATAGACGGGTGGTATATGGCCGAGCACCATATCCGTCCTGAGTTCTCGATCTCGGCTGCGCCGAACCTGTTGACGGCCGCAGTTGCTCGTCGCACGTCTCGGCTGCGGTTGGGCAACATGGTCAACATTCTTCCCTACCACCATCCGCTGCGCCTTGCCGAGGAGCTGCGCACGTTGGATGCGCTCACTGGCGGGCGCTTGGAAGCTGGCTTCGGGCGTGGACAGATTCGGGTTGAACAGGGTGCATTCGGGGTTGTCCGTGACGAAACGGTCGAGATGTTTGATGCCGCGTTCGACATCATCACCCGGCTCCTTCGGGGCGAGGTCGCCGACTATGACACCAAGTGGTGGCGCGGTTCTGGCGCCTTCGCCATTCCGGAGCGGACGCAGGTGAAGATTCCGCTTTGGATAAGCGCCGCCAGCCCTGAGTCGATTGAGAAGTGTGCGCGGCTGGGGGTCGGATGCGCTACCGCGTTGCTGACGCGTGACGTCGCCGACGAGCGGATGTCCGCGTATCGCAAATTCTGGTTGCAATACCAGCCCGATCGCCTCGGAGAGGACCAGTTCGCAGTAACGGCCACAATTGCGGTCGCCGGCTCGGAGGAAGCGGCTGTGGCGCAGGTGGCCAAGGATCTGGAGCAAAAGCAAGAACACTTCGCACAGGCAATTTCCGATAAACCCGGTGCAGACGATCGGACATATGCCAGTCACAAGGCGCAGTACGACGCCTTTGCCGCTTCTACGATCGAGTCCATGCTGAGCGACGGCCTGCTGATCGCAGGAACCGTCGAGCAATGTGTCGAGCAGGTCATGCGGATCAAGCAGCGCGGCATCGATCGACTGATCTGCACTTTCCACACGGCCGAATCCGATTACCCATTCTCGAAACGGTCGATGGAGCTGTTCGCCAAAGAAGTTATCCCGATCGTCGAGGGCAGAGCCAATACCGCGGAGGACGGCTGAGCGCGAGTGGAGCGCACTAACCAGCCTGCCCCGTTGAAGGGGCTCCGAGTTCTCGACATGAGTTCCGGCGTCGCCGGACAGTTCGCCGCGCGACTGCTGGCCGACTGGGGAGCGGACGTCATCCTGGTCGAGCCGCCGGATGGTGCCGCAACTCGCCGGGTTCCCCTAGGAGGGCTCGGAGAAGAGAGTGGGGACGTATCACCGCTGTTCTTTCATCTGAACACGGGCAAGCGCGTTGCCGCGGTCGATCGAGCCCAGCAACCCGGTGCTCGCGTCGTTCACCGTCTCGCCGAGAGGGCAGACGTGGTCATCGCGGAGCGAGACGACGAAGAGATCCTCTCGATCGCCACTCACTCGCCGCGACTGGTCGTGGCCGTAGTCCGCGACTTCGCCTCTGTCGGCCCCTACGCGCACTGGGTCGGCTCCGAAATGATCCACCAGGCGTTGAGTGGGCTCATGAACACCACCGGCAAGCGAGAACGCCAGCCTTTGTTCGGGTTCGGTAACCGCGCCTACTACTCGGCCGGCGCGGCGACCGCCGTTGCCGTCCTTGCCGCAGTGCGCCTGCGCGACAGCACAGGCCGCGGGCAGACGGTCGACATCTCAGTGCATGAGGTCGCCGCGTCAATGTCGCAGAACTTGGTCACGCAGTTCGCCTATAGCGGCGCCAACCCGATCCGCGGAAAGTACGTTGGCGCTTCCGGTGTCTCCCGGGTCGCTGACGGATGGATCGTGTTGTTCTGCCCTGCGGGCCGATGGCCGGACTTGGCCACCGAATTCGGACTCGACGAGCTGCGTTCCGACCCGCGGTTCGCGACGTTCGACCAGCTCGTCGCGAACTGGGATGCAGGGCTGGCTGCACTACGACCCGTCCTTGAGGCCATGCCCGCCGTGCGCGCCGTAGAGGCTGTTCAGCGCGCCCGGTGCATGGCGGCGAAGGTTCTCACACCGATCGACGTCCTCTCGTCGACGCACTTGTCGGCACGCGACTATTGGTGCCACGTCGGAGCCGGGTCCGGTCGTCGGCTGGCGCTCGGGCCGATGTTCCGGCTCACCTCCGGATGGCGCCCCACGCCTGAACCGGCACGCTCGGCCTCAAACATGGACGTGGGCTGGGCTGAGGTGGGCACTGAGCCCGCGGAGCGAGCGTGACGACGCCGCGACCACTGACAGGTTTGCGTGTCCTGGATTTCACGACGGCCTGGGCAGGCCCGATGGCATGCCGCATCCTCGCGGTGTTTGGCGCCGACGTGATCAAGCTGGAATCTCCGACCGTTTTCGACGTCTGGCGTGGCCCGGCCCACGGAGGGGACGCGTCCCGCTACCCGAACCGTGACCCCGGCGAACGGCCGATCAACCGCAACGCCTGGTTCAACACCCAGAACCACGCTAAACGCTCACTCGTCGTCGATCTCAAGTCCACCAGCGCGAGCCGCATCCTCGATGACCTGATGCCGACCATCGACGTCGTCGTCTGCAACTACGGGCCCGGTGTTCTCGATCGGCTTGGCCTGGGATTCCAGAAGCTGCAGACCTGGCGCCGCGACATCATCCTGCTTGAGATGCCGGTAGCCGGGGTCGGCGGCGAATGGAGCAGCGTATCCGGCGTCGGCCCCACGATGGAAGCACTCGCCGGAATGACAGCGCTCACCGGATACGGCGACGGCGAACCGATCCCCACGGGGCCGGCCTATCTCGACCCCGTCGGCGCGTACAACGCCGCATTCGCCGTACTCATCGGGCTGCGGGCACGGGAGATGACAGGCGCTGCCCAGCACATCGAACTCGCTCAGCAAGAAGCCGCCCTGCACTGGTGCGGCGAATATCTGCTGCGCGCTGCCAGTACGGGGGACTGGCCGAGACCTGATGGGAACGCTCTTAGCGCGTATGCCCCGCATGACGCATTCCCGGCACTCGGCACGGACGAGTGGGTAGCGATCGCGGTGCAGACCGACGAGCAATGGCGAAGCCTGTGCGAAGTCATCGGCCGCCGCGAACTCGGCGACGACAGCCGCTACGCCCTCGCGCGCCAGCGCGCACGATACCGCGACGAGGTGGACGCCATAGTCCGGCAATGGACTAAGGACATCGACAAACAGTCCGCCGCAGCCCAGCTGCAGCGGCACGGCGTCCCGGCCGCTCCGGTGTTGTCGGCTGCCGAGCTCTTTGCCGATCCACAGCTGGAAGCAGCTGGTTTCTACATTGAGTTCGAGCACCCCGAGGCTGGGCGGCATAGGTACCAGGGGCTTCCGTTCCATTTCGGGTCTATGCCTATTGACTATGGGCGTCCGTCGCCCTGCCTCGGCGAGCACACGGCAGAGGTCCTGGCCGAAGTCGGCATGCCACAGGACGAGATAGAGGCCCTTGCAGCTCTCGGAACGATCGCGATCAGCCCCGCGGCCGCGTCGCCCGGCTCGCGCGCCACTCGCACAACTAAGGGTAAGGAGCAGACATGAAGGTTGGCATTTTCCTGCCGCTTGAGAGCTCAGATGCCAGACCGGATCTCGTCGCGAGCTTCGCCCGGCGGGCCGAGGAAGCAGGGTTCGCGACCCTGAGCCTGCTCGATCGGCTGATCTGGGAGAACTACGACCCGCAGATCGCGATGGCGTTCGCTGCGGGCGCGACGTCACGCATCGGCCTGCAGACATCGATTCTGATCGCGCCGCTGCACCCCACTGTGCTGCTTGCCAAGCAGCTTGTGTCGCTCGACAACCTCGCGGATGGTCGGCTCACGGTCGGGGTTGGACTGGGCGGGCACCCGCGAGACTACGAGGCCGCGGGCGTGGACTGGCACAAGCGCGGCCGCATCCTCGACGCGCAACTGGAGGAATTGCACCGGCTCTGGGACGGCGACTCGCCGTACTGTCAACCTGCCGTGACAGCGTTCGATCGCTTCGGGCCAAAGCCCCTCCGCTCCGGCGGTCCCCGCTTGCTCGTCGGAGGCGCGGTCAAGTCCGTCGAGCGCGCCGCGCGGTACGCGGACGGGTTCATCTGCGGCTGGGCGGCGGGCATCGAAGAGGGCCACATCGTTGCCTATTCGGGAATGACCAACGGGGGCACCATCGGACCGGATCGGTTCGTCGACAAGGTCAGCGCAGTCCACAAGGCCTGGTCCGACGCCGGTCGTACAGATAGGCCCTATGTCGTCGCAACCGCCTACTTCAGCTTGATGGGCAATGAGGAGATGCCGCAGCACTACCTGGGCCGGTTCTATCGCCACGACGAAGGACTGTACGATGCGGCGCTGCGCGCCACGGCCTCCGCACCTGAACGCATCATCGAGATTCTGAAGACCTATGAGGCTGACGGTGCGGACGAGGTTCATCTTGTCCCGGCCACTCGAGAGCCAGCCGAATTGGATCGTTTGGTGCCAGTACTCGCCGCTGCCGGTTACCTCACAACGTGAGCCTGATGATGCCGCCCGGCAGCACGATGGAGGACAGACGACTGACTGGCATCGTCGTAAGTGCCAGCCGGGCCCTCGCCGCCGGAGGTCTCGCGGACCTGGTCTGGGGCCACGTCTCGGTGCGCGATCCGTCTGACCGCGGGGTATGGGTAAAGACCTTCGGGCCTGGTCTGGACGAGGTCAGCACCGACGACGTCGTCCTCGTCTCTCCGACCGGTCAGATTCTCGTGGGACGGAAGTCAGCACCGCTCGAGTGGCCGCTACATACCGAGGTAGCTGCCCTGCGCCCGGATGTTAACAGCGTCGTGCACGTTCACTCGGCGGCAGTTAATGCCCTGACCTCCACGGGGCAACCAATCCGGCCAATCAGTCATGAGGGCACGCTATTCGCTTTCCCCGACGTACCGACGTTCGAGGAGACCGGAAGCTTGATCACAACACGTCCTTTGGGTTCACGCCTTGCCGAGATGCTCGCTGGCTCCCGCGCCTGCCTCATGCCTCGGCACGGCGCGGTCACCGTGGGTCAGGACGTCGCAGAGGCGGTAGTCACAGCCGTATTGCTGGATCGCGCGTGCTCAACACAGTTGGCAGCGATGACGACGGGGTTCATGTTGTCCTGGTCGTCCCCGGCCGAAACCGCAGAGAAGCGGTCGCTACTTGCGACCCAGAAACAATTCGATGCCGTCTACCACCTCCTTGCACGCAAGGCCGGAGTTCGCCCGCATCTGCTCAAGCCGTCGGGCTGACTAAACTACTCCGGCCTGAAGAAGTCGGCGACCGGCGGTCCCGTTGGCTGGCCCCCTTGATCGACAGGATGTCCTCGATTCCTTGCGCCAGGAAAATCGAGGCCATCCTGTCGGAAACTATAGCGAGGGGGCCCCTCGTCTGCTGGATGCCATATTTAAGGTGCCGCCGTTGTCCTGCTTCGCCCGCCGCCCTCGCTTTTCAGGTGGAGGTAGCTGGCCGCACCGTTCCGGGCGCTCATCACCGAACTCAACATCGTTGTGCAGCGGCCTTGGCGATCAACTCAGTTGGTGGCCAGCGGCCGAAGCGGCCCGATGCACGGATGCCACTCGATAGACCGCGCCGGCAGACGAAATCTTAATGGGTTGCACCGCTTCGCGTTCGGCGATGCCACCCGGATGCACCCGCATCGCGTAGTCGAGCTGCTCTTCGCTTTCCCACTGTGCGTAATTGGTCACTCGGGTGCGGTCGATGCTGATGTGAAAGTTCGCCGAGATGAAACCCGGCAGTTTGGAGAAGACATCATCTGTCGCCTTGGCCAGCACAGACACGAGTTCGTGAGCGCGTTCTGGTTCCACCGTGAACACGTTGATGACCGTGACGCAACCCTTTTCTTCGTCGATGACAGATCGGGCCATTTGAGACACTCCCTATCGCTTGCTCGCGGCTTACAGCCCGGAAGGTCGATCCATGCGGTCAACCTGCAAGATCGCTCAATGCTGACAATGGCGGCGCAACATTGCCATCTGTGACCTCAGCCTCGGCGATCACCGTGTTAGAAAGCGTTCCGACGCCAGTCACCTGCACCTCGACGAGGTCACCTGGCCTGAGAAACACCTGCGGCTCGCGACGCATCCCGACCCCTCCAGGAGTCCCCGTCACGATGACGTCACCGGAACGAAGTTCACAGAACGTCGAGACATACTCGATCAGGTGCGGGATGGGAAAGGTCATCTCTGCGACCTGGGCGTGCTGCAGCTCGATACCATTGATCCGCGTCGACAGCACGACCCGTGACAGATCGTCGATCTCATCGAGTGTCACAATCTCCGGGCCGAATGCTCCAGTGCCGGCGAAGTTCTTCCCGGGCGTCCATTGGGAGGTGTGGTTCTGCCAGTCGCGCACCGACGCGTCGTTGTAACACGACAAGCCGAAGACATGCTCGAGCGCGCGATCTGCCGGAATATGGCGCCCGCCGCGCCCGATGATCGCGGCCAACTCGCCCTCATAGTCAAACTGGTGTGACACACGGGGCTTGACCAACGGGGCTAGGTGACCTACCTGGGAGGACGCGGCGCGCAGGAAGACAGTCGGATGATCGGTTCGCTGCCGTCCGCCTTCCATGCGATGGGTTTCGTAGTTCAGGCCGATACAGAAGATGTGCGCCGGATCGCCGAGCGGGGGCAACCACGTAGCGCTCTCGTAGGGAAGCGGTTCCCCGCATGGAAACTTCGTGATCTGGTCGATGCCAGCGGAGATCAAGCCGCGCACGGTTGGCGGCCGCCCGGTTCGCGGATCCTGGTCAAAGGGCACGAGGCCTGAGCGCGAGGCGAGTACGGCTCGTGGCCCGCCGGGGGTGCTGATGGTCGCTAGACGCATCGGTTCTTCCTCCTCCGCTCGTCGGACCGGTCGACGAAGTCGATTGGCAGCTCGAGCCAGCACCGATGATCGATATAATAACATATTAGGGTCCGTCAACGTTAGGTTCACGCATGCAAGCGCTAGAGTCGTGGCTTCGGTTAGCTGCCTCGCGGGACCTTCCGGCAACTCACAGTGCTGCGGACTCCGCTGTGTCTAGCGGGTGCGACGCGTTCGGGAAAGCGGAAACCGAGGCCGAGAGCCGACCCAGGCCGGCTTGCAGATAGACGACCCGCACGACATCGGCGATCTCGGCGTCCGTCGCTCCCACGCGTCTGCAAACGCCAGCAAGGTCTGCAGTGCCCGCCTTGTTCCCATCTGCGATCTCTAGGGCAAGCATGATCAGACTCTTGGTCTTGACGTCGAGAGTTCCGTCCTTCATCAGCGTGCCGGTTGCGGATTGGGCTAGTTGGACGAGGTCAGGGGAATACGGCTCCAGTGCCTGCACGAACCACGGCGCACGCGTCATCGGTTGCCACCTGTCGGGCGAATTGATAGTCGATAATCGACTAATTCTGCCGTCGAGGCTCCTGGGTGTCAAGCCCGCAGGGTGTGGGAGGACAGGCGCGGATCCCAATCAGTCAGCAAGTCGATGTGAGCATGTTCGCGCACAGTAAAGCAGCGGAGCCACTAGCTCGGGCAGCCGTGTGCGTCCGAAACGCGCGGTCGGTACGGCAACTGAGACGGCAGCCAACGGTGTGCCGGCCGAGTCATTGATACTGGCGCCGATCGCCGACACGCCTACCTCGCTCTCCTCGGCGTTCACGGCGTACCCGAGGCGCCGCACCCTTGTCAGGGCCCGAAGCAAGCTGTCGAGCTTGACCGAACCCGTCGCTACCTCGCTTTCGAGAATCGTCGCGACTTCGGCGTCGGGGAGTGCAGCCAGCATCGCCCGGCCACCTGAGGCAACGTACGCCGGCAGTACGAGACCGCGCCGATCTCCGACTCGGAGACTTTGAGTGGACTCGATGGTCTCGATGATCCGAACCTGGGTGCCAATCAACACCGATAGGTTGACGGATTCTCCTGTCCGCCCGCCGAGTTGATGGAGCAGAGGACCGAGACGGCGGCGCATGGTGAGAACGTCCGGACTTCGCAGATGAGGCAATGCCAGTGCAGGCCCAGGGCGGTAGCTGCGGTCTGCGGCCTGCTGCGCAAAGTCCCGATACACCAGCATTGACAAGAGCCGGTGAGCCGTCGACGGCGATACGCCAAGCTCTCGGGCGGCGTCGGTGAGGCGCAGTGACCCTGTGTCAGCGAGAAGCGCGAGCAGCGTTAGTGCATGGTCGACGGACCGGAGCGGGTAAGGCGGCTCTTTTCGCATAGCAGAAAAGACTATTACTGCTGGCCGGAATCGCGCTAGCGTGGAGTCCGTCGGAAGGAACAGCGGTGGTGATATTGCCGGGCGGCCAGGTAGACCAGATGAACGGAGGTTCCGAAGCCGCTGCCCTCGCGGACTTGTATGAAGCATTTCGCGAACGGAACCTGGCCCCGCTATGGACCGAGATCGCTAACCTGATGCCCACCTGTCCGGCACCGCGCGCACAAGCGCATCACTGGAGTTGGCCGGAGCTTTACCGTCTGGCGCAAAGGTCAGCCGATCTTGTCCCGGTGGGTCGCGGTGGTGAGCGTCGCGCGATCGCCCTGGCAAATCCCGGGCTTGCTGGCCTACCCTTCGCAACGCCCACGCTCTGGGCGGCGATTCAATATCTGGGCCCGGGCGAGGATGCGCCCGAGCACCGGCACAGTCAGAACGCGTTTCGTTTCGTACTTGAGGGTGAAGGGGTGTGGACCGTCGTCGACGGGGACCCAGTTGCAATGCGCCGCGGCGATCTGCTCTTGACTCCGGGCTTCCGGTTCCACGGTCACCACAATGTCGCGCGTGAGCCGATGGCATGGCTGGACGGTCTCGACATCCCGCTCGTCCACCACATCGACGCGGGGTTCTTCGAAACCGGCTCGGAGGGGCCTTCTGTGCGCGATACGCCTGCCCGTTGTCGCGCAGAACGTGTTTGGGGGCATCCCGGTCTCATCCCGACTGCGGAGCGTGCACCAAAGGCGGCGTCGCCGCTGGTCGCCTACCGATGGGAGCACACCAACCGCGCGCTGGACGACCAGCTGGAACTTGAGGACGCGGGATACCACGACGCTACGTTCGAACGAAGCCATGCTGCAGTCACGTACACAAACCCCGTGGGCGGTGACATCTTGCCGACGATCCGCGCAGAGTTCCACCGGCTGCGCGCCGGGGCTCGGACGCAGTCGCGCCGGGAGGTCGGCTCGAGCGTCTGGCAGGTCTTCCAGGGCGCTGGCATGGCGACGATTGGTGATGTCTCGTATCGACTTGTAACAGGTGATCTGTTCGCCGTGCCTTCGTGGAAGGCGCTCCAGATCCAGGCGGAGGTTCCGCTCGACCTATTCCGATTTAGCGACGCGCCGGTGTTCGAAGCGCTGGGCTTCGCCCGTGTCGAGTTGGACGAATCTGTCGCGGCGTCAGCGGACCCCCGCCGACCATGACGTCGCCCGAATCCTCCCAGCTTGTCGCGACCGCGGGCGACTATCTCCGTTGGGGCCGGATGGGCACCGAAGTATTCCATGACGCACTGGTTGTCCTTGACGCTCGGAGCGCAGACCTGCCGTCCTTGCTTCCGGGCTGGTCTCGGCGCGATGTGGTTGCGCACGTGGCGCTCAATGCGGCAGCGCTATGCAACCTGCTGACTTGGGCGCGGACCGGAGTTCCCAAGCCGATGTACCCGAACGACGCCGCGCGCGATCGCGCCATCGCGGAGCAGTCTCGACTGACTTGGTGCGAGTTGTCGAAGACCTTTATGCAGTCTGCCGCGCGCTTCGCACACGAGGTGGAGGAGATGCCGCCAGACGCATGGTCCAGAACGGTGCGCACCCGGACGGGCCGGACGGTGCCCGCGGACCAGATCCTCTGGCTGCGCGCACGCGAGGTCTGGATTCACGCGGTCGACCTCGCTTCGACAACAACGATAGATTCGCTTCCCAAGGACTTCGCGATGGTGCTGGTCGAAGAGGTAACGACGGCGTTGCGCGGACGCCCGGATGTGCCGGCCCTGCGACTTGAGCCAGCGGATGCTGCGACCGGGTGGACAGTCGGCGCCGACGAACCATCTGACCTGGTCAGCGGGCCCGTGAACTGGCTTCTTGCGTGGCTGATCGGGAGGTCGGACGGTACCGGGTTGTCTTGGTATACGCCGTCGAGGAAGCCACTGGCCATGCCCCCCTGGTTGTGAGCCGAGGCTCCGCCTAGTGGCGGTGACCTTAGATCATCGATATTATGTATCCCATGGCATTGACGACGGGTGTGCCGTTGGCGCCCGCTACACGCGCAGAGTGGATCGAACAACAACTGGCAGATTCAATCCTTGACGGCACGTATGCGCCCGGTCAGCGGTTGCTCGCCGCACGGTTCACCCAGGAGTTCGGAGTCAGTCTGACTCCATTGAGAGAAGCCTTTCAGCGCCTCGCAGGCCGCGGGCTCGTGGAGATCGATCCGCAGCGCGGCGCGCGCGTATCTACTGTCTCTCCGCAAGATGCAAAGGAGCTGTATGACCTGCGGCTCCTGATCGAGCCCGTCGCACTTCGCGATTCGGTTGCGAACCTTAGCGATGCTGCGAAGGCGCAGCTTAGGCCGGCCTTCGAGGAATATAAGCGCTTGAGACAGTCTGAAGTGGCCGATCCCGGAGGGATCGCCCAGGCGCATCGCATATTCCACGATCTCCTCATGTCGGGCACGCCATCGCTACGGATGCGGACCTTGGTCGCCACGCTCGGTGATCACGCTCGCCGATACGCGGCTGCAACTGTCGAGGATCCGGTCGCTCACCGCGATCCCGTAGCTGAGCACGAAGCGCTGCTGACGGCGGCCTTGGCGGGCGACGCAGACGGATGCAGAGATCTGTTGACTCAGCACCTCGAGGTCGGCCTCAGATGGGCTAAGCGCCGACTATGTGATAGTTCCTGAAGTTCCGGAGGGAGTAAAGGTGGAGACAGATGCCCTGCAGCGGGGGGCAGGTACCTCCGCACGCAGTCGGCGCGTCGCCGAACTCGGCCACGTCGGTTTGCGTTGCTGGGACGTAGCGCGGCAACTCGACTTCTACACCCGCATTATCGGCTTGACCGTCACCGACGTGGACGAGGACCTGGGGCTGTACTTTCTCTCGGCTAGACCAGCCTACGAGCACCACGAACTCCTGCTCACTGGTGGCCGCGATGTCGCCGCGGGGGGCCAGCTCATCCAGCAGATCTCATTCCGGTGCGACTCTCTCGATGACGTAATGTCCTTCCTGGAATGTTTCGAGCAAGAAGGCGTGCCCATCGACATGGTCGTATCGCATGGAAACGCGATCGGTGTGTACTTCTTCGACCCGGAGGCAAACCGCGGAGAGGTCTACTGGCCGACCGGCATGGCAGCCAAACAACCATACGTATGGCATCTGAACCTGCACCGCGACAGCGCCGATGTGATGAGTAGCGTCCGCGACCACCTAGCCGACTACGCCCGCGTGGGCTTTGTCGAGGTGGACTACGCCGATCGCACGAAGCGCCAAGACAGGGCCTCCGGAAGCTAACACTTTCATCAGCGCTGAACCGAGGACCGATCGTCAACTAAGACGGGGCGATATTTAGGCCAACTGCTCGTAGTACTCGGCCGCGCCGAGATGCAGGGGAATTGTCGTTCGCGCCATTTTGTGCGGATCCAGCGGGTACGTCAGCGGGCTGCGCTCAGGCGGCAAATGCCGGTACTGCGCCTCGATGACCGCTCTGGTCTCGCCCATCGACCACGCGATGAGGTGGCCTAGGTCGCGCGGCAGGTCGTCGCGACACATCACGAGGAAGTCCGAGAACTCAAGGGCTCTCACCGCGCCTTGCTGACCGGGAAAGTAGCCTCCTGGGAGGCTGGCAATCGGCCAGCCATGGCTGCTTTCAATTCGCTTAACGTCATCGTCTCCGAGTGAGAGGAAGCACAGGCCGGGATCAGTGGCGAGGTCACGCCACGCCTGAACCATGATCGCCTCCATGATGACGGCGTCGGCGGCGCCAGACCTGATTGGCCCGAAAACACGGTCGTGCCAGGCTTCGCCGGGTCGGGCGGTGCGTGCGGAGGGGAATTCGACGATCTCTCCCCCCCGTCTCTGCAACTCCGGTTCGCCGAGCCCAACGCCGTTGAGTAGGACCCTGGCGCCGATTCCGATAAACGCTTCGTGGTCATCGGGCCATGCCGAGATCCGCAGAGGGGCCGACAGGTCTCGTAGGTCGTCAAACGTGCATACGCCGAGGTCGGAGCGCACAGCGAATACCAAGCGGTCGTACTGTGGCAAGGTGCCTAGCGCGCGCAGATGCGCCATCGGTGGCACTCCCGCAATCCTTCCTGCGCACGCGAGGGCAACAGCGCATGCCGGCGTTGCAACTGCTACATCGACCTCGCCGTTCGCCACCGCAAGGACGTTCTCCAGCATCCCGGAGCCGTTCCACGATGCTGCCTTGCTGCCGGGCCCGCTTCGGTTGATGACCTGTTCGCCGATCCAGCCGCAGATGCGATGCAGGTTTGCAGTTCCGTCGCCTTTCAGGTGGAGAACCACCTGCCGGTCGACTGACGGCGTCGCTGTCGGCCTGCTATCTACACGGCGCGTCTGTTCATCCACCATGTGTAGGAGCCACCTCCATGTAGCAGTGCTCTCGACCGATCTACCAAGCCAGCATAATATAGATAATCGAGTAAGGAGCTGTAATCCCAATCGTGTAACTCCTGACAAACCGGGAGATACAGTGAGATATATGACGGACTGACCAGGACACCCGCAGTCGTCAGCCGCAGACGAGCAGCGGCTGCTTGTGAGAGGGCATGCGCGGCCAGGCAGGGAGGGTCTCGGTCGCTGCAGGTGGTTCTGCATCGTCGGCAGTGGCCGTTGAAACGAGTTGAGAGACCGTCTACAACCCTCAGGATCGTCGTCGGCGGTTAAATTCTAAAGGGGTAGTTGCGGAGTGTGCGGCAGAAACGGGGACCGCACCGGGCCCCATCGTAACGAGCTGGCCACCGGAACTCACTGGCAAGGAATTGAGCGTGGTCAATGCGCTCGAAAATAGAGCGCGAATCGGATATGAGTTCTGTCCCGAGTTCGATCTGTTTATTAGGAGGTTCGTATGAAGTCGGAGAGCCATGGTGTTCAGGCGAGTGGCCGGGGACCTGAACCTAGTAAAGCGGAGCTGGCCGAGCTCGCGCTGCTGCAGGAGCGGTTCCGAGGGCACCGCATCGTCCGTGACGTCACAAGGGCGCGTGGCGTTCGGTACACGGCATATGGCGCAACGGTCGATGTGCGCCCACACGCGATCATCACCGATGATCTGACCGAGCTACGAGAGGAACTGGAGCAGGTACCACCGCAAGAGTTAAAGCAGCGGGCTTGCCGGGTAGCCGGCCAAGGCCCAGTGTGGGCGACGAGGTGATGCGGCACGAAGGCTCCGCTGCCTGTCGGGCACCCGTCGGCGGGGAGTTCGGACAAGGTGGCCGCCGCTGCTTCTCGCACGGTTGGCCTGCTGAGCATGAGCATGAGCATGCAGGCGATGATCTGGCACATCCCGAATATGAGGGGTGGCTCAAGTGGCCATCACCGGTAGTGGCTATCGCCGGTATTACGCGCTTGTCCGTGCCCGTCCGCAGATTCCAGGCGGTGCACCCGCCCCAGCACGGACGCATGACGGACAGCAACAGCGCACATCGTGATCGCCGAACCGCAGGCCTGTCCTCGTATGGCTGCACGGGGGAGGCACCAGTGAGCGTCGGATCGGCCTCTTGGCCGCTTTACGATTTCGCGAACCTGGCTCGCAAGAACGACCTCGTCGTCAGCGTGAACCACCGCCTGGGAATCCTCGGGTTCCTGGACCTCTCGCCTCGGCGGAGCCGGGGTACCGGCGATCCTGCGATCCGGTTCTGTCAGATCCTCGCGTGAGGCTGGCCACGCCGGGGAGCACCGAGAAGAGCGCTGATGACGGTGAGCGGCGCGGGATGCTCGCTATGCGTACACGTCTGAGCGCTCGGTGCAGGGGAGAAATGGGAGATAATGAGGTTATGCAGGACTTAGCGAATAGCTACGCGTTCTGGATCTTTGTCTTCGTCGTCCTCGTCGTGGTGTACATGCTGCCGACGTTGATCGGGATCATCCGGGGTGTGGACCGGCTGGCGCTGGTGTTCTTGGTCAACCTGATCGGCGCGCCGAGCGGGATCGGGTGGATCGCGGCCATGATTTTGGCGTTCGGGCCACGTCGGCCAGGGCCTGAGCCGTCGCGGATTTCCTATCCGGCCGGGGTGCCCGCTCCGCGAGGATCGATGACGCCAGGTTCACGGAGCGCCCGGTAGCCGCAAGCGTCGGCGTGGGGCATCTGCCGAGCTGGGGCAGGGCTTCAAAATGCCCGAGTCGGGCGAGGCCTGGCTAGCTGCGTGTGCGGCTGGTTAACCGGGGCCGGTCGCCGCCGTGTCGTTTGCTTCGCGCTGGAAGCGCTGACGTTTCGGGTGCATGCTGGATGGCCTGCTGTGCGGTGTAGGGGGCGTCCGGCGGGTGTCTGCTTGGCGCGCCGTTGATCAGTTCGGCCAGTGCGTCGGTGACGGCCCTGGTGACGGTGGCGTGGTCGAGCCGGAGGATCGCGGCGAGGCGGGCGACCTGGCGGGCGACGTGGCCAGCTGGCATGGCCGCGATGAGGGGAGCGGCGGCGCGTAGCGCATGGATCTGGCCTTCGGGGTGGCGCAGCCAGCGGCCCCACGGTGCGACGGCGGCGTTGATGACGAGGTCGGGAAGCGGGCGGGTGTTTTCGGTGAGGACCGCGGCCAGGCCGGCGCGTCCGGAGCGGGCCAGCACGTGTGCCGGGTCCTGGCCGGCGGGGGAGGCTTACGGCGGCGAGGCTGGCGGTGAGCGGCACGAGCAGGTGATAGGCGTGCACGGCGGCGCGCCGTCCGGCCTGGTCGGGATCGAACGCTACCGAAACCCCAGCCGCGCGCAGGTCGGCTGCCTGGGCTAAGAGAGCGACCTGGCGGTCGGTCAGAGCGGTGCCGCAGGGGGCGACGCCGACGTGTCGGCCGCTCCCGGCGATCGTGACGGCGATGGCGTCGAATGGGCCTTCCACCAGGACGGGGCGGGCACCATTGGCGAGCGCCTCGCGTCCTTCCCACAGGCCGAGCAGGACGGTGCTTTTGCTGTACACGCTGGTGGATGGGCTGTTGAGGTACTTGGGCGTGGCCGCAGCGGCGTGGCTGGGGGCGCGGCCGATGAACGCGACGATCGTTCCGTCGGGGGACCGGATGGGCAGCATGGCGCGGTCGCGGAAGGTGTCGATGAGGGTGCCGCGCCGGGAGCGGCGGGCCAGCCCGGCGGCTTCGATGACCGTGTCGCGGTAGCCGTCGGCGCGCAGGTGGCTGGTGAGCGCGTCCCATGCGGCGGGTGCGTATCCGGTGAGCCAGTGTTCCTGGACCTCGGTGCCGAGGCCGCGGCTGGCCAGGTGCGCGGGGACCCAGCTGCGTTGGACGTGGCTGCGGAAGAACGCTGCGGCGCTGTCGTGGGCGCGGATGATCTGTTCCGCGGGCACCGACGGCCGCACGCGCTGCAATGTCGCGCCGGGCGTGGTGGCGGATGGCGGGCGGGTGACGCCTGCCGCGTCCAGCATGGCGTTGATCGCGGCGGCGGCGGTGCGGATGCGTGCGGTGACGGCTTTGATGGTGGTGGCGGGGCGGGCCCGCGGGTCGCTCCCGGCCCAGCTGGAGCCGGTGGGGAAGGTGATCGCGGTGGTGTCGATGCCGGTGCTGAGGGCGGTCAGGTAGGCGACGGAGTCGGCTTCGACTTTGCGGATGCCGGTGCAGGGAACGGTGCCGGACCGTTCGAGATGGGCGATCTGGCTGTGCAGCAGAACGTGGCCGAGCTGGTGAGCTAACGCGATGACTGCCTGGGGCGATGCGATGTCGGGCCTGATCCGGATCGTCCGGTTGCGCCAGGTGGTGAGCCCGTCAGCGGCGGCGCAGTTCGCGCGCTCGACGTTGAAGCCTTGCCGGCGGGCCAGGTGGGTCAGCGCGGTCCAGGCCGCCTCGGCCCGCCCGGGGAACGCCACCGCGGTGGGCAGGCGGAGCTGGCAGGCGTGTCGCAGCCAGATCGCCCAGTCCTGACCGCTGTTCGCGGATGCCGGATTTAAGGAGTCTGAGTGAGCTGTGGGGAGTTGCTGTCCGCTCATGCTGTCGCTCCATCGAAGAGACAAGGGTTAGGGCCAGGTGCCGGGTCACCGGCGGTGCCGGCCGCCGCGGGATCGCCGCTGAGTTGGCTGTCCGGCGGCTGTGGCCTGCCCGGGGGCGGGGCCGGCAGAGGTGGCGACGACGTCCTGGATGGGCATGGGGAAGTCGTGCTGCCACGGACGGTCCGCCGGGCCGTGGCGCGCCGTGGCGCTGTCGATGGTCAGGGCGGGGCGACTGGCGCCTGCGGGGCTGGGGACCGTGGTGGCGCCGTGGCTGACGACGTGGTCGATGACGTCGGGCGGCAGGTTGGTGATGGTTTCCAGGACGGTGCGCTGTTCTGCTTCGCCGAGTGGGTCTCGGTGTTGCGCACGGGCTCGTTCTTGCAGCGCGGCGACGATCTGCCGGCCCCTGATCTGCTGGGCGTCGGTTACCGCCATGCCGGGCGGCCCGCCCGGTCCACGTGCGGGACTGGTCCAGGCCAAACTTTCGCCGTTCCCGTCGACCAGCACCGGCCGCGGTACATACGGCCGGTCGTAGACGCGTGCGGGGCGGGCGAACAGGGGGGCGGCGTCGCGCATGGCGTCGGCCGGGCTGTTTCCTTCATCGCGGAGCCGGTCGTAGCGGGTCATGGCGTAGGGGTGCAGGTCGCGGAGCCGTTCCTCGGACTTGCGCACGGCGGTTGCGGCCGCGGGTTCGTACCACGGCACGGATGGGTCTGCGTACGGCACCGCGGCGCCCCAGGTCCGGGCGGCTTGGAGCAGGTCGGCGTGGCGGAGCCAGTCCGGGTTGAGCGCGGGCGCCCAGCCGGTGCGGGCGCTGTCGCGGTCGGCTCGCATCCGGGTGGCCAGCGCCCGGCGTGCCTGCTGGTCGTGCTCGACCTCGGCGATGGCTTGGGTTCGCTGGTGGTGCAGGTAGACCTGAGCCGCGGTCGTCGCGACGGAGCCCACGTGTATGGCTCGCTGCAGGCTGTAACCCAGGGCGTCCTGGAACGGGTCGGGATAGGTCTCGGCGGTCATCGCTGCTGCTCCTTACTGCGAGGTGGCTGGCCCGCCGCGATCAGCGGCGGCGCGGACCCGGGCGGCTGGCGGGGAAGGTCCGGCCGCCCGGGCGGGCGCCCGGCCGAGCCGAACGCGGGTAGAAGGCCGGTGAGCTGGGCCCCGCCGGGAATTCCCGGGCCAGGCGCAACCCCGGCTTGGGGCGTGCGCCTGGCCCGGCTGCCTGGATGCCGGCCGACGGCTCGTGCGGCGATGCCGCCGAACCTGGTGCCCGGACCGAGGGCCGCTCGGTCGTCTGCTGGCCAAGGTGGTGGCTGAGGTGGACCGCCAGGCTGGCGCGGCGGATCGCAGAGTCGCGGGCGGCTGCGTGGCCCATCCGCTGCCGCAGGGCCGGGTAGGACGCGACGGCGAGTTCGGCGATCCGCAGGTGCCGGCCGGCCATGTCATCGATGGCGCCTTCGGCGCGCCAGGTCGCGGCGAGCCGGAACGCGCTACGGGGGTCGTCCGGGTGGGCCCGTGGATCGCGGGGCGCGTGGATGCCGGAGGTTCGCGAGATGAAAGCGCGTAGCTTGTTGCCAGCGCGCTCGATGAGCAGTTGCTGATCGACCTGGCTGGGCAGCATGGCCGCGGGAAGGCGGCCAAGTTCCAGGGCCACGTAGGCGGTCACCCCCGGCCCGGCGGCGAGTTTGCCGAGCACCTCGCGCATGGCCGTCAGCCGGCGTTCCAGGCCGTCGAGGCTCCAGCCCTCGATGTTCAGGTCACGGCCGCCGATGCCCCTCCTGGCCCTGCTGACCTGATAGCCGACCAGCCGCAGTGCGGCTTCGGCTTCGCTGGCGGCTAACGGGTCCGGCAGCACGACGCGCGCCGGATACCGCCCGCCGGCCAGCAAAACAGTGCCGTCCTGCTGGATCGACGGCGCTGCCCTGGTGGCGACGGCCCACACGTGGGCCGGGTCAACGCCGGCCGGGAACGGGTCAGTCCCCGGCATCGGTGACTCCGGTTGCGTGCAGGGCGGGGGATTCGGGCAGTTGCGCGCCGTCCGGGTCGTCCGGGTCGTTGGGGTCGGCGTCCAGCCAGTCGTCCGGTACCGGGGCGGCGCCGGCCTGGTGCGGTTCGCGGTGGGTGGTCTCGCTGCACTGGCAGAACGGGCCGCGCGGGCCCATGAGGATGGGCAGCTGGTGGTCGAGGTGGTCGCGGTACCAGGTAGCGATCCCGGTCCCGGGCTGCAGGCGGAGCACTTCCCAGGCGTGCCACAGGGACGTCAGGCGGCTGATCGCTTCGCCGTGCTGCCACCACTGATGGCACCAGCGGTATTCGCCGCCCAGGGTGCGGCGGAACATGGGCAGGAAGTAGCCGGTGAGCCAGTCCTCGAGCGCGTAGTAGACAGGCTCGGAAACGTCGTCTGTGCCCGATGGCGCGGAGGAAGCGTCCGCGCTGCTGTCACCAGGCTCGGCGTCCGGAACCAGATCCGGGTCACGGCCGGCGTCGGGGGAGGGGCCGGTGCCGGAGGGAGGGTCGGTCATGGGATGCCTCCTAGAACGGGGGGTCGGCGGGCTGCCCGGGCCAGGGATCGGCCTGGATCGCGTGCTGGCGGATCTGTTCCTCGGCGGTTTCCAGCTCGCGGGTGATCTCGTCCGCCCGCGCCCCCGCGTACCAGGGGATCAGGTGGATGAGCGCGGGCTTGATGCCGGTGGCGAGCAGCAGCGCGGTGCCCGGCGGCAGGGCGCGGATCGCGGCGGGCTCGAGGATGTCCTGGCGGCGCAGGGACACCGATTCGCTGATCCGGCCGTCGCCGTAGTTGAGGGTGCGGACCGGAACGTCGTGCTGGCCGACGAGGGTGGCCAGGTCGCGGGCCAGCCGGGGGGAGTCGACACCGGCGCCGATGATTTTCTTGGTCGCGGCGCCCCACAGGGCGGCCATGCCGTGCTCGCCCCACACGGTGACGCCTTGCTCGTAGGACTGCAGGATGGTGACCGGAATGATGCCGCGCGAGCCCAAATGGGAGTACAGATCCGGGAGGTCGGCGATGCGGCAGATG
>Ga0335073_10002692_pt1 | contig 24394 bp, 33 predicted proteins | sample Lox_Sample_22_FD_207093 | JGI IMG/M metagenome (GOLD analysis project Ga0335073, IMG submission 207093) | Soil microbial communities from Loxahatchee National Wildlife Refuge, Florida, United States - Lox_Sample_2.2 | ecosystem: Environmental > Terrestrial > Soil > Wetlands | place: USA... | reverse complement strand
TCGTTCCACATGGTTCTTTTTCTCAAAATATCCCATCGTTAATGGTTAGTTAAATGATGTCATGTCCCTCATCGTCGCTCTTTATGCTATCAAACTTGCCGCTAAACAGACTACTTCACCGAAATACTCGTATGGCTGGCAACGCGCTGAAATACTTGGTGCATTGATAAACGGAGTGTTCCTCCTTGCCTTATGTCTCAGCATCTTCCTCGAAGCTATACAACGATTCTTCGAGCCACAAGGTATTCCACGAGAAACGCTACAGATCTAACCGTCAGAAATATCTCAGCCAGTCTTGATTCTGGTTGTAGGAAGTGCCGGCTTGGCTTCTAATATTGTCGGACTAGCACTCTTCCACGAACACTCACACGGACACGGAGAACATTCTCACTCACATGCTCAAAATGGTAGCCATGCTGGCCACACCCACAATCACGATCTCGAAGCAGGCGAAAGCTCACATAGTCACACTCACACTCACACCCACTCAATCTCAACATCTTCACCTATGCTGGACGAGGGTCCTGTAGAAGAAGTCCTTCCCGAGACCGTCGTCCGCCGTGCATCCAGTCCGAAACGAGTTCGCACTGTGACAGGGTCAAGTTCAAAAGCGAAAGCCAAACGTCGAAGCCGTCGTTCTTTTGCAAGTGCAGATGATATTTATGTTTCTCCCGCAGCAAACAGACAAAGTATCCTCACTCAAGCCGAAGAGATTCGAAGTGAATATAATCATGAGTCGGACGAAGCTGCCGAAGATGGGTTTAATGGCGATACCATCGCCACCTCTGAACCGTCAACTACGAAACACCTTCCCGATATACCACACCATGATCATAACCATGCAAAGGCCAAGGATTCCAAGAAATCTGGACACGGCGGCCATGGAAACTTGAACATGAAAGGTGTTTTCCTTCATGTGTTGGGTGACGCGCTTGGAAATATCGGTGTCATCATTACAGCTTTATTCATCTGGCTGACCGACTTCTCTTGGCGATTCTATAGTGATCCCATTATCAGTCTTGTGATTACGGCAATCATATTCTCCAGTGCTTTGCCTCTTGTCAAAAGCGCAAGTTTGATTCTGCTACAAGGTGTCCCTCGAGGCATTTCTCTCGATGACGTCAAAGAAGATATTCTGGGGGTACAATTCCCTTCGAATTCGGTTCTAACAATAGATCGATGGGGTTGATAATGTGCATGAACTCCACATCTGGCAGTTATCTGACGTCAAAATGATCGCATCAGTACACATCCAAGTTAATCTTCCAAAGGACAGTCGAATTAAACGATACCACCAAATTGCACGAGCAATTCGTACCTGTTTACATGCGTACGGAATTCATTCTTCAACAATTCAGCCAGAATTTGCAGATACTGTGTCTGAAGAAGCAATTACAGACGGATTAGAGGATGATGAGATTACCCCGTTGTTGCAGGATAATGGATCTAAGGGATGTCTATTTGAATGCGTGGGTGGTGGAGCTTGTGAGGATGGTAGATGTTGTGAGATTGTTCTAGGGAATGAAGTTGAGAATGTAAAGAAGACAACTGCTTATGGGACTGTAAATGGGCGCACTTCATCATAGGTCATGATGTATAATAGCTAGGTTGATATCCGCTTCTTGTGGCTTGGTTTTTCAGACGTAGAAGAAAAAATAATGTACTCGATTGCAGATTTGAGATATGATAAGGACAAACTGAATTCAACTATATAAGAAATCAAATGAAAGAGACTAAATCCAAAAGAGGAACCATTCGCTCAAAAGAAAAGCAACTAAATATATATAATTTTTATCCGAATTTCAAATCCAAGGCCTTCAGGGAACCTCACAATGATACAACATTATCCTTGTGACCTCACAATAAGGAGCAATCGACTGAGTATACAAATTGGAGAAACTGCCACTTAAGCACTTGAAAAAGTCTGTGTTCCCTCGCCAAGTAAGAAAGACATCGCCAGTGGTGGGATTGGTGTATTCTCCAAACTCCTTCTCTCCAAAGCCCCCTGCTTGAATAGGAAGATCAAACTGGAATTGGAAATTATCTGCAACATATCCAATTCGATTCAGTTGATCTCTCAGTAGTCCGTTGCGGTCAAATCTGAGGACAACACCATCTGGCGCACACATACGGAGTCCACGTGCACGCAAGACATGAGGCTCTGGCAGACATTGGTCAGATACAGATCCATGCAGATCTATTAGAGCCGATCTTCGCTCGAGAGACGTCTCGACCTTATAGAAAGGCCCTGGTTCGAAACAGGGGGGTGAAGGCGGCTCATGTTGATGGTTTTCGTGGCCCCCTGGATGTTGTGGACAAGGAGCCGGATAGGGCTTCGGCACGGGGTAAGGAATGCGAAGTGTCTCGGTAACCACACACGGTTTCGTTTTGGTGTGAGTGACGAGCTCGGTCAAAGTTTTGGGAGGACAGGTAAAGATGCAAAACTTCTCCTTTGTATGTGTGATAGTTGCGGTTTCCGTCACCTTACAGATGGTATGCTTTGTCGTTGTACGGAAATGATGGTGAGTGATGGCCTTTGTTACGTAGTCCGTTTGGGTGGCATGGTGTATCCAGTGTTGGTGCTTCGTTTGTGTGACGGTATCTGTTTCTGTTTCCTTCTGTACGCATACTTTCGTTTTGACAATAGGAATATAGTCTGTCACCGTATGAGTTTTGCAGGGAAGTTTCGGGTGACGACATCTCTCGGTAACCTCACGTATTTTGGTGAGCGTTTCGGTGACGGTGCACATAACTGGAATGTTCTTAATGACTGGAATACTTTTGGTTTTGGTGACAAACTCTTTGTCTTTGACAATCACAGGAACGTGCTTTATCTTGGTGTGGATCTCAATCTCCTTTTGGATGCAAGGTTTGACGACCGTTTTCGTGAGATAGTCGGTAACCGTCTGCGTCGGGCAAGGGTGTTTATGACAAGGTACTGGAACTTTTCGAACAACGGTTTCGGTTTCAATCGCTGTGACAGTACATTTGACAGGAAATGGCTTCGGCACCGGCACGTGAACCTTCTTGGTGATGATCTCACGTTCCGTCTCTTTAACGACACAAGGTTGAACGATAGTGTGAGTAACGTATTTAGTAACGGTATTGCGGTGCCAAGCGAAACCCGGCACAACCTCCCTCACAGTCTCCACTTTAGTGATTGTACAGGGTGGAACCCGTTCCACGACTGTAATTGGGACGTGAATCTTTTTCGTCTTGACACAGGGTTTGGTTACCCTTTCAACGAGAGTTTCGGTTACAGTTTTTGTCCAGTACCGCCTAAGCCATGGGTAATCCGGTCGCTGTAGGCGAGTCACAGTCTTCATCTCAGTGTAGGTGCAGATTACTGGAGAAGGTTTCGTAACCGATACAGTATGTGTAACGACACACGGATAGGGAACAGGTTTAGGAACATACTTGGTGACTGTGGTAGTGGCCGGTTTCGCGGGACATGGATGTTTATGACATGGCACAGGCCGTGGGATGTACTGAGTTTCCGTTTCTGTTCTTGTGCAAACCGACGTAACGGTGAAGATCTCGAGATCGACGACAGTCTTTGTGACTTTTACGGGGTGAGTGATAGTTGTCGGGCAAGCGTATCGGCACCATATGGTGGTGGGAACGAGTTCCTTTTCGGTCTTCGTCACAATGTGAGGGCCACATTGCTTGTGCCATCTGTTGCATGTGGTGACGGTAGCAGTCGTTGTATGAATCTTCGTTTTCGTCTCGATGTAGTACTCTATCTCGGTCGTAGTCTGGGTAGAAGTTAATGTGTGATCCTGTGTGCTCGTTGTTGTATGGTCTTGCGTCGTTGTAGTCGTTGTCGCCGTGCTGGTGGTTGTAGTCTTTGTATCGGTCGTGGTGTAAGAGATCGTGCTGGTAGCCGTAGTTGTAGTCGTTGTACTTGTCGTTGTGCTTCCCGTAGTGGTTGCCGTAAGTGTGGTTGTAAGCTCTTGCGTCGTTGTTGTCACAGACGTGGTAGGGCTTGTGGTAGTGCTTGTTTCGGTGAGGGTTGTTGGGCTTGTAGTGGTTGCAGTCTCAGTCGTTGTCGTGGTAGTAGTTGCAGTCGTCGTGCCAGTGGATGTGACGGTATTGTCTTGGGTTGTTGTCGTCGTTGTTACAGAAGTGGTAGGGCTCGTGGTAGTAGTCGTTACGGTATCTGTCGTCGTACTGCTTGTGCTAGTAGTTGTTGTGGTGGTAGTAGTCTCAGTTGTCGTCGCAGTAGTTGTTGTCGTTGAAGTCGGGTTCCCATTGATGCGTAGGTGCTGATTTCGCTCAAGAGGTCCAATCTCTTTTTCATTTTCCGATGAGGCACTATTTCTCAGATCCCGGCTGACCAGTTTTTCCTCGGTCACGGCACCAGCCGAACCATGTCCGCCATTGTGATTCCCGTGCGAACCGGCGGCGCTAAGATCATTATGAGGGTGTATGCGATGATTTTCTTGGAGATCAGTCACGGTCTCCCCTTCTCCTACGGGCTTTATCTGACCACTTATAATTCCCTGTTGTCCCAATTGTTTTCTGTCGTAGTAAGTAGGAGTCCATATTACTCTGCAAATCAAGTTAGAAATGTTCTGTAATTGGTAGATTAGGGATTTACTTTGCGTTGCCTCCCCAAGGTTCCTGTGACTGGATCGTCTCAAGATTCGCAGCCTTTCTTTGTGCCTTGGTCGATTCCAAGCGTCTGGAGATCAATTCACAGAAATCCAAGATTGATACCTTCGCTTCCCGTTGCCATTATCAGGGGGTGGATTATTGGGACCGGCAGAGTCGGATTGATCTGTGTCGTCGCCGGACTCGTCAGAGCTTGAGTTAGCAATAATAGTCGTGAGAAGAACCTTGCGCCTGATTGTTCTGTTTCTGTATCCTGATTCGACGGAGGCGGGGGTGGGTTTCCGTTATTATTGCCATTCCTGAAATTGGGATCTTGAGAGTCATCCGAATCGTCAGATGAGCTAGATGGCTGTCGAGGAGGAGGTCTAGGACGTTTCTGTGCTTTTCGATTTCGAGGTCGATCTGAGTCGGAGCTATCGGAACTGTCTGAACTGGATGAAGAACTGCTGCTGTATTTTCGATCCCGATACTTTGGCCTGGGTTTCCTGTGTCTCGAGCCCCTCCAATCGCTGTCATAATCCTTGTGCCGATGATGACCATTACGTCGTGGCGGGGGATCACTATCTGAGCTCGAATATTCGTCGATGTATCTGTGTCGCCGATATGGGTCGTAGCCATCAAGGTAGGGCGGTGGTGGAGGTCTTCGGGATCTACACACTTGCTCCGCTTCGATCCAGTCGCCATCGCACCCATAGTAAGGAGAGACCGGAGGCGGCATAGGCCATCTGACTGGTGGAGGCAATGGAGGTGGACACACGTGTCCATGATCGCAATCTTTCGCTTTTCCAGGTGGTCCTGGCGGTCCAGCAGGGCCCGTCGTTCCGTCTTTTCCATCACGTCCATCTCTCCCATCTCTGCCATCTCTTCCGTCCTTTCCTGGCGCTCCCCACAATCCATCTTTACCATCTTTGCCATCTTTTCCTGCTGTGCCGGGCGGACCGTAAATTCCTGGAGGGCCATCTCTGCCATCCCTCCCGTCTTTTCCAACTGGTCCCATCATGCCATCCCTTCCATCACGTCCCTGAGTTCCAGAAAGACCCGGGGGACCTGGAAAACCATCCCTGCCATCTTTCCCTTCAGGTCCCACAATCCCATCCCTTCCATCCCTTCCCAAAGGCCCTGGCAAGCCGTCCCTTCCGTCTTTTCCAGGAAAACCAGGAGGGCCGAGTGGGCCGATGGGCCCGTCTGTTCCATCTTTCCCATCCTTTCCATCTCGGCCGTCTCTACCATCTGGACCCTGAACTCCTGGAGGACCAAACATGCCGACCGGACCTGCAGCTCCATCACGTCCATCTCTCCCATCTTTTCCAGGTAACCCTGAAGGACCAGGAACACCGTCTCTGCCATCTCTTCCATCAGGCCCTTGTGCACCTGCTGGCCCTGTGGGGCCCTGTATTCCGTCTCTTCCAGTAGGACCTAATAAACCAGCTGGCCCCTGGGGACCATCTCTGCCATCTTTTCCAGGCGGACCAAATGGTCCATCGCGTCCATCTCTTCCCGAAGCACCAATAGGTCCCGTTGCTCCGGTTGGACCAGCTGGCCCTTGTAATCCGTCCCTCCCATCTCTCCCTGTGGACCCAGTCGGGCCAATCGCACCATCTCTTCCATCTCTTCCCGGAATGCCGATAGGCCCATCTCTACCATCTCGGCCATCCTTTCCAGGGGCTCCTGAGGCTCCGGGGGGTCCAGCTGACCCTTGCGAACCGGCAGGTCCCTGAGGCCCAAGTGGACCCGCAGGTCCGTCTCTTCCATCTTTTCCAGGTGGTCCAAATCCTCCATCTCTTCCATCTCGTCCGGGAGTTCCAGAAGGACCGACTGCGCCGTCTCGTCCGTCTCTTCCTGGGGGTCCCAGAGCCCCAGCCGCTCCAGAAGGACCTGGAGGTCCGTCTCTACCGGGTGGACCATCTCTCCCATCCTTCCCTGGAGCACCAAATGGCCCGACTGCACCTTGGGGTCCAAGAGGACCCGCAGCACCCGCAGCACCCGATGGACCAGTCGGTCCTGTTAAGCCGTCTCTTCCATCTCTTCCTGGAGGGCCTGAAACACCTGAAGCACCTGCTGGACCCGCAACCCCTGCGGCACCAGATGGACCGACAAGTCCCATTGGACCATCTCTGCCATCTCTGCCATCTCTTCCCGGAGGGCCTGGGTTACCTAAAGCACCCGCAGCACCTGCCGGTCCAGCAGCGCCAGATGGGCCAGCTGGTCCTGTTAATCCGTCTCTTCCATCTCTTCCCGGTGGTCCTAATGGTCCAGAAGGCCCAGAAGGCCCAGGAAGTCCATCTTTTCCGTCTGTACCTGGAGTACCTGGAGGGCCAGAAACACCTGCTGGGCCCGCAACGCCCGCGGGGCCAGCAACTCCTGCTAAACCATCTCTTCCAGTTGTGCCGGTCGGCCCTGCAGGACCAGGTAGCCCATCTCTCCCATCTCTCCCATCCTTTCCCGGCGGCCCAAACGGTCCAGCAGGCCCAGCAGCACCTGCAGGTCCTTGAGATCCCTGAGGTCCAGAAACGCCGGCTGGGCCAGCAGGTCCAGCAGGTCCAGGTGGCCCCGGAGGTCCATCTTTCCCATCCGCACCAGCGGCGCCCTGAGGTCCGGGAGGTCCAGCAGGCCCAGGGGATCCCTGAGCACCGGTTCCACCATCTCGCCCGTCTCTTCCTACGGGTCCTACGAGTCCCTGAGATCCTTGAGATCCCTGAGGTCCAGCAGGTCCTTGAGCGCCAGTGTTGCCTATAAGTCCTTGTGGGCCAGGTCGGCCAGATGGACCTGGCGGCCCTGGCGGCCCTGGAGCACCTTGTACACCTTGGGCACCGGCAGCTCCTGCTGGACCTGCTGGACCTTGCACACCTTGCACACCAGCTGGACCGGCTGCTCCAGCTGCGCCAGCCGGTCCCGAAACTCCGGGCGGTCCAGGCGGTCCTGGGGTGCCTGGTCTGCCCGAAGGCCCTGGCGCACCAGACTTCCCTGAAGGCCCTGGTGGTCCCTGGACGCCTTGTGCACCTGCTGGGCCAGAAGCACCTTGCACACCTTGGGCGCCAGGGGGTCCAGCTACACCAGGTGGTCCAGCGGCCCCAGCAGCTCCGGCAGGCCCCGAAACACCTTGCAGTCCGGGTGGTCCAGGGCCACCCGGTCTGCCTGAAGGCCCAGGCGGTCCAGTAGGCCCAGTGTTACCTGGCCTCCCTGACGGCCCTGGTCTCCCTGAAGGCCCTGCCGGTCCTGGAACACCTTGCTCTCCAATAGGTCCTGCAGGACCAACAGGACCTTGAACACCCTGTACACCAGCGGGCCCCGCTACCCCAGCTGGTCCAGCAGCCCCAGCCGCCCCAGCCGCTCCAGCGGGTCCAACAGCACCTGGTGGTCCAGGAAATCCAGGAGGGCCGGGCCTGCCTGATGGTCCCGCCGGTCCAGGAGGTCCCGTCTTGCCAGAAGGCCCTGGTCTCCCCGAAGGGCCCGGTGGTCCCGCAACACCTTGCTCTCCAATAGGTCCAGCAGGACCAACAGGGCCTTGAACACCCTGTACACCAGCGGGGCCCGCTACCCCAGCTGGTCCGGCAGCCCCGGCAGCCCCAGCGGCCCCAGCGGGTCCGACAGCACCTGGTGGCCCAGGAAATCCAGGAGGGCCGGGTCTACCTGAAGGCCCGGATGGACCTGCCGGCCCTGGGTTTCCTGGCCTCCCTGAAGGCCCAGCTGGACCTTCTGGACCTTCAGCGCCTTGTGCACCTTGCGCTCCAGCAGCCCCAGCGGCTCCAGCGGCTCCAGCAGCTCCAGCAGCCCCAGGAGGTCCAGGGGGACCTGGTGGCCCAGGAGGACCGGGGGGCCCCTGAACGGTAGTGGTAACGGTACCTTCTTGACGCTTTTGAATGTATTTATTTTTGCCGTCTCGCGTGACTGTACGTTTAAGGTCGGAAATGACTACGGCTTTGTCATTCCCGACCTCCGGAAGTTTTTTGAATGGTTTCGTGCAAATAGTCTCTTATACCATGGTCGCGATGGTGGACATTGTATTTGCCCATCCCATATTTGAGTTGGGCGTGCTGGACATGGTTTTGGAGGGAGAGGATGGTTTTGGATCTGACCATCCCAAATCTGGGTAACGCATGGTTCTGGCAGGGGAGGGCAAGGAGTTGGGGGGACCCATGGCTTGTGTTGGATTTGACCGTCCCAGATTTGAGTCACAGGTGGTAGCTCGCATTTCGGTGGTTCCAGTTGGCAGGGAGGAGGAGGGGCAGGTTTTTTCTTTGGAGGTTCCGGACATGGTTCCCAATCGCAGGATGCTTCTTCAGTCGGTTCCCAGTTGCAAATTGGTTCTGGATTTGAACATTTCCCCCATTCCTCTTGGGGGTTTGCCAATAGAACCTCGGCGTCGTCGTCAGATGGAAGGTCAATTTCATGTCGCTTAATTATTCTGTGAGGATTTTGCCCCCAGACGTAATCGGGTTCGACTGCCGCTATCTGAAAAGTGCGTTCATCGATCCCCCTGGGCTACTTGTTAATATATACAAAGCAAGATCGAACCTCAAGGGAATTTCCGAAATCGTTCGGCTTGACAGGTGAAGCTTTGGCCAAATAGTAGCCGCAACCAAGAAGCAATTGATAAGTAAAAACTCGCATCACACCCAAGAGAAGACGAAGTAAATTGAAAGCGAAACCTCGAGATTGCTGTATGTGTGGATGAATGGGAAACAGATCCAGAAGCTCACTTGCTTTTATTAAAACCAAGAATGCCGTTCAAATGTTCGATGTCGAAAAGCATGCAGCAAGAAAGCGGAGACCAGAAGTAGCATATGCTTTGAGAGTAAATCGCGCCAGTGAGAAGAGGGGTAGACTTCGTCCTCTCTGTGAAACTCTGCGAGAGCGTCGGGTGTGCCGTGTAAGGAATGAAATACAATTTGTTGCCGTTGCTTGACGCGGAGTCGGTCTGATATGAAGGAAGTTTTAGATGTATGTAGATATAGACGCGGTCTTTGAGACAAATATCGAAACAACTGATGAGTCTGCAAAATGGAAAGAATTTAGAAGCGTGAAAAACTTCCATTGACCACTAATAACGGAATCGATGCCTAAGAATGGCAGTGATGCAGACATCATATGTCGGTGCCACCGTAAGAAATACATATAAAGAGTACAATGTGCTCATAGAAAGCAATGTCCGACACGATATCGGTTGGTCCCAGCACGTCGCGAAATCAATGTTTCAACGCACGCGAGTCAGGAGTATGCTGTCGAGAAGGGGAATTTTAGCAACAAATGCGCCGATCGACCATCAGGGAATTGTGGATTTGAAATTACACTTCAAAGGGCAACACTCGATCGGATTCCACACCCAGCAATGTTTAATGCTAACCGCATAAGGTGTTGCTAAAGCACATAGCTGTCAGCTTATCTGCAATTTGCGTTTGACCTTAGAGAGCTTGCACTTATTTTGGGAAAACCTGAGCCAGTTTTCGTCAGATACCAGTTCTTCCGTCACGACTTCAGGGGATTCTGAACGGTTGAAATACAAAATATGTGAAGTGAACTTATAGTGAATGAAGGACTCTTAACAGTTATTAAGATATCCAAGTCAAAACTTGCGTAACTGGCTCCATCTGAGAGCACACGGACTAAATCTTGCGATTGAGATACCACGCCTCAAAAGATCGGCGCCTAAATTTCAGGCTGAGAAATTTGGCTCCAAAAAAAAAGTTTGATGATCAAAGCCGTTGGCCCTGGCCTCTTGCTAAAAATGAACATCGTGGGATCACTCTGTTTCTGCTCTGAATGTGGGTCACTTCTGGATCTGTCAGGTGGAACAAACACAATCAAATGTGATCATTGCAAGGCTCCTTATTCCACAAAAGGTTCGTGCCAAACGTGAAAAATTCTAACGATCTAGATTTTTCGACCTTGGAAATCACAACGAGATCTTCAGCGAAAGCTTTTCCTTCTGCTTTGAGGGCAAAACGCTCCGCAATTCAGACACAAGCGAATCAAAGTGGACCAGCTCGGGCCAAGGTTTCTATTTCGTCGAGGAAAATGACTGATTCGTAGGTCAACGAACAATGTCCAAACTGCAAAAATGAAGAAATGATGTTTTACACATTACAACTGCGAAGTGCCGATGAAGGTATAGGAACAAGCGAACAAGCAAAGAGATACTGACAAATAGGTACCACTGTATTCTATGAGTGTGAGCGATGTGGGTATATATTCCTTACTCTACGTTTCGCTAACATGCAGACACAAATACTCTGTCCAAAATTAATATCGTATTTCTAAATAGTCGACTGGACATTCCCCGGAATCACAGCATATTCCATTTCCCCACTTCTTTCAAATTCCCACATATCCCTTGCAACGACACAACTTTCTCTAACAATGCGTTCTTTATCACTTTCAAACTCCAATAAAATCTCTTCCGCTTCTTCAGCACCTATACTTCCCAAGGCTTCAGCTGCCTCGTGTCGGACCATGGCCATTTCGCTTGTATTACGAAGACAGTCGATTAACGCTGGGACACTGTAAGGAGAACATAGTTGGCCAAAGACATAAGCAATTTCATGTCTGAATAGAGCAGACTGTGGATCCTTGAGACCAGTGGCGAGAGCTAAAACAGCTTCTTCGGTTCCAAGGTCGCGGAGTCTGAACATTGCTCGATAACGGTGGAATAAAGGGAGTGATTGATCATTAAGTTGAGACCGTAGTTTCTGAACTAGTTCGGAAGATTCGTTTTGTTGGAGGGGAAGAGGAGGGGCTGGGTCGATTGATGTATAGGCACTGAAATTAGCGTAAACTATATGTGGTGTTACCTTGGTTGTAAAACTTCTTGTTTTGAAGCTTGAGAATTCTGCCATTTTATTCGGGCAATAGCTAATTCGCACGTTTCGCGAACAACTTGAGAATCGTCATGAAGATATTTCTCCAATAGATCTAGAGAAGACGACTGACCTAATGCTCCCAAAGCCTCTGCAGCTTCATGTCGAACAATTTCCTGTTGCTTTGGATCTTGAAGAACGTTTTGCAAAAAGGGTATAGCATGGACATTCTTCGTCTGTCCAAGTACATATGCTAATTCATGCTTCAACAACTCACTCTCATCTTGAAATCCTGCTTGTAAGACCCGGTCAACAATCAGGGGTGAACCTTCGGCAATGATTTCAACAGCTTCGGTACCGCCTTCACTGGCCAACGCTTTCAAAGCGAAAAGAGCACGGAATCGGACGGCCAAAGGAGTGTTTCCAGACCGATTAAGAAGGGCATGAGACAAAGCGGACAATGAAGACGGGTCTTCAACGTCTTCAACCGTCATGGCTTGAATGGAAACTGGACAAAAACTTTTCAGAAATTTTACACCGAATCAAATTTTTTTAAGCTCACGCCACACAAAAGCCGAGATAATTCCACCGCGATTTGGTACCTGAATTCATCCACCCTCGACTCTTCTTCCCCTGTATCAATCAACCACAACTATTTAGCCATGTATTTCAACTTCATCGATCCATCTGCTCGTCAGCACACATGCCTGAGACGATACCCATATTTTTCAAGCATCTCCTGAAATACTTCAGAATACCATTCCATAACTGTCTTCTGTGGGCAATTCACCACGCACCAGCCATCTGGTGGTGAAGGCTTCCTGACAGTAAAATGAACAATTTTTGCTCGTGGCCACAGAAATTCCCACACCATCGGGAACCATTCATGCAATACTAAATTCAGATTGTATGCGTTTGGAAGTCCGAAATATCGATACTCATAAAATCTGTTGAGGAAAGCTTGATCGCCTTCTTCAGGTTGATGCATTCCAGGTACCGCAACTGCACGCATTAGTAGCTCGAACTCGCTCTTGGAGGGTCGAAGTAATAAGACACCCGAATTGAATTTGTTGTCTCTTGCTGTGTTATGCCACGCATCAGGGGCGGCCGCAATCACTCCCCGTTAACTCTGAACCATCGTGAGGGAGTTACCTCCTGGAGTGTTCCATATATCACTTACATCACCCTTGACCAAGGTATCTGCATCCAGAAATAGAATTTGCTCGTATTCGGTCCAACCCCAGAAACGAAGTTTATTCAGATTCCAACGATGCCACGGACGGATCTGTTCTATATCGACTCCATGCAATTCCAGATCATCTTCAATCCTCAGTTTCCAACCTATTTTTTGAAGTTTGTTCAGAGCCGGGGAAGTAACATTCGCGCCTTTGCGGACGAATAACACCATTTCCGCGTTTTGAGATTGGAGGTTATTGGTTTGCGTTAATGAATACCCGAGGGCCAGAGCAAGAGGATAATAAGATTCTGTGTAGACTGAGGAAACAATTGCTCGTCGAGGACCAGAGAATCGCCTTTTTTGACCAGTGTTTTTGGCAGAATCAATCACAATATCCCAGCTAGCGCGCCGCAGTGCCGGCGACTCGATTTGCGTTTCTGCTTGTTATTCAGACTCCAGGCTGGACGTACCAGTCGGTGAAGAAGGATAAACACTGGATAATGTTGCAATACAAAGTACCAGAACCACGAATAGGAATCTTGTCGAGGAGACAAAGTCAAACAGAAGACGTATCCATTCTTTGCGTATGGATGTCTGTCGACCGCTAAACTTCGAGAACAGTACTCGTTTGTCACCCATGTCACTTCGTGTTCAAGGCAACCGTGATCAAATGCATTTGTTTTGATAGTACTGCGCACGGGCCTCTTTTTCGTTGACACGCCAACGATTGCAAACTTTTAATTCATGTCTCATCTCACCAATTACTGTTTATAGAGATGCCCACTAAACACTAGTGCTAAGCATATAGCAAACCTAAAAACGAGAGAAGTCCCTTCCCCAAACAGCCCTACGGAACCAATCAAATGCCAACAGCGCTCTAGTTCTGAAACTCACTTGCTGACTCCAATAAATACTTCTCCACAGGTACATCGCAACTAGATTCCCGACAAGCACATTTCCCCAACCTCCTGTTCCACGATCAAAAGCTGCGGAATTTCCGAGGTAGGTGAGATTTCCTAGGTGATGATATGTGAAAGGTTCATGGACTGCATCGTCAATGTCGCCTTCATGGATGTCGTTTTCATGGAGAGTATCTGAGACTTTGGCAAGTTTGTTCAGTTTCTTGGCGAGATATTGGCTATGAGTGAGATCAAGTTTTTGGAAGGGAAGGGTACCCTTGTTGATGTGCTCTTTGCGCTGTAGCGGGAAGACTTGTTAATTTTCCATCGATGAGTCGGAGCATCGTATATAATTCGTTATAATCTAGTGTGCCTGTCCTTAGTTCATTCAAATTCGAGGACATACCAGAATGGTCTCGATCATTCTCGTAAAATATTCTATCCAACCTCTTAAGATGGGTAGATGCTTGAGGGAATTTCCTTCTTATGGTTCCCGCAACCTTTCTCCAGTCGTTAAACGACAAATCCGTCTGCGTGGGATCCTTTCCATCCGCCAAATCAGCCGATCGTAAAAACTCAACAATATGTTCTGCCAAATTTTTCTGTACAGTAGAACAATCTCCTACAGCATATACATCCCCCAGCGGTGCGCCAATCACACGTAAATGCGAATCTGTTTCCAATGCATTCCGATTATGTTGTGAGCCGCTCAATTGGTCTTTGACTTTTTGAGTGATGGGGTTGAGAGTGACACCGGTTGACCAGACAATTAGACCTGCTGGAAGGAAATGATCGGTAACATGTCCTTCTTCATCTTTTCTGCTGAAGTAGATATAGTCTTTGTCGACCTTGCTGACACGTGCATTTGTGATGACGTCGATTTTCTCGTTGTTAAATTTCTTCTCGGCGTAGTCACTAATCTTTTGGTCGTACGTGTTGAGGATGTGGGATCGAGATTGGATAATATGGACCGAAACTTCTTTTCTCAAAATTGCGGGGAACTAGGAGATCAGATAAGATAGCGATGATCATTGTACGTATGGCGTCAGATCTTCCTGCAACATATCGTAGAGTTCACTTGCAAATTCAACTCCAGTAGGACCGCCGCCCGCCACTACAAAGGACAACAAATTCCTCCTTTCTTCATCGGTGGTAGTTGGAAGACAAGCTTTCTCAAAGTTATCCATGATGTGATTCCGTATTGACCGTGCATCGGCAATGGTTTTGAGGAAGTGACAATATTCTAACCCTTCAACGCCGTGAGTATTCGTATTGGAGCCGACGCCTATGACAAGTTTATCATAGGGAATGTAGAATTGGTGTACATTTCCGTCTTTACCGGTTTGGCTTACGAGGACCAGTTTGTTGGACATGTCGACATCTTCCGCATAGGCTTCTAGGTAATGAGCTCGACACCTCGTCAAAAGCTTCCGAATCGGTTCGACAAGAGATCTACATTAGTCTAGGAAAGATAGTATGTACCTAGGCTCCAAAGTTCCCACTGTAGCACTAGGTAGGAGTGGGGTAAAGAGGAAATAATTTGTTGGTGATATAACGACAATATGATATTCGTCAGGATCGATATCTTTCAAAATACTCACAGACTAGGATCAGCTCCATGGCATTGGGGGAGTAATACAGCCCAACCTGTACCCAAGATAACAAGTTTGGGTTTATGAGAAGACCTTTCACGTTCCGGGGTATCTTCATCGTCTAACAACACATCTGCAACAGGAAGATCATTCGGTCCAAATCTTCGAGGATTAGTAGCCAGATAGGGAATCTGTATATCGTTGGAAATTCCACGAGGATGGTATGTTTGTGACTACACTTGTCAATGTATGTCCGAATGAGGAAATCACGTCGTAAATGAAGAATCCTGCAACAGCTATGGCAACAAAGAACCCCGAATAAACTGTGAATTTCCAGCAGAGTTGGCCGAATTCAATTGCTGCTTCGGTTGCAGTGTTGTGATGTTTCTGCTCAGCTCTCTTTCTGAACGCAGCAAATAGATTACGTCGGCAACTGTGAGGGAATGAGGAAGGTGGTGGGAGTCTGAGAACTGGGGCGGCAATACGCGGACGAGACGGCGTGACAAGGGACGTGAATGGGCGTATAACATGGAGAGAGGTCCTTGATAAGGGCAATGGCCGAGGACACCACCTCAGAGCCATGGTCCAAGAGAATTGTCAATGCCCAGATCAACAAGGGACAAAAGCCGAACTGGAAACTATCCGGTGACGAGCGAGGGCGATGATGACAGCAGATTTTAATCACCCCGAATAATTCAGGGCAAATCTCCCGATGAGGAGACTTTGGCGTGATGTTGTAATAATTATGAGAAGATCACTTAAATACATGAACACTTTGTAAAAGCTGTAAAGTGATCTCTGGAGTCTCGATGGCGATCAACTCGTGAGCGATTAAGGCGGCGCGTTGCGGCGGAGGTTGAAGCATAAGAGACTCAAAACCACCCTTCGTCCATCACCCTTTCTCTTGATTTCCTCATGAAACATAAGTTAGAATACAAGCCTCCGTGGTTCACGCTTCAGGTCATCGGGATAGCTGGTGCTTCAGCATCCGGGAAAACCTCCGTAGCCAAGGCCCTCGTCAAGAAACTAAATGTACCTTTCCTTACCTGCACGAATATATTAACTAACTTGTTCAGGTACCGTGGGTTGTCCTAGTATCGACGGACTCGTTCTACAAGCCTTTGACTCCTGAACAATCCAAATCAGCCTTTCAGAATGAATACGACTTCGATGCCCCGGCTGCGTGGGATTGGGACTTAATGGTTGAAAAATTGAAGGAATTGAAGGAAGGACGAAAAGTTGAAATACCGAAATACAGTTTCATCAAGCATTCGCGCTTAGAGGAGACAGCTACAGTGTATGGTGCAAATGTAATAATATTGGAGGGGAATCTGGCGTTGCATGAACCAAGGATATTGGACCTTTTGGATATGAAGGTGTCACTTCCTTTTTCTGCTCCTTCTGACCACTAGATATACATAGAGGAAGACTCTGATGTCTGTCTTTCACGGAGGCTTGTTCGTGACATCAATGAAAGAGGTCGCGATCTGGAGGGTATTCTGAAGCAGTACTTTGCCTTCGTCAAGCCCTCCAATCAAAACTATGTTCACAAGCAAGCGCAAATAGCCGATATTGTTATTCCTCATGGTCCTTTGAACATCAAAGCTATCGGTAAGTCCTCTCTCAGTCAATCTTTTCTCACGGTAGATCTTGTTGCAAAACATATCTCATTAAATATGGCAGAGAAATCAGCTCAGCATATTCTGGATCTTAAGACTTTGTCAGAGGCAGCGTTGGAGGAGGAACTACCGCCAAACATAATCATCTTGGAGCAAAAGAATCAACTGAAGGCAATGACTACGATAATACGAGATCAAGACACCAATTCTGAGGATTTTATCTTCTATTTGGAAAGAACTTCCGGCTTGGTTCTTGCACGGGCACTTGATGAACTACCGTATTCTGTCAAGGAAGTCGGCACGCCAACTGGTCACTCGTATATAGGACTGGAGCTATCTACCAAAATCTGTGGCGTTGAGATTGTGAGAGCAGGAGGAGCTATGCGATCTTCATTCTCTCAAAACTTCTCAGAAGCTCCCATCGGGAAGGTGTTGATTCAAACAAGCGATATCGGAGAACCATTGGTATGCCTCCATCTTAATTGCTTTCACTGACAAATAGCTTCACTTTCTCAAGTTACCGAAGAATATAGAGGATTATCATGTCATTGTGATGGATGTTCAAATTGCAACACCGTTCGCTGCTACAGCGCTGATGGCAATTCGGATTCTTCTGGATCATGGGGTCCCTGAGGACAAGATCACTTTTGTAACGATATTGGCGAGCTTACGGGGCCTTCACGCTCTCGCTCGGGTATTTCCTGGCGTTAAAGTTATTGCAGCGGGCATAGATGATACACTGGTAGGAGATGGAACAATTTTGAGTTCAAGATGGTTGCGGGTTTAAGTATGCATTGCTTTTCAAACGGTTTACCATGTAGGAATAAGAAAACGGGAATATTTACAGCATCCATCTCAGCTAGTAGGGTAAGAGTTAGATTCATCTTACCGATAGCAATGATGAGAAACTGAACGGGCAGATGTCTCAAGGGCATTGAACTGAGATACTACAAGATGCAACTGTATTCTTCTGCTATACTTCCCTTTTTGAAGAACACTACACGACGTTGAAAGAGCAATCTCAAATATAAACCAATAGATACTACAAAATCTTGACAATAAATCTAGTTTACTTCTTGCCGGTAGCCTTTTGTGCAGCCTTGGTAACCTTGCCAGCCTTCTCGGACTTTTCAACACTCTTGATGACACCTACAGCAACGGTCTGTCTCATATCTCTAACGGCAAATCGCCCAAGAGGGGGATAATCAGTGAAAGCCTCGACGCACATGGGTTTAGAAGGAATCATCTTGACAATAGCAGCATCACCAGACTTGATAAACTTGGGAGTATCTTCGATCTTCTTGCCAGATCGTCTGTCAATCTTCTCTAGGAGCTCAGCGAATTTGCAGGCGATGTGGGCAGTGTGACAATCGAGAACGGGAGCATATCCAGCACCGATTTGACCAGGGTGATTCAAGACAATGACTTGGGCGTTGAAGGAGTCGGCACCCTTTGGAGGATCGTTCTTGGAATCTCCGCAAACATTCCCTCGTCGGATTTCCTTGACAGAGACGTTCTTGATGTTGAAACCGACATTGTCACCGGGGAGACCTTCTGCGAGAGTTTCGTGATGCATTTCGACCGATTTAACTTCAGTGGTAACGTTGGCAGGGGCGAAAGTGACAACCATACCGGCCTTGATGACACCAGTTTCGACACGACCGACAGGTACTGTTCCGATACCTCCAATTTTGTAGACATCTTGAAGGGGCAATCGGAGGGGTTTGTCAGAGGGACGAACTGGGGGTTCAATGGCATCAATGGCTTCGAGGAGGGTGAATCCCTTGACGGCACCAGCTTTGGTTTCCTTTTGCCAACCCTTGAACCAGGGCATGTTGGCAGATTTCTCAATCATGTTCTACAAATGTTAGTCGCGCTTTTTGGAACAGGAATATACATCACCGTGCCATCCAGAGATGGGGACAAAAGCAACAGTCTTGGGATTGTATCCAACCTTCTTGATGAAGTTGGAAGTCTCCTTGACGATTTCTTCATATCGGGATTCAGACCATTTGGTGGTGTCCATCTTGTTAATAGCGACGATGAGTTGTTTGACACCCAAGGTGTAAGCCAAAAGAGCGTGTTCACGAGTTTGACCATCCTTGGAGATACCAGCTTCGAATTCACCGACACCAGCAGCGATGATGACTAGATGGGGATCAGTTACAATTCCTGTGACGGGAGTTTACGGATGGCGCAATCTGCTTGAGAAGTTCCAGTAATCATGTTCTTGATGAAATCGCGATGTCCGGGAGCATCAATGACAGTGACATAGTATTTGGGAGTTTCAAACTTCCATAGAGCGATATCGATGGTGATACCACGTTCACGTTCAGCCTTTAACTTGTCAAGAACCCAAGCGTATTTGAATGAGCCCTTTCCGAGTTCAGCAGCTTCCTTCTCGAACTACGACAAGTCAGAAAATTTTCCACCAAATTAAGAATACCTTCTCGATGGTTCGCTTGTCGATACCACCGCACTTGTAGATGAGATGGCCAGTAGTAGTAGATTTGCCAGAATCGACGTGACCGATAACGACACTAAAGGAAGGGAGTCAGACACGCTCTTCAAGATGAAAAATCAGGAAACTGCGAGTGCGACGACTTACACGTTCACATGAGTCTTTTCTTTACCCATTGTTGCAGACTATGACTTGATGAAATAAACTGTTATGGATGTTTGACTTGGAGCGAAAACGTAAAGTTGACGGAGTTAAGAAAAGGTGGATGGAAATAAGATGAGTGAAAATGGAGGTGAAAAATTTCAGTTGAGGAGAAGGGAAAAAAAGGAAAATTTTTGGCGGCCCACTCTGAAATCTGGGTTACAAAATGAACCGAGTATTTTGAGCCTCAGACAATCGAGACTGTGACTGTCTGAGCGACGTGCCGCGTGCCGTGTCATCAACCTTCTTGTGCGTGCCGCAAATTGAGGGCAATGAGGGTTCGGACCCAGGACATTCAGCATATTCCCGTCGCACACTCACATCGCCAACCTCTTTTGCCAAGTTTGGCTTATAGATCATTTGCAAATAGAAGCTATGAGGAGAGGATGCATCTGTGCTTACTCCAGAATTGAGTGGATATCTATTCCTAAGCATGGTTCCATACTTTACAGTAGCAAAACTTTCCTCTAAGGACCCTGTATTCCCGTGTTCTGCTGACTGATTTTCATCAGCACCTAGATAAGATCAGTAAAAATACAAGGTTGAATTGAACTTCGTTCATCTTCTGATGAGTAGCAAAGAATTTACTGACACAACGATCCAGACACACTGCTTCGCCCGTAGTCAAATCTTCCTCATAGAACTTCTTGTTGATACACTTTGAGTAACATGACTTTTGGATTCTATTATCGTTCAGCATATATACCGAAATACCAGCGAGGACTGGTGGAGTTACGTATTGTAAAGTTGTGACACAGCGGTTAACTCGGCCATAGCAAGCTCAACCTTGGCTAATTCATCAATCGAGAGCGAAGCAGTGCATACCATCATTCACAGTACCCGCGGGAGTCCCACCACCAGGTCTTCCAAATCCACCTCCGAGCAGTGACATTTTCCAATCTAATTCTTGAAGTCGACGAAAAGTTCAAGGCCAGAAAACTGACAAAAGGATCGGCGGAATTTTGGCACACACACACTCACATGGCCTCAACGCCAGTCCCAAATCAAATCTTGATTTGGGACTGGCGTGGAGGCTAGCACTCACATGACCTTCAGAAACAGCAAAACCAGCCACTAAGACTAGAATCCTTTGTCTAATCAGGACCTCGTCAACGATGTCGCGATTCCTTCCAATTCCCTTGAAAGTTGGAAAACAGTCGACTTGTCTTGTCTGCAAGATTGATAGCAAACCGTCTTCCTTTCCAATCGAATTGTCTGCCACAGACGGCGAGTACGTTTACTATGCGAAACGTTGGTACCCTTAGCTTTGCAATTGTGGAATGCTAACATGTTTGTATAGTATCCAGAAACGATTTAAAACGGAATGAGAATTTCGATAGTAGTCAAGAGGGATGGGAACAACTTGTAGTTGATGCATTATTTGCTACGGAAAATAAGAAAGATGGCATTCAAATATCGGCACTGCGGAAGAAGAGCGAGGGAAAGGACAAGAAGGACAAGAGATATCTCGTCGAAGTGAACATAGAGCGGTTTCTGGCAGACGAAGATTTAAACGTCTGCTTCGTCTAATTGTTTGTACTGACGACTAGGTGAGATTAGGAACGTTTGACATTGCTCAGAGTGATATTGAGGTTGATCTAATCGCATGGTTAGACGAGTGCGCTTCTGCAGCAACATCAGTCGAAGTATATCCCTGCTCTTTACATTTGTTCTGTGGAACTAATGACAGTTAAAATTACGGGCCATAGAGAAAGAAACTTCCAAGGAACAGGACATAATCGATTCTTTGGAAGCGCAATTGGAAACCCTAGTCCAGGCTAAAAAGGATTACGAACGTGAACTTTTAATCAAGGTAACCTCTCTCAAATTTCCGTCCTGCCAATTGAATATTGAACCGTGAGCTAATTCTAGGTCAACATGCTATTAAATGAAAAGAAAGCGAAAATAAGGGAACTAACGAACAATGGACCCGTTCCGGAAGCCAGAATCCCTGAACCAGAAGACGAACCAGAAGTTGCAGAAAAGCCGGCAAAAGGTTCTCGGAAGGGGAAACCTGCCTCTAAACCAGCAGCGAAGAAGGCTATAAAGCCGCCGCCGCCAACTAGAAAGGCAGGTGCTTCAGCTAGAGGAAAACGAAAAAGAACACCGACACCAGAACCTGAAGAACCAGAGCAGGAAGATGTAGCTATGCCGGATGTAGCTGAAGAAGAGGATGAAGAAGATGTCACGCAGGATGAGGATGAAAGTGTTCAAGGGGATGATGAGCGAGATAGGCAGGTAGAGAGGAGCTTTGGGATGAGGAATGATGAAGAGGGAGATGTCACTGAGGATGAGGAATTATAAAATAACGAATGTAGTAATATCTTTGGAGTAGGAAGGATGTATATTGATATCTCAGAAGGCGCATATACGAATACGACGATACGAGGTTGTATCTAGTAAAAGTTCCTGTGTGCGTTCCATTTTCGCATCCATGCTGTCAGCTTCACTGCATGATACGAGAGTAATCTGGGTTGGATACTACGAGTGATAATATAGTCTTCTGGATGTTTCCTGCTGTACAAAGACGTCAGTATTTGCCTCGAAGATTCTAGATGAGTTGATTCCCTGCATTTAATCGTTTTCTGCACGCTGATCTCGCCAATTTGAGATGATCTTCCTGGACCAAAGATGACCAAGATCTCCGAGTTATAGTCCACCATAGGATTAGCCAGTACTCTGAGCTTCGGTATATAGAATATACTTAGGACAGCTATTTACTGATTTGAATGATTTGAGATGGATATCTGGTGAAGTCGAGCGCCAGTAAGAGCGACAATTGCAACGGAGATTTAGGAAATTAGCTCGGGTTGTCTTGGGAACGGCGCTTATGGATTCCCGATTTGGTGAAGTATCGGCCAATGAATGGCAGCGAGTTTGCGTTGATCGCACGTTGCAGGCGATCCTAGCGCCCAGTTCCTCCTTGTTTTCGGACTGGAGTTCGCATCACGGTAGTATAATTACCCTGCGTCCCCCTGCAACTCCCTTGATCCCCAAACGCTAACGTCAACCGCCACTGCAAAACCAGCTATTCCCAATATAGAACTGCACGATATCACGTATTCTCCTTATTCCTACAGAACTAACACTGCCAAGCAGTCGCATTAGAATGGACCCCTTAACCACCTATGCAAATCCCGCAATAGCAATAACGCCACAACAAGTCTCCAGCAGACAGGTTCTCGCTCGCTGTCTCGTCTCGTCTCCCGGTAAATTACGTTCCTATTCCTACTGCAGCACCACCCTGCTGGGCGGGGTCCAGTGGTATTCCTGATGTAATATCAGGACAAAGTCCCCTACCACACACAAAAGGGGCATCCCCTCTCCCCACTTTGGAAGGTGAGAGACTCCAAAGTCCGTTCGCCGGTTTCGCTAGTCACATAATCACCGGTGCCAAGAGGGATGGGATTTCATTCGGCAGGGTTATAGAACAAATTGTCATTTTTGGGTATGAGCGTCAAGTTGTTTGGACGGGATACGTTTTTCAAGAGGTTTCTTCCGAGGAAGCGGGTTTGGGTGTCTTTTTGGAGGGTCATGCGAACAATAGTAAGGAAGGGAGGGTATGGGATGGCCTGGAGTTACGGAGTAGTTTGGTTGCTCTTTTGGATCTTGCGGGTGATTGTCTTGGTTGTGATCAGATAATTATTGATTTGGGAACTGATCTCGCTCAAACTTGTAAGAAACTTCAACTTATCCATGTGCTGATTGCAGTGTCGTTGTTGCGATGTTTAATGCCGTTGGGATTCCAACTGTTGCATCCAGACACTCATCCCAAAATCCCCGGGACGTTAATAGGAATGACTATATAACACAATATCAACTGGACTTTTAACAAATTCGCTTCCGAAACTTGAAATCCATGCTCCAGAACTTTTCATTTACCCATGCAAATGTACGTAAAAGGATATTATATGCTATGCATGCGCGCAAACGTTATCCCGACATTTCCCCCATCAGTTGATCCAAAAGATCGGCTCCCTCTGAAATTTCCTCCTGGTATATCTTCTTCATCTCATTAATTACTCCATGACACCATTTTCCAAGTTGTTCCCTTAATATAGCGTATCCCTCCGGACTCGCTCGCCAAATCTCCTCCACATCCCAATCTAGATGAATCTCCCAACGAATCTCAGCCGCCTTGGCAAAGTACCGTAAATTATCAGTGACTCGATATTGAACTGTCGTGTCTGTATGAAATCGAGTAATTAAGCCGAATGGTCGTAGTGAGAAATGAGTTAATGCATTATGAATTTGACATAATCTTGTTCCTGGTCGTAAGGCCTCAAGAAACTCTTGCGAGTGAGGCTCGGGAAGTTGAGGAACCGTAGAATCAAACTGCACTAGAAATAAGTAGTATCGTTCTAACGATTAGATTTCCTTTCGAAACAGCGTATTGGTGACATACCCCATTCATCTTGATCGGGTCGATCTTCCATCCATCCAGCTGCTTTCTCCCACCTTTTCTGTCTTACCTCGTCATCCCTCTCAACTCGTCTCTCAACAGCCTTGCACCAAGCTTCTATAGTCTCCTTCTCATCCGCACCCACATTTCTTCCTTCTCTCTCTGCAATCTTCCGTAATATAATAAGTACATCAGTTGCTCCAGTCCGTAACTTTTTCTCGTCGTCCGCATCCTCAGGTCGAATATGTGCTCTATACCGCTGAGCTAAACGTATTGTCGCTGTCGCTTTTTCCACAATTTCCATGCCATCCGCTTCTGTTAACGAGCGTTTACATTCTGTGAGAGAGGAAACCAAATCTCCTCTTAGACGCTTTAGGGATTCTGTCTTGGGTGCGAAGGGAACAGGAGTATATGAATCTCGTTCTGGAGGAAGAGCAATTTCCAAGTCTACGATTTCGGGAGAAGATTGCATACTCGAATACGTCGAGTCAGCTTTCTGATTCGGCTTGCTTGGCATATAATTCGCTCTAATATCATCAAGAGCCAAACAAAAAGTGATTACCCTTTCTTATCCAGTTTTCCAGTAAGAGCAAAATAATGTTGTAAATGCTCGATTTTACCTAGCATTAGACCTA
>Ga0335073_10002691_pt1 | contig 24394 bp, 26 predicted proteins | sample Lox_Sample_22_FD_207093 | JGI IMG/M metagenome (GOLD analysis project Ga0335073, IMG submission 207093) | Soil microbial communities from Loxahatchee National Wildlife Refuge, Florida, United States - Lox_Sample_2.2 | ecosystem: Environmental > Terrestrial > Soil > Wetlands | place: USA... | reverse complement strand
ACATCCGATCCACGAGACGTTCCACGAACCGGGAATCAGGTGAGGTATCCACCCCATCTGAACTGGGAGCCGGTGAGCGGGTTCGAACCGCTGGCCTGCCGTTTACAAGAAGTACGGCCTCCTGCACCGAGCGTGCTAGCTGCACCGATGACACGGGTAATTGCACTGATGGCGCTCGCCGCGCTGGGATTATCCGAAGCGCCGGTCCATGAACCGGTCCACGGGAGGCGGCAGGCGATACCCGTAACCCAACGTAGCGGCTGAGACTCCCGCATAGCGATGGCCCTGCTTACGATCTGGCTCGGGAAGGTCTAGGGCGAGGCCTTCCACTACCGAATTAAGCTCTATTTGGCGCCTGCGGCGCCGTGCGTCTACGTGCAGGCGTCGGGTGTGCAGCCTTGCGGCCGACCCGCCGCTGCACAGGCGGGCAGACTTCATAGCGCCCATCCGACGATCATCCAGGTCCTCGCCGGTGACCAGTCAGGGTCTCCGGCTGAAGTTGCGCTTCCGTCCAGCGCGTCCCCGATCGGTAGTAGCGGTATTCTCACGCACTGGCCGTGTCAGAGGATGATCCGTCCAAGCATCCTTTCGGCGTCGGGCAGGGTTTCCTCAAGCAGTGGGATCGCCTTGGCTGTCCGGCCCACATATGCCGCGGGAGATCAGGGTATCGGGGTGGTTAGGGTCCAGGAAGCGCTCGCGGTCGGCGAGGGTCTGCTCGAACAGCGGGATCGCTTCGGCTACGCGCCCTAAGTCTTGGCAGGCCCGGCTAGGGCGTTGTGGGCCGTCATGGCATCCGAACCCCAACGCCTTCGAAGTCTTCGCTACTACCGTCAGCAACGACCTGGCAGCCCGCGTAAAGACGAGATGAGCGACCAGTAGCTGGCCGCAGTATCCACCGCTGCGCCCACTGCCTACGTTCACGAGGTTGTGGCTGCCTGTCAGAATTCGGACCGGTCAGTGGCCGTCGTCAGCAACAATTCGACTGCCGCCGTCGACACGTACCTCACAGCCAGTGCCTGGACGACCAGATCAGCTTCGCCGTCGCGCTTACCAACCGCGACCCCACCCTCCTAAGACCCAGTCCGTGCCCGATCACCCAGGCAGTAGAGGCGCTCAATGCCGAAGGAGTGCACACTTGTAGGCGACTCGGTGACCGACATCGAGGGGGCTCGCCTCGCGAGCGTGCAGAGCATCGGCTACGCCAACAAACCCGGCACGAGCGCTTCAGCAAGGCCGCAGCAGGTGCCATCGTCAACAGCCTCGCCCACCTAGCGCCCAAACTCCGCGCCAGGGCAGCCAATCCAGAGTCCTGAACCGTCTTGCCGGACACCTTCGGGACTAGTTCGACTCAACTCGCCTCGACAGGTCGGGGGAGATCGCTCAAGCTCGTAGGGGTTAGCGCTAAGGTCCCTCTATGGACCAGAGACTGCATCGTCTTCAGGTAGAGAACTTCCGTAGCCTTCAGAGGATTAGCCTCCCTCTGGGCGACTTGAACGTATTGGTTGGGCCCAACGGTGCCGGCAAGACTAATGTACTAAAAGTATTTGATTTCCTGGCGCGCATTATCTTCACTGATCTACAACCCGCCCTTAACGGAATCGGAGGATTCGGAAATGTAGTATTTCGAGGAGGAGAGAAAGCGCCAACGTCGATTAGGATAAACCTTACTGCCAATTGGACCCAGCACAGTCGGCTTGATGATCTCGATGAGTACGAACTGCGTATTACGAGGCGTGCTCGTGCCGGCGGACGGGCAACTCTAGAAAGGGCTGAATCATTCGCGTTTCAAAGGTCACGCGGTCGTCGTCGTACTATCTCCGTGTCAGGAGAGCGAGCCAGGGTAATCGACACGACGCTGGATCAGCCACCTCGTGAACAAACTATAGGCATACAGAGGCTAAGCAGTGGACTCTCCACGTTGCCTAGGCTGGTAGATGAGGCGGGCTCTAACGAGGTCGCCACTATAGCGGATCGTCTAGCTTCCTTCCGCGTGTTCGACGTGGTAGTCGAAAGAGCTCGTACGGCGTCGCGCGTTCCGGACGGGAGCGTCTCCCTCGAGCCGGATGCCAGTAACCTGGCGGCTTTCCTTCTTACAATGGCTCAGGCATACCCGCAAGTTTGGGAGAAGCTTGTTGAGGATGCAAGAACCGTGCTTCCCAATGTGCAGGATATTGATTTCACTTTTCCATCTGGTCCTGCACATGAGGTGATAGTCGTTCTTAAGGAATCTGGATTGCGACGGCCAACCCAGCTAGCAGATGCCTCGTACGGAACAATCCGTCTGCTTGGCATTCTTGCCCTGCTGCATGACCCGGAGCCACCACCGCTTACCTGCATCGAAGAAGTTGATCATGGTCTACATCCGCAGGCACTGGAACTGCTGGTGTGGCGTCTACGGGATGCAAGTCAACGAACACAGCTAATAATTGCGACTCACTCTCCCACTCTAGCCGATAGGCTTACTCCAGACGAGATGATCATATGCGAGCGTCGAATGGATGGCTCTTCCGCTATTCCAGCCATTAGCTCGGCACAGATTCGCAATATAGTGGCTGCGAGCGGCGGGCAGCCGCTCGGCGAACTATGGTTCTCTGGTGCTCTCGGTGGGGATTTGTGAGCCGGCGCGGATGGACGAAGGAGCGGCCAACCAAGAAGCCCCTAATCGTCCTTGCGGGTGAGGACTCAAGTGACCGGAAGATACTCCGAATTTTTCTCGAAGCAGTATGCTCAGGTGCGCGTGGAAGAATTGTCGAGATAAACGATATCGTAAGACTCCGTGATGCTCGAGACGCTGCTCTGAGCGAGCGCATCACGAGACTAGTAGGTCGTATACGAGCGCGTGCCGAACGCGAGCAGGCCGAAGTGGCATGCGTATTCATACATGAGGATTTCGATGCGATCGAATCATCTCAGCGTGAAACCACAAGAATGCGAGTGCAGGAAGCGCTGAATGGAAGACTTGTCGGTGTTCATTATATTCTCGCTACTTGGGAAGTTGAAGCATGGTTGCTGCTGTTTCCAGACGCCATAGCCGCCGTTAATTCATCATGGGTTGTTCCGAGGCGTTATCGTGGCGTTGATACGGCGCGTATAACGGATCCGAAACGAGTGATGAAGGGAGCGGTAAGCACAGTCGCCACTTCCCGTTATACAGAGACAGACGCACCGAAGGTTTTTGAGAAAGCAGTCGAGCTCGGTCTGCTAAACACCCTGTCTGGCTCTAATCGTTCGTATAGTGAGCTGCGGCAATCGGCCTCAGAATGCTGTGGAACACTATAAGGCAGTCATATACCCAAACGGGCGAGGTAACTAGTTGGGATTGACTCATCGCACCTTGCATCGAAGCATTCGGGATCTACTTTTATCACACAGGACTGAACCCCATACGTCTCTCAAAGCTCCAACGTCCAGAGACGGCCGATGCCATGCCTTACTATCCCACCGTTCATTGCCCTGTGTCTGCCGACCACCTATAAACGACGGCTGATAGAGGTGTGGGATCAGAGTCCCGTGGAGTACTGGTCGGTTTGACCGATCCATCGACGGACGGCGGGCTGTGGCCTGGAGATCGTGGAGGCAATCAGTGACCGGTGGACTTCCACGGGTGAGCTACGGTTTAGAGGTCGTCTGGTGCGAGCTTGTCCTACCGCCGCTACGTTAGGAAGATTCAGTAAACAGCGCCACGAGGCTCGCGTCCTCCCATGCCTTGAAGCCTTGGCTGTCGGCGACGAACCGGTCCCATGCGTCCACCAGTAGGGCTGTCACAGTATTTCCCTTGTCGCGAAGCATCAGAGAGTCTGATATCCCGGCTGATTGACATTGCGCGACCACCTCTCGGGCCACCAGATCAAGCAGGTCCTCTGGATAGCAAAGGCCGTGTTGTGGCGGTCTGGCCCCGAGCTGATGGGCGATAAATCTGTCCCAGAGGTCATTGACTGCGGCGGCGTCCTCTGTCGCGCCATATGACGTCAGCGTGGAGACGATCACACGAAGCCGCGCCTCGTCAGCGGGGTGTGTAGCTTCCTGGCCCAGGCCCGGCCTGAAAGGATCACCGCCGAGGAGGGCACAGAGGCGGACATGTTGGAGGCCGAAAGAACGTCCAAAGACGTATGTCCCTACCACGTCACAGGCAAACTCCTCAAGCCAGTTATCCATCCACTGACGTCCTGTAACCAGAAGTTGGTGAGCATGCGGTGCGCCCGCGCCAGTGTGGCTTCGCGTCGGGCATCTTGAAACCAGTCATTCACCGCGACGCGGACATGGTCTGGCAATATCGACTTATCCGGCGTGGCGATAAGAATGTGCCCAAACTCGTGGCCTAGATCGGATAGCCCAAGGAGGCTGCCCGGCTCACCGGCTGGAACACTAATCAAATAGAAGAATGGCAACGCCCAGTAATACACAGACGAGGATGCGATGACGACTGGAGGCACGATTGGAATAGTCGCTTCAGCGATCATTCTGGCCGCGAGCTCCGAGAGATTTGTATCATCCCCCGTGAATCTTTCGAGGTGGGGAAGTGCGTGGTTCTCAGCCAGTTGTACTCGCTCAGCCAACCGCCGGAATAGTCTTAGATGATCAGGCACGAGGGCCGGATTATCCACAGCCGGGTCAGCCAGCAGTGATGTGATGTCACGCCGAGCTGAGATCACCAACCTCGCTGCAGCGAGGGCCAAATCATTGGCGGGTCCGGGGACATTTACCCGAAGCAGGCGTTCTCGTACTGTGTCGCAGCGGTGGGCGAGATCCTCAAGCAGGTCTCTCAGGAAACGGTGCACGCCAGGCCCGTCACGACCGCAGCATCCTGCGGTAGACGCGCGATGCCTCGGCATCGGCGGCTCCGGCGATCTGATCGAGGACAGCCAGCTCTGCGTCGTCCAGGGGAGTCCCTTCTCGAGAGATGGCCTCGGCCGCACGTCTTACGTCTTCGACGAAGTAGGTCAGGTCTCCGCTCCTCATCTGGATGATGCTATCGATCAGCTCAGACGAGAGCAGAGCTCTCGCCTTCATGACGGATTCTCGGCTGCTCGCATCGTTTGCCTGGCGATCAGACAGTGCTACGACTACCGCCTTCAACACGGCGGCGAGCGCACTCCGCAGGTCTTCGGAGTCTCCTTCAGGCGATGCTATGTTGAGCGATGCTCGCTTCACCGCAAGAACGCCGCGGCTTACCACCTCGGCGAGCCGAGAGGCCCGCTGGTAGTCGCGGGACACGATACTGGAGTCAGCCATAGCTCTTGCACCTCGGTGGCATCATGCGCCCTCGGCGGCTTCCGAGATGAAGTCGTAGTCCGCGGCGTCTTCGTCGTACTGAGCTGCGACTGCTTCCAGGAGGTCGTCGGCGAGCTTGAGCACGATCGGGAGTCGTGTCGATAGGGACGGTGCCGAAAACCCGAGTTGTGACAGACGGAAGACGTCTTCCAGTGCCGCTTCCAACGTGGTCGTCCCGGACGTGGTGATTTCGAGGGGCTGAGGTGTACCTGGAATTCGGAAGGGAGTTCCTGTCGTGCACACTATGCCGGTGGTGTCGTTGAGAGGCCACCAACTGCCGACGTCGGCGGCTGCGGCCTCGCGGGGCACGACGCCCTTGACGAGCCTGAGATTGTTGCTCGTGTGCTTGTGGACCTCAACGAACCCCACTTGGACGTCGAGAGGAAGTTTGCCATCGTTCTGCAGACGCCGAACCGCCGCCTTCACACCCGCCCGCTCAGCTGGAAACAAGCGCCCGTCGCGGTGAATCAACAGCCGTGTGGGCATGCATTGTGTGCCAACCAGGTGGTTGCTCATGCTGTCGGCGATGGTCGTCGCCAGCTGCCCGCTGCTCAGTTGCTCGGCTTTGGCGCCACGGCGGCTTTCGAAGAAGATTCGCCGTCCGCCGTCGTAGAGGTAGGTGAGGCCCGCAACACCGCCGAGGACGTCGATCCCGATGTGCACGTCGTGGTGCAGGGGATCGGCGATCGCCCAGGGCCAGCGGCGATTGACCAACAGGGCGCCAATGGCGCAGTTGTCGACGTAGCCCCGGAGGCGTCCAACCTTGTCGGGCCTTACGGAGCCATCGCGCTGATAGTGCCGGAGGAGTGACGCGGCTGAGGCGCACTTGAGTTGGAGCTCGGGTTGGAGCCTGGTCTTGACCCAGTGGTGCAGGTCGGACGGCGCGTGCTGCGGAAGGAGCAGGAGCCCATAACCGCTGCCGACGCGGCCTTCGTCCAGCGCGGAACGAATCGCCTCGACATGCTGGTGGAGCGTCCGCGCTTTCCGGTCGTCATAGGTAATGCGCCGCATCTTGTAGGTGTCGTCCTGGCTGATTCTCCCGATCGCTGTCGTCAACTCGCGCTCAAAGTGCTCGTTGACCTGCCGCGACACACTGAGGGGGAGAATCAGGTATTGCGGGCCGAAGGGGCCCCGGGCAAGAGGGCCAGCCCGGCGGTCGTTGAGCATCGACTCTCGCTGCTTGGGATAGGTCGCCAGGTTTCTCGTCTGTGGTGCCGAGAGGACGCGGCCGTTACCAAACCGCAGAGCGGGGATGGCAAATACGCGGCTGTCGACGACCTTCGGCTCGGGGGATACGGCGATGGCCTGGCCGTTGACCGACCCGCCCTGGAAGAAGGTCGTCACGGTCTCCGCTGCCGACTCAAGGCGGGCACGCGGTGTCATGATGGATTGCTGGTGCAGAGAGCTGATGTCGGGATCGTCAGTCCTGTGGAGGAGCCAGCATAGTTGTAGGGCCCCGAACCTCTGAACGTAGTTGCCGGGGTACCGGTAGATGACGGCAGGCGTATCGCTACTGAGGTCACGGATCCACGGCAACCGGCGATCGCAGCGGTCCCGGGTGTAGGTGAAGACGTCCACCGATTCGGAGCTATTTGGGGGTAGGAAGCGGTGGTCTCCGATGGTGGTCTGTAGCACGTTGAGGAGTTGTACCTCATACCAGTTGTGGCCGTATCGGTAGAGGCAGTGACGGAAACGAAGCCCCTCAGCGCTGTAACCGGTCGACGTGAGCGGCTGGGCACTGGCGTACTTGGACGTTGGGTCAACGCTAAGGAAGAGATGCCCGTCGATATTGACTAGGTGCCATGCGAACCCCGGATAGCGGAGGACAGGAGCCATCGTTGGGGACGGGGGGGTCTTGGAGAACCAACGCCGAGCGTTTCCCCACAGATCCGGGTTGTGCATCAGATGTCCGCGGAGCGCGAACTCGACGAATGTCTTGGCAATTGGAGCGGTGCACTGATCGAGGGCCGAGGTGTCGATGCTGGCCGTGGCGTCGAGCGGCTCCAGGGTCGCCGCCCACGGCGTGAGTCGTATTTCATCGTTTGGGTCGATCGCCGCGTCGACCGCTACCGCGAGCATCGGGTCTGTTCCTCCGCAGACGAGAGCAACGGGACCCTTCAGGCGATACGCCAGCTCCTTCAGAAGCTGCTGGAGCTGCTTCGGCTGATCGTCCGTGGGCGGTATGCCGGTCACCCGGACGTGCCGGTAGTCAATCTGAGCCGCGCCCTCAACCGTCACTGGAAACAGGTTGAGCATGTGCCTGGGTCTGCTCATACCAGTACCCCCTGAATGGCTTCAAGGTCGGGTGGCCGCGGTGTGCTCAGGGCATCCAAGCACAGCTTCCGAAATCCACATGTCGCGCAGGTTCCTGCGCTCTGTGCCACGTCCAGCTCTGACAGTCGTCCCAGCAGATCCTGGGACTCCGGCGCGTCGAACAGGGCGTCCCGATCAGCCGCGCTCCGGAATATCAGATCCTCCGTTTCCGTGGCCGTCGCTCGATCCAGAGGGAACTTGGTGATCACGCCGGAGAGCAGATTCGCTTCGGACAGCACAAGCTGATCGGGGCGGACTTCGGAATTGCGGCCGTACACCGCGGCCAGGCCGTAGACGAGCAGCTGCATGGAATAGCTCGACGTGAGGCTTGCCGCGACCTTCCAGTCGACGATGGTGTGCCACCGGTCGCGATGGACTGCCACCAGGTCAGGAGTGACGGCGACCGTCACACCCGCGATCTTGACCGCAGCAGACCGCTCGATCTGCAATTGGTCAGCGCTGGCCAGGTGGGCCAGAAGCTGATCCCACTTCGCGAGGTTCTCAAAGCAGTTTCTTGCTGTGTCCTCGAGGTTCGTGATCGGGTCGTCGCTGAGCCCACAGCCGTACTCGTGGACGAAGAACGCGGCGAAGTCGTCCCCAGCCCGGCTTTTGGTTTCCGAGCGGTAGCAGTGCCTGGAGGAGAAGTCAAACTGGCGCCGACCCAGCTCGACCGCCGCGGCGGTCAAGTCCTCGGGGTCGATCTCCGCTCGATGGTCGCTGAGGATCCGAGCTACCTTCGTGGCCATGATCTTGTGGATGACCTGCCCTCGCCAAGCCTCCTCTTGAGTCAGCTGCTTGAGGACGTAAGCCTCTCGCCTGAGGGGGTCTTGGGATTTGGGCGCCGCGATGACCTGGCCGAAGAAGGCTTGCCTCTCGCACCGACGGAGAGTGTTGTGAGCCGAAACAGACCACCTCATTGCGGACGCTGTCGTTTCCGGCTTCCAGTACGTGCGTCCAGGAAGTCTGTAAGAGCTTGCCAGTCTGAGGGATCCTCGATTTCCTCCGCGGCCTTACGGAAGAACCTGAGTGCCTCGGGGCTGCGCGCGACCGCGGAGATGGCAGGAGGGACCTTATTGGCGAGATCCATCAGCTCCAGCTCATCGACCTGAAGAGCTTCGGCCAGACGAACGAGGGTACGGACCGACGGGCTGTGATCGAGGTGGTCGTTCTCGATCTTCGAGATGTAGGTGAAGTCGACGTCGACGAGCTCTGCGAGCTGACGTTGGCTGAGCCCGTGCTCTTTGCGGAGGGCCCTCACGGTCTGGCCGAGTGAGGCGGCGTCGTTCACGCTCGTAGCATAGCCGAATGTTGACTTGACTTCAACATCAAGTACCGGGCTTCGGCTCGGGCCTCGACCCAGCAGTAGAACTCTAACAGCTCGATCTCTGCCTCATAGGAGGCGTAGGCCTGGACGGTGTGCTCAGGCTCTACATGAGCTTCTCGTTCGAGACGAGCGGCATAGTCGGCTCTGGCCTCCTGGGCGGCGTTTTCGGCAGTGAAACTCCGGGCTGCCTTCATGGCCCGGCCAAGTAGCCAGTCAAGCCGGGCTGTCTCGTCATCCGGGCCGGGCTGACCATCGGATCTTTGCCCGACTCCAAGGCTGCTTTCCGGCTCTGGCGTGCGCTTAGCCCCGGGCTGGAGATTGCGCTCGGGCGGCCAAGGCGCGCCGGCCGCGATCGCGGCCTGGTGCTCGCGTTCGATGGCCCAGTCCACGGCGACGAGGTTGGCTTCGAGCTGATGCCACCACTCCACCGTGGCCGGCGGTTCGCCTCGTGCTTCGGCCTGTCTCTGTCCCGCTGCCTGCTGAGCAAGCCCGCGCCGGCCCAGTTCGGTCCTGGCCTTCCCGGCTGTTTCCCTGCTCCTGCTGGTGTCGGCAGCCCATTTCTCGTAGCGGGCGTTAGCGGCTTCGAGGCGCTCACGCTGGGCCGCCAGGTGCCGGGCGAGCGCTTTGGCGTGCGCCGATGCGGCCTGGTCACACCTGGTCTTGGCGTCGGCGGATTGCTGCCAGGCATCGGCTTCGGCCTGCGCGGTGAGCCGCAGTTCGGAGGAGACGTCGGGCGGGGCGCTGGCCTGGGCGCGGTCCCCGTCGAGGATCCGGGCCTCGAGCTCGCCTTGGGTCACGTCGCGGATGATCTCGGTTTCGTCGCGTATTTCCAGGGCGCGGATAGCGGCTCGGCGCAGGTGGTCGAGTTCGGGGTTGCCGCAGTGTGGTTCGAGGGCGATGGCCTGGCCGGGGTCGGTGATGCCGGCGGCTTCGCGGTAGGCGGCGGCGGTCGCGGCCCGCCGGGCGTAGTCCTCGCGCAGCAGCGGTGAGGCGTGCGGGGCCAGGACGCCGAGCTGCCCGGCCAGCCATGGCTCGGGGCTGGCGGCCAGCTGTTCGCCGAGCGCGCGGGCCCACTGGTCCAGGCCGGCAGCCAACTCGTGCGCTACGGCGGGTGCGTCCTTCGGTGTCCGCTGTGCCCAGGTCACGCTGTGGCCGAGGTCGGGCATATGAAACTGCTGGAAGCGGCCGTGTACGACGTTGGAGATGGACCGGGCGCGGTCCATCGGCGCGGCGGTGATCTGGTCGATGACGGCGCCGATGTCGTGCCCGGCCACCTGCACGGCTCGCAGCTGCTGCTGGAGGACTGGGCGGGAGTGCTCCCGCTCATACCGCCAGGCTTGGGATTCGGTGAGCCTGGCTTTGATCTGCTCATCGATCTGCGGGTACAGCGAGCGCCTGACCGCGGCCGACCACAGGTTGAGCAGGTGCCCAGTTCCCCCGGTCCGGTCCTGGGCGTGGCGGATCTGCTCGGTGGCGGACAGGTCCGCGTCGTCGCGGTCCATGATGGCCTTGACCACCGATTCCGGGGATGCCTGCTGGTAGGTCTGGTGGCCGGGTGAAGCTGTGTTCCCGGTGACGATGTGCGCGGTGTTGGACTCCCGCCCCCGGGTCAGGCCGACGTACAGGGACCGGCGGGACAGGGTGCCGGTGACCAGCAGGTGAGCGGTGTCCACGGTGCGGCCTTGCCCGACGTGGGTGTTGCCCGCGTAGTCCAGCTCGGCACTGTCCCTCAGGTACGCCCGGGGGACCAGGAACGGTCCGGTCCAGGTCCCGTCGAGCTCCCGCCGCCGCACCTGGGCGTGCGGCCCGTGCCAGCCGGTGATCTTCAGCGTGTCCCGGTTGGTCAGCTCCCGGCCGCCCGCGTTGATCTTGGTATTGAGCCGAGCCCGGATCAGGTCACCGGTACCGGCCTGGTTGCCGTCCGACAACGCGGCCTGCGGCCGCTGGACGGCACCGAGCTGGATCAGCTTGGCCTGGACCCGGCGGGACAGCTCGGCCGCCTCGCTGTTGGACCCGGCCAGCAGCAGGACGTTCTTGCCGCGCAGGTGGTCGGCCAGCCACATGCCCGCAGCGCGGTCCATGGCCGCGTCCTGGTCAGCGCCGCGCATCCTCCCATGCCGGTCGTAGGCGGCGTACGCGGTGAAATCACCAGCCCGCAGCCGCACCGACGCGCCTGCTTCCCAGGCCGCGTCGAACCGGCGGACCTCATGCAGCTCCGCGCACGGGACCTCCTGCGCCAGCAGCCGGAACATCCCGCCGGCCTCGACCGCGCCGAGCTGCTCGGTGTCGCCGACCAGGGCCAACCGCGCCCCGGCCTGCCGGGCAGCCTCCAGGACCATTGCCAGGTCAGTCGTGCTGAGCTGGCCGGCCTCATCCAGCACCAGCACGTCGTCCTGATGCAGCGGCACGGGTCGGCGCAGTTCCTCAGAGCCTTCGATCTTGCCGAGGCACTGCGCGATGTTGTACGACTCGGCCAGGCCCTCGCTGGCCAGCACCCGGGCCGCGCTGGTGGCCGTGGCCAGCCCGATCACCCGCCGGCCGGTGAACGAGGTCCACAGCCGCGCGAACTCGGCCATCGTGTGGCTCTTGCCCGCGCCCGCGGCGGCCACCAGCGCAGTCATCGCCGTGGTGGCGGTGAGCATCGTGATCACGGCGTCACGCTGCCCGGCGTTCAGCTCGGTGCGCTCGGCGGCCGCACGGGCTTGCTCCCCGCTGACCAGTTGCGGCACGGTCCGTTTGGCGGCGGTGAGGATCTGCTGTTCGGTGTCCAGGTGGGCCAGGGTGCAGTACCGTTCCTCGTTCGGCGGCCGGTAGATGCTGCCGCCGTCGGAGGCCCGGATGCCCAGGCGGGTTACGTCGGTGATGTCCGAGGCGGTGACCTGGATGACCTCGGTCCCGGCCCGTCCGGAGACGGCCAGCTTGGCCACCTCGGTGACCAGCGCCTCGGCATCGGCGCCAGGCGGCAGCGCGGGCAGCGCGCGGTGCACCTCGAACCGGAGCTGAGCCATCGACCATACCGCGTGATGCTGCTGCACCTCGGCGACGGCGATCCGCGCGGCCGCGCGCTTGGCCGCATCATCCAGCACCGCCGGTGCACGCCCGGCGCGCGCGGCGGCGAACCGGGCCACGTCCTCGTGCACCGCCGACAGGGCCTGCACTTCCCGCCGCGCTGTTTGTGCTTCCCAGGCGGCCAGCCGCTGCGGCCCGGTGGGCTCGGCGGTGCCGGCCTGCCCGGCGACGGTGCGGCGTGCCTCGGCCTTGGTGCGCCGGGTGTTCTGCGCCGCCTGCTGGCCGAGCAGCCAGACCGTCCGCTTGGACGGCGCCTTGCCGTGCGCCGTCTGGTACTGGCTGACCAGGGTCTTCAGTTCCGGGGTCAGGGCCCGGGACCGGGAGCTGAACAGGTCCATGACGTCCTGGCTGACCCCGCCGACCTCAGCGCCGTTACCGTCGGCCCGGGGCACCATGGCGTAGCCCAGTGCGGACAGCCTGGTCTCCACGATCCGGTCGGTCACCGGGGCGACCGCGAGCCGCTGGTTGTGCAGGCTGCGGGAGTCCAGCGTGCGCCATTTCCTATCAGCGCCGTCGGCGCGCTGGACCCGGTTCCAGATGGCGATGTGCACGTGCAGGTGCGGGTCGCCGTCGCGGCTGATGTGGTGCAGGAACACGCTGGCGACCAGGCCGTCACCGTCGCGCCACTCCCCCGTCCGGGCCGAATGGTGCCCGGTCCGGGTGTAGGTGGCATGCCGTTCCAGCCAGGCGACGGCGTCCCGGGCCGCGTCCATCAGCGCGGTCTCGATCTCATCGGCGCGCGCGTCGAAAATGGCGGCCTGGTCGTGCTCGCCCCGTTCACGTGCTTGGCGGGCCGAGACCCGGCAGGAGGCATGCAGTACAGACACGCTCTTGACCACGTCGACGGTCAGGTCGAAGTACGGCACCTGATGCGGGTCGCTGCCGCGCGCGGCGGCGCGGACCTCGGCCAGCTCGGTCGCGCTGGCGTACGGACGGGCGGCCCGGTACGCCGCCACCGCGGCCTCTTCCCGTTCCTCCGCCGCCCGGGACTGGCGCCGCGTGACGAGGAGTTCCCCGCCGGGCCCGATGTTGTGCTGGTACAGCCGGGCGATCACGGCCGGGTCCACCTGGCCGGTCAGGCCGAGCGCGGCGGCGCCTTTCCCGGCCCACTGGCCGCGCGGCTCCCCGGACACGGTGTAGTAGGACATCGCGCCGGCGCAGCCTCCGGCGTGCTGGCCCGCGGTGAGGTAGGCCACGTCATGGCCGGGATGCAGCGTCGTGATCGTGGTCACGGCCGGTCACCCCGACGGCGCTGACCGCTTGCATCAGTCGCTGATGCCTGTCTAGGATCGCTTTCGCGCACGCACGGACGGTAAGCCAGGCCGACGCACCTTTTGCGGATTTGCCGTGGCGGCCGACCTGCGGGCGGGCGGCCGCATGCGGGAAGGACGAGGCCGTCCTGGGCTACCGCGGTAAGGCCATAGACCCGGAACCCGCGTGCTGAGATGAGGAGCGGTTCGCGCTAGCGCCGCTGTGTCCAAGGCCGGCCTGGCCCAGCCGGCCGGCGAGGATGCCGCGGATGCGGGCCGTTGGTTGTTCGCCGTCGCCAGATCATCCAGGACCATACGGTCGGCACCCTCGCTGAGACGCTGGCTTGCCCGCGCCGGTGCTCGGACACACGGCACCCTGGGCGGCAGCGCGAGCCTTGCGGCTGGTATGGGCCTGCGAGCCGTCGTCGGCTACCTGCTCCGCCCGCCGGACTTCGCCCGGTCCCAGGCGACCGACCGCAGTTTTTTGTACCCACTTTCGCGCGCCGCGCCCGTCGGCGCGCCGGGCAGCTGGCCGCCCGATCCGACGGGCTGGACCAGCGTGTCCCGGTTGACTCTGTACTGCTGGGCAAGCTCCGGCAATGAGGGGCAAGCCGACTCCCGCTCCTGCTGCTCGCCGAGGATGCGCGCCCGCGGATCAGCCGCGATCCCGGGGACCGCGCTCCGCCCGGCGCCCCTGCTCGGGCTGCTCGCTGCCGGAGGTGCCAGAGCAAACCGGCGTACCATGCCGCTAGCACCAGCCCGGCACTTTGCCTCGGCAGATCCGGGCACAGCAAGGCCCCCTGGACCATCCGCCAAGATCACCCAGGGGGCAAGGCCCCTGCGACAGGACCCACCATGCAAGCTAGCACGGCAAACACCCAGCACGACAGGGGATCCCCCCTCCCCGCCCCGGTCCCGCCCGAGCTGCTGGAAACAGTGGCCCGGGCCCTGGCGGCGCTCATCCCGCCGCCCCGCCCGCCCGACCCGCCCGGCACCGGCCAGGCCCCGGACTTCCTGACCGCCGCGCAGCTCGCGGCCCGGCTGGGCGTCTCCCGCGAGACGGTCCGGCGGCTGGCCCTAGCTGGGGCGCTGCCGCACACCGTGGTGTGCCGCGGCACCCGCAAGACGACCCGCCGGTACCCCCGGCGGTTCGCCGATGACTTCGCGGCCAGCGGCCTGGACACCGCCGACCTGGCCGTCTTCGCAGCCGCCTGGCGGGCGCGGGTCACCGCGCCCGGGCGGTGACGGGCCGCCCGCCGCGGCCTCGCACCCCTGCTCCGCCCGTCCCGGCCCCGGCCGGGTGGCGGGAGCGGGCTGCGTGCCGCGGCACCGGCCTGGAGGTGTTCTTCCCCGGCCGCGGCGAGACGGCCGAGCCCGCCCGGCGGATCTGCGCGGCCTGCCCGGTCCGGCAGCCGTGCCTGGACTACGCGCTCAGCCACGGGATCATCCATGGCATCTGGGGCGGCCTAACCGAACGGGACCGCCGCGCCCTGCGGGTCCGCCACGTCAGCGCTGCCCGGCGGGAGCGGGATGCGGCGATCACAGCGGCGGCCGCTGCCGGGTCCACCACGGCGGCGATCGGCCGGGCGTTCGGCCTGACCGCCACGTCGGTGACCCGGGTCCTGTCCCGCGACGCAGACCGGCGGCGGTCATGAGCCGCTGCGCTTGCACACGCTGCAACCCGAGCCAGAACCCCCGGCATGACAGCCGGAACGCTCGATCAACGCGGCCCAAGCGTTCACACGCCACCGCCCCCCGGCCCGAGAACGAACCAGCCCGCCCCGTGAACTGCCCGCGTGAAAGAGGAAACCGATGCTAGAGAACCAGGTACCGCGCGGACCGGGCCGGTCCGGGATCACCCGCGACAGCGGCCAGCATCTCCCCGCCGGCGTGCGCCGCCGGGCCGGGACCGGGCGCGCTCCCGGGTCGGCGCCGATCGCCGTGGCGGCGTGGCTGCTGGCGGTGACCGGCGGCGGCGCGCTGTTCGTCTCGTTCACCGCCCAGTACGCCTATATCCGCGCCGTCCGCCGCCAGGAAGCGGCCAGCGTGATCGAGGCGCTGCTGCTGGACCTGGGGATGATCGTGTTCACCCTGCTCGCCCTCGGCCTGTCTCGGGCCGGGCAGCCCGCCCGGGCCGAACGCGCCCTCATCTTGGCCTGCGCGGCCGCGTCCGCCTGGATGAACGTGTCGGCCGCCGACCTGGCCAGCCCCCGGTCGGTCACCGCATACGCGGTCGCGCCCCTCGCCTTGGCGGTGGCCGTCGACCGGGTGGTGGCGGTGATCCGCCGCCACGTCCTGGCCGACGCGCAGCCCTCGGCCTGGGCCACTGCGGGCCGCTCCGCGGCGGCCGCGGCCAGGACCGCCGGGCTCGTGGGGCTGTACTGCCTCCGGTTCGCCCTGGCCGCGCCGCAAACAGCCCGGGGCCTGCGCCGGATGGTTCTGGACGCCGCCCCGCTGCCTCCGCTCTCCCAGGCGCCCGCGCCGGGGGCACTCCGGCCGCCCCGCACGAAGAAGGCCATATTGCTGGCCCTGTACCGCGCCCATCCGCACTACGGGGACCGCAGCCAGACCAGCCGGGTCGCCGCCGAGCTGGCCCCGCAGGCCGGGCTGCAGCCAGGAACCGCCCGCACCTACCTGTACGCCGAGCTGGACGGCAGGACACCATGACCACGGCCCCGCCTGGCGAACCCTCACCCCGCGTGCTCAGCGAGAGCCTGGCCGCCCTGGCCGCCCAGGTCGCTGACCTGCGCGGCCAGATCCGGGCCATCAACGGCCGGCTCGACCAAGCCGGGCTCCACGCCGGCCTGAACCTGGCCGCCCGATTCGAGGATCTGGCCCAGATCGTCGCCGACGCCCTCGACGCCGCAAGCCCTCGCGGTCCCGCCGCCCCGTCCTGGGTCGGCCTTGACCGCGACGCCTACGCGACCCAGCTAGCCGACCTGCGGCACTGGGCCGACACCGTGCTCTGCCAGCACTACGGCGGCTACGAGCTGCGGGAGTGCTGGCCCCGCCACATCCACGCCGTCTGGGAGCTGTCCACCCTGGCCGCCGAATGGCACCGCACCTACACCGGCAGCCGCCCCGACCTCGCCCGGGCCCTGGAGTTCCACGACCGCTGGCTCCCGAACACCATGCGCCGCATCACCTACATCACCCGCACGTGTATGCCGAACTGCGTTATGCTCCGCGGACCCGGTGACTGGGCAGCTCGCCCTGGATACCGTTGATACCTGCCCCGCGCAGGATTCATATCTGCATCCGTCAGGTAAGCGGCGCGGAAAACCGCCGTGCACTCGGTGGGACCTGTACGAACGCTGACAACGCCGATGGGCCGGACAAGTGGGCACCGCCACGCAGGTCGCGGCACGCAGGCTTCCTGCACCGGGGCCGCGCCGACCGGTTCTCCAGGCTGGCGCGCTGGGGTCAGGGTTGACGGCGTGCCACGCCGGCCAGCACGTGGCCCTCGCGATGCCGCAGCACCGGCTCAGGATGCCAGGCCCGCCAGATCTGCGCCTCGCTGACGCCCGGCCCGACCAGCTCCAGCCCGGCGAAGAACGACACGACATCCTCCCGGGTGTGGTTCACGAACGGCCCGGCGGTGTACTCCGCCGCCAGCCGCTTGGCCAGCGCCTCATCGTCGTAGGACGCGCAGCTGATGACCAGGCAGCTGCCCGGCGCGATCAGCCGGGTATACCCCGCGGTGACCTCCCGGGCAGTATCGGCGTCCAGGAAATGCAGCACCGCGCCGAGGATGGCGCACACCGGCTGCGCGGGATCGATAACAGCCCGCAGTTCCGGGTCGGCCAATACTACGGCGGGGTCGCGGAGGTCGGCGGCGACCGCGGCCACGTCGGGGGCGGCGAGCAGCGCGCGGGCGTGCGAGAGCACCATCGGGTCGGTGTCGACGTAGGCCACCCGGGCTGCGGGCAGCACCGCCCGCGCGGTCTGGTGAACAGCCGGGGTGGCGGGCAGCCCGGCGCCCAAGTCGAGGAACTGGCCGATGCCCTGGCCGGCGGCCCAGGTGACAGCCTCAGCGAGGAACGCCCGGTTCTCCCGGGCCATCTCAGCCAGCGGCGGGTAGATTCCCAGCAGCACGTCGGCCTCGGCCCGGTCCGCCGGGAAATGGTCCTTGCCGCCCAGCAGCCGGGAGTACACCCGGGCCGTGTTCGGCGTAGCCGGGTCGAACCCGGTCACCGGTCTGCCCCGCCCGCTGCGGGCCGGGTGACCAGACGCCGTACCAGCAGACCAAGTCGGACCACCTGCGGTAGCTGACCGCAGTGCGAGCGCCTCACCGCGGTCCCGACACGGTGGTCCAGTCCGCCGCGGCACATCGGATCAGGCGGCGGGTCCGTCAAACTGCAGACCCGGTCCCTCCGCACCTCCGCCGACGCGGGTACCAGCGCATGAATGTCGCTCATCACTGCACCGCCCGCCAGTGGGCTCGGATCGTCCGGTCCAGTTCATCTGGGGTGGATCCGGTCAGCACCTCACCGGCGCTGCCGATCGCCGACCAGATGCCGTGATCGGCATCGAAAGCGTGGTAGCCGCCTTCGGTCCATGCCTCTTCCAGTGCCGCTAGCGCGGCGTCCTCGTCGACCGCGAACACAGAGCGCCGCTGTCCGGCAGTATCGGCCCTCGCGGTTCCGGTCATGGTGATGCCTCCCATCGCATACCGACGTGGCTACAGACAAGCCAACGCCGCCTACCGCAGACGGGTAAATGGACTTGCGGGAACTTGCGAGGCAATTAGCCCAGAGCGTCAATCGCGGACGCCATCAGGGCACGCGCCTGCGGTCCGTAAACAGCCATGCCTGCGAGCCGTTCGAAGGCCCGCACGTACAGGGTGATCTCGCTCGGGGCGGTAACCGTCACCTGGGCCGACAGCAATTCGACGTGCACCCGGGAATCGTCAAAGACGGTGAAGGTCTCCGATGTCCACATCGGGCGTCGATCCGCAGAAAACGGAATCACCCCCAGCCTCACCGAGGGAAGCGTGAGGGCGTCCAGCAGATGACCGAGCTGCCCGGCCATGGTCTCAGCATCGCCGAGGCGGTACCGCAAGACCGCCTCCTCGATCAGCATGGCGAACTGGTGGCCCGGAGAGTGCACGATCCGGTTCCGGCTCATCCTCGCCCGCACGGCGTCGTCGACATCATCGGGCGTCGCATGGAAAGCCGAGTTCGCCAGCAGCAACGCGTTCGCATACGCCGGGGTCTGCAGGAAACCCGGGACCACCGTCGAGCAGTAGACCTTGAACAGGCGCGTGCGCTCATACAGCGGCCGCCGGGCATCTTGGGTGTGGCGCAGGCCTGTGCGCGTCAGCCGCCGCCACTCGACATACATCGAGTCGGCCGCCCTGGATGCCGCAATGAGGTCGGGGACCTCGCGCTGGGCGCCGCATACCCGGCACCAGACCTGGATGTCGGCTTCGCTGAGTGCCTGCTTGGCCGACTCGATGCGGCTGGTCTTCGCCTCGTGCCAGCCAGCCGCCGCGGACAGCGCCCGGGCGGTCAGGCCCGCGTCCAGCCTGATATCACGCAGCCGCTCGGCGAGCTGCTGCCGTGCGCGCTGAACGCTCGACGACGGTGAGACTGCCATTGCCTCAGCCCAGGCCAACGGGGCGGTTAGATCGGCCGGTACAGGTCGTGCGGAATGGCGCGCTCCCACGCAGCCTCGAACGCCTGCGTGCACAACTTCACGATGGAAGGCTCATCGGCCAGCTCGTCTTCGAGGACCTCCCCGGTCCCAGAGAAGTAGTGAAACCGCACCAGCCGACCGTCGAACAGCCAATAATCGTTGAGTGGCAGGCACAGATCCACCCCGCGCCGCCGGGGCAGCCACCGGACTTGCTCCCCGGCCGCGATGCTCACCACGGCTGTCACTTCATACTCGAACCGGATGAAGGGCGCCAGCGGCTCGGACACGACACGGACGCGGCGGAAACGGACTCCCCGGGCTGCGTGAGCACGCACGATAGCTGACCACTCCGGATTCGCCTGCTCCGCGAGCAGCTTCCCCGCCTGCCAGTCGAGGAATCGCTGGTCGTCAGGCGTGTACGCGTCGCGCATCTCCAGATGCACGGCCGAGGTCGTCGTGGCGGCTATCAGCTCGCCGAATAGTGGCACCTTGGCCATTAAGCGCCTCCAGAATCATCACCCTCATCCGCGCCGGAAGCCGGACCACCGACTCGTTATCCGCGATCGGGCTGTGCCGTGCGACATCCGCCAGGATCTGCGGGTCGGTGACTGTCCAGCCCTGGAAGAGGAGGTCACCAGTCTCCTCCTCAGCGAAAACCGCAGGACAGTGGTCCCCCGTAGTATCCGGATCGATCGCGACGAAGATTAGCGCCATGATGGCCTCCAGCATTAGCGAGTTGCGCGAGCTTGCGTCTTCGACCATCCCTTCACTAGGGCAGAGGCGTCAAGAGTTGCCGGGAAAGTAAGCGCTGCCGACGTCCGACCTACTGCCAGCGGTCTCAGCCTGGACGACACGGGGCGCGGAGCTGGCCATGCGGAATGTGGCGACCCATTGCGGGTCGCAGATGTTCTCCGATGTGTACGGCTTAGTGGACGCGATAGGCACTGCATTGGGCGACGGCCGCGCCGGGCCGTGGTCATGCGGGGTTACGAGCAAGGAGACCGGCTACTTGCTCGACCTGCTGATGGCCTCCGATGCCCCGGCCGTCTTGACCGAAGCAATGCCCAACCTGTTGCTGACTGGACCGAACCGCCCAGCGAACATCCTGCGGCGACCCGGCTGCGTACGAGGGCTTGGCTGAGTGGTCGTCATGTACGACCAGGTCCATGCCATCCGGTGGTGGCGAAGACGCACCCTACCAGCCCGGGAGGCGTTCATCTCGCCGGCTTCGAACCGCTCTGCCATCTCGCGGGGGATCAGGTCTATATCCCCTGCGCGACTCCGCGAGCAGTCATCGGTCTTCAGCCCGGTTCCTGCCGAAAGGTCCGAGTCGGCCTAGTGACGATCGCGCTGGGGACGACGACGTGCTCATCGACGCGCGTACGGAACACGTGGAGGGCCTGGCCGTTGCCGCGTTCGGCACTCGGCATGCCCCGCTGATACCGTGACCAGCCTTGCCAAGCTCGTTTGTGACTGCATATAACCGCCTTCGGTCGCGGCGACCAGGTGCACGCGGAGACGGTGACGCCGATTTACTTCGGTGGTTTAGCTACCAATTTCTCCACTGCGGAGATGACGATACAACTAAACTCATCCCGGGTCGGCGATTTGAAGCCCAGGCATGCTACTTTGGGCTCCGTTGAAGGCGCTGCGTCAAAGATTCCGATTACTTCAATACAAATCCGTGTAGTGTTCATGTACAGGTCGATCGATTTAACAGGAATTGGTTCGACAGTAATACCTGTGGTTAGGTCAAGCGGGATGCCTAGAAGTGTCCTACGCAAATTGCGCTGTAGAACGGCTGCGCTTTGAAGATCCCACGCGAATCCTCTTGCGTTCGTTGAAGCCCAAAGCTGGCATTCCTGGTTAGTGACGATAAATTTGCCGCTCTCTCCCCTCGAAGCGTTAGTGCTGGCTGCGCCTGCAGGTTGCGGCCGTGTGGATGGCAGAAAGACATAGCCCGAGTCACGCACGACGACCAGTCTTGTCGGGCTAGCAGGCTGGCTGACGTCATTAACAAGTACAGCTGGACGTGCGGAATCGTAATGAATTCGAAGCCGCACGAACTTAAACGAATCCAGCCTTTCGTCCTGCAGGTCGAGCCGTTTCTTAGGTTTTTGCAAGGGGCCTGCCGAATTCGAAGCCTCTCGTCCTTCTTGGATCCCGTTGCCGAGACCGACAATGGCCTGCTGTTCTGCTCTGGCAGAGCGTTCACCCTCGCCTCGGCTCGCCCCCTCTTGCAAGACCTGGAACCACTCCTGCTCTGCCCTGGCAGCACGTTCTCGCTCAGCCCGTTCGGCGCGTTCCCCCTCGCCTCGACCGGCCTCCTCTCGCAAGACCCGCAACCACTCCTGCTCTGCCCTGGCAGTGCGTTCCCGCTGTGCCCGCTCGGTGCGTTCCCAGTCGGCTCGGCCTGTCCCCTCTAGCAAGACCCGGAACCACTTCTCCTCTGCCCTGGCAGTGCGTTCCCGCTGTGCCCGCTCGGCGCGTTCCCACGCGGCTCGGCCCGCCTGCTCCCGCAGGACCCGGGCAATCCACTCTTGCTCTTCTCGTCGCCGCATAGCCTCTGTTATCGCCGTACTATCTCTAAACGAGTGAGCCGTGGAACCCGCATTATGGGCTAGATGGTTCGTCGCCAGCTGCAATTTATCACCGTACGCACGGGAGGTGTGATCGCCGTCTATCAGGTGCTCGATTGCCGTGACCGATATAGAGTGAACCTCATCGTGGAGCCACGCTTTAAAGCAGGCGGCGGCCAGCGGCAGGTGACCGGTCAAGACACCAACTATCACCCCGCCGATCTCTATCCCTTGCTTTATCATACCCAGAGGCTTGTCGATAATCTCCAGGGGTGCCTCTTGTATAATCGAACTCCAGAAGCTCGCGCCTGGAACCCCGACTGCGGATAGTAGAGCCTTACTCGGATGATAAAGTGCTACTACGTGCACATTCTTGTCTAGGGCATCTATGACATCCGCGGTTCCGATAAAGTCATTATTATCAGAAACGTCCCATAGATCGAACAGAGTACTCAGAATTTTGTTGTCAAGTTCGTCCGCTGTGTACTCGGAAATCATTCCCGTAGTCTCATCGCGGACCACTGCCCTGAGATCCGACAAGCCAGACTCGCTTGGGCGCTCGCCGATGCCGGTCACGGGGACATCGCCAAACTTCTCCAGGACGGGCTTCTCGGGATTCGCGACAGGCCGCTCCGACGCCGACGGCACGCCGGAGTCCACTCTCTCAGGACGCTGGACTGACCTACCGGACCGCGGCTCGATGACTAGCCGCCGGTCCGGCAACGACAAGCCCCGGTCCACCCTCTCAGGGCGCGGGGTTAGGGACCAAGACCGCGACTCGGTCGCTGGCCCCGTCGACAACGACGGCGGGCTGAAATCCAGACTCGCGGCACGCGCGTCTGACAACGACGGCGGGCTGAAATCCAGCCCGCCGGAGTGCCCATACGGGTCTGGCTCTTCCCAGCTATGGGGGCTGACGCTCTCAATGCCCACCGGCCAACCGCCTCTTGCGCCGACTACTATAAAGATACCCTCATGTGCTTTCAGCAACCTCTCCTATGGCCGCTGTTCGTCTGTCCAGCTCCTGTGATCGATGGTGATCCTCCACTTCTGACGAGAGGTCATCACTTCGCTCGGGGCAGGCTGTAGTTACCGCCCATAGCAGCGTCCATGGCTAATCCCCGATTGGCAGCAGACTTTGACGGCGCACACAGCTACGGATCAGGCGACCAGGGCGAACGGGGGGACCAGCAAAGGGTCACCGGCAGCTCTAGGTTGCAGACCTGGCGGTCAGCTTTGCCAGGTAGGCAGCGGCTCGCCGGTCGACCTCGGGGACTGGGTCGGCGTAGTGCCGCAGGGTGGTCGCGCCGCCGCCACTGTGGCCGAGGCGGGCGGCGGTGTTGCGTAGGTCGAAGCCGCCGGCCAGGAGCTGGCTTGCGGTGTAGTGGCGGCCGCCCTTGATGTCGAGCTTCACCCCGGCCGCGTCCGCGGCCTCGGCGACCTTGTGCGTGGCCCAGTCCGGGTTCCACGGCCGGGAGTGGGCCGGGTCGTTGGAGAACAGGTATGCGTCATCGCGCAGCTCGACGCCGACGGCGGCCAGCTCGGCCCGGATCTCCTCCAGGTAGGTCGCGATCAGCACGCAGGTATCCGGGTCGATGGCCAACCAGCGATCTTGATGGGTCTTGGTGTCCTTGCGGACGTGCTGTCCGCCGCGGACGACGTAGTTGAAGGCGACGTGCATCAGGCCGCGGTCCAGGTCGATGTCGTGGAGCTGCAGGCCGCACAATTCGCCGCGGCGCACGCCGGTAACCACCACCAGCCACAGATACAGGCCCAGAGCCGTACTGCGCGCGCGGGCCTCGGCGATCACCTTGGCGACGTCGTCCGGCGAGGTGGCCAGGATGGGCTGGCGGATGGTCGTGGGCGGCTTGGCCGACTCGGCTGGGTTCCGCTCGGTCCACTCCCAGCGCTGGGCGGCGGCGAACGCGCCGGACAGGATGCTGTGGATACCGCGGATCGTGCTGGCCTTCATAGGGTGGCAAACATGCGGACGGCACCCTGCGCGGCGGCAGTCGTGGCCGGGACCAGGCCGCCGTCGGTTCAGGCGCGGATCGTCGCTGGGCTCTCCGGCCACGATCGCAGCGCGGCCGTGCCGCGCGATTATTAGGCCGTCCGCAGCGAGCGCCTCCAGGGCGTGCCGGATGACGCCGGTCCCGATGCCCTGCAGCGCGCTCACCTCGGTGATCGACGGCAGCTCGTCCCCGGGGGCGAGGATCCCGGACCGGATCGCCTCCGTGAGCGTCTCAGCGACCTGCCGCCAGGATGGGCGAGGATCGCTTGAGTTGATCACCAGGACCGGAACGTTGCGGTGCTCGATGAATGGCCTGCCGGTGCAGGACAGGTCGCCGCAGCGCTTTAGTTCCGCGTACAGCTTGTCGAGGATCGGGCCGCGCACCTTCCGCACCTTCATAGGCCCGAGGGTGGGCTTGATGGTGCGGCGGATGAATCCCTCGTTGGTCTGCCGCGTGGACACGTCCCATGGAGCGATCGCCGCGTACTCGTCCAGGAGCTTCGCCACGGTGGCATCCGACTCGGGCGTGCGGCCTTCGGATGCTTCCTTGAGCAGCCTGCCCAGCTCGATGTGGGCCTGCTGTTCGGTCTTGGCGGTGGCCTTGAGGCGGATCTCCCGCTTGGTGATCGGGTCGATCCCGGCGTACACCCGGGCACGCCACGATCCGCTCGGCAGTTGCTCTACGCAACCTTTGGCGACTCTCGGCATACCAGCAGGATAAGCCGGATCAGTGACATTCGGTCCACGAACCGGTCCACGAATCGGGACCGTATAAGGCTGAAATGCACTCTGACCTGGGAGCCGGTGAGCGGATTCGAACCGCTGGCCTGCCGTTTACAAGACGGCTGCTCTGCCTGCTGAGCTACACCGGCCGGAGGCTCGCTGCATCGTAGCCCACTGCGGGCCGTGCGACACATCCGGGCTTCCTTACTGTGAGGTT
>Ga0335073_10002689_pt1 | contig 24409 bp, 25 predicted proteins | sample Lox_Sample_22_FD_207093 | JGI IMG/M metagenome (GOLD analysis project Ga0335073, IMG submission 207093) | Soil microbial communities from Loxahatchee National Wildlife Refuge, Florida, United States - Lox_Sample_2.2 | ecosystem: Environmental > Terrestrial > Soil > Wetlands | place: USA... | reverse complement strand
GATGCAGGCGTTCTTGAGCAGGTCGCCGGCGACGAACTTGTCATTTCCGCCGGCTTCCGGGTCGTCGAGGATCGAGCGCAGCTGCTTCAGGTGCGCGGGCCGGAGCAAGTGCGCGATGTCATGCATCGCCGACGCCGTGAGCTGGGTCAGAACCTCTGGCTCTACCTGCAGGAACTCCCGCCCGAGCGCGCGGTTGACGCTGATGCCGTCGGTCGTGAGCAGCCTGTATTCGGTCTCATCGGCGCCCGTCGGCAGCATGTCGGTGTAGGAGAACTCGGGCATGGGACACGTCCTTGTGGCCGGCAGTTGACGTTCACATCGTATTTCGGGCCGGCGCTTGAACGGCCGCGACCTCAGGCGCGGCGGCCAGGATCTCAGCCGCCGCCGCGACGGCGCAGCAACAGCACGGTCATGCGCTCAGTCGGCATCGGCGGCCGGACCTCCCTGAATGCGGCGATCAAGGCAACGAGCGCCGCGACGAGGGCGACCCAACCGCCGTAACTCCAGCTGACCGAGACGGCGAGGTGGGGGAACACCTGAGAGATCACCGGGCCCGGGCTCGTCGTCACCGGAGACGGCTTCTGTATGACGCCCAGGAGGGCGAGCAGGAAGGCGAGTCCCGTCGTGCCAACCAGCATCTGCTCAGGGCTCGGCAGGTTGCCCGGCAACCGGGCGATGACATCGCGTGCAACCAGGACAATCAGCGCCAGGATGGCCAGGACGAAGACAAGCCAAAGGTAGCCGTGAGAGGTCGGGCCATCGCCTGTGCCAGAAACGGTTGTGCCACGCCCAGGGGACACCTGCGCGCTGAACCACGGCAGGAAAAGCGCGATGAGGAGCACGATGAGAGCGCCGCCGATGGCAAGGTCGCTGCCGTTCCAGCCGCTGCGTTCCGCGCTCGGCTCTGCTGGTCGTGGTGCCTCTTGGTACGGGGAAGTATCGCCGAACATCGTTGCCTCCGCTGGGGCCTAGATGTGCCGCAGATCCTAGTCCCAAAGCGGGCAGCGGGGGCAGACCGTTACAGCGGCCGCGGGAGAGCAACGGACGGCAGACGCTGGGGGTCTACGGACCGCAGGCGCTGGGAGGTATTGACGGCAGACGCCGGAGGGCTGCCACCGCGGGTGCGGCGGCAGCCCTCGCTGCTGCGGCCGGGCAAGCCCGGATCCGGCTTAGATGGCCTCGGCCTCGAGGAGTTCGGCGTCGAGCACCTCGGTGGTCAGCGCCTCGGCATCGGCTGATTCCGGCTGCGGGGCCGGAGCGCCGCTTGCCTGCCGCATCCGAATCACGACCGCGATCACGATCAGCGCGACCGCGTCGAAGATCGCAGCGGCCGTGAAGGAAGCTGCCATCCCGTGCACCTTGGCATGCTCTGCCTGCATCGCGGCGCTGGCGCCAAGAAGCGGGTGCAGTGCGGCCGCCCGGCTTGCGGTGCCGTAGATCGTCACGAGGATGGCCAGGCCAAGCGCGCCGCCGACCTGCTGCATGACGTTGACCATGCTCGCGGCCGCACCGGATTCCTTGGGCGGCACACCGGCCAGCGAGGCCATGGTGAGCGGCACGAAGGCCACGCCCATTCCGACGCCAAGCATGACCATCGGAATCAGCACGCCGGGGAAGTAACTCGTGCCGGTGCTGAGATGGCCGAGCCAGGCCATACCCGCGACCACCGGCAGCAGGCCGACGATCATCAGCGGCTTTGGCCCGAACCGGGTGGCCAGCCTGGGCGCCAGCCGCGAGGTCGCGAACAGCGCACCGGTCATCGGCACGAACGCCGCGCCGGCCTTCAGCGGGCTGAAGCCGAGCACTTCCTGAACGAACTGAGTGAGGAAGAAGAACGACCCGAACATGCCGGCCACCAGCAGCAGCCGGGCGACGTAGGACGCGGCGCGGCTCCGGTCACGGACGAGCCACAGCGGCGTGATCGGCTGGCTGCTCCTGGTCTCGATCAGCAGGAACGCCCCGAGCAGCAGCCCGGCCAGTGCGAACGACCCGATCGAGACGCGGTTGGACCAGCCGTTGGAGGCGACATTGATGAACGCGTAGACGAGGGCGGACATCCCGGCCGTCGAGGTGATGGCACCGGCGGCGTCGAAATGAGCGCGCTGTCGCTGCGAGGCGGCAAGCAGCCGTGGTGCGAGTGCGACGACGGCGATGCCGATGGGGACGTTGACGAAGAACACCCAGCGCCACGATAGCCACTCGACGATCACGCCGCCGAGCACCAGGCCGAGCGAGGAGCCGCCCATCGTGACGGCGGTAAAAATGCTGAGAGCGCGCACCCGGTCCCGGCCCTCAGGGAAGCCGGTCACGATCGCGGCGAGCACTGCGGGCGATGCGATGGCGCCGCCGACGCCCTGGACTGCGCGAGCGGCAAGCAGGAGCCCGGATGAGGTGGCCAGGCCGCCGGCCAGTGAGGCAACGGTGAAGATTGCCAGACCGGTCATGAAGGCCTCGCGCCGGCCGAGGATGTCGCCGGCCCGGCCGCCAAGCAGCAGGAGGCCGCCGAAGGTAAGGGCGTAGGCGTTCAGCACCCAGGACAGGCTGGTAGGCGACAGGTGCAGGCCGGTCGCCATGGACGGCAGCGCGATATTCACGACCGTCATGTCCAGGACGATCATGAGCTGGGCGCAGAGCACCACGGCGAGCGTGATGTTCCGCCGGTCGCGGCCGCTTGCGGTGGGTGGTGCTAGAGACGCGGTAGTAGAAGAAGACATGGTTCCTTCCAGGAACTGGCGTCGAAGGGCGTGCTGGTTATCACGAAGTCGGGATTCGGGCAGTAAGGCACTGCGCCGGCGGCCGGCTGGCTGCGCTGGCCAGCACGGCCGGAGTGAGCTAAGCTTGACTCTATGCGGAGGTTCCCTCCATTCGGAGCGGGCCTCCGGTAAGAACTATACGGAGGATCCCTCCGTTTTGCAACTCGATATTGCTGGAGTCAGAGATGGGCGCAGCTGAGCCGGCCATCCAGGCCGCGCCGCCGAAGCGAGCTGATGCGCGCCGCAACTACGATCGGCTGCTTGCCGCGGCCGCCGAAGCATTCGCGCAGCACGGTGCCGATGACGTGTCGCTTGAGGAGATCGCCCGCCGCGCGGGCGTCGGGATCGGCACACTCTACCGGCACTTCCCGAATCGGCAGGCTCTGCTCGAGGCGGTCTACAAGGACCAGGTCTACGCCCTCGATGCGCTGGCCACCAAGCTGCTCGTCGCCGAATCACCGGGCGCGGCGCTCGGCGACTGGATGCGCGCGTTCCTTGGCTTTGCGCGGACCAAGCGGACCCTGAGCTCCGCGATTGCCGCCACGGTCGGCAAGGACTCCGAGCTGATGTCGTCCTGCAGCACGATCCTGCGCCACTGCTCCGATTCGCTGCTTACCCGAGCCCAGGAGGCGGGCGAGGCGCGGCCGGAGGTGCAGAGTACAGACATCTTCCGCCTGACGCACGGACTGATCTCGGCTACCGAGGCGGCGCCGTCCGATCCCGGCCAGCCCGAGCGCCTGATCGCTCTGGTCATCGACAGCGTGCTGCTGCCTGGCGCCGCTCGCCCGAACGCGGAAAGCTAGCCGCGCACGCCAAGCATGCACGCGCCGTTGCCGGGTAACAACTCGGTGCCGGGCGGCCGGCCGACGCCTCTACAGACGGGGGCGCGGGCCGGCCTCCGGACCAGCCGCAACGACGAGGACGGTAGCCAGTGATCAGCATCCCCGAGCAAGGCGGCAGCCCTGAGCAGACCGATATGCGGGTTGACGTCGCCGAGGCGAGCCGGCAGCTTCAGCTAGCCGCCCATGACATCGCGGTGGCGGCGACCTGCATCGGCCTCGGTGACCTGGAAGAAGCGCACATTAATGTCATCACGGCCCGAGCGGCCACAGATGCAGCCGAGGAGATCCTGCGCGTCGCCCTCGGTTCAGGCCTGGGCAACTCGGAGTCCTGACTTCAGCTAAAGACATTTTCGTGCGGGAACGCCGCAGCCACCCCACGCGGCCTTCCGAGCACCCCGGCGCTTCGGCGCGATCGGAAGAGTGTGACGGGTTCGCGGTCGGTGGGTTCGCGGTTGGTGGGTTCTCGGTTAGCTTCTCGGTGGCGTCGGCGACGTCGTGCGGGCTTGCTGCCAGCGCGGCACGCGCGCTGGCTAGCCACTGCCGGGCCTGATCTAGCCGGGCCGCGGTCTCCGCGACCTGCCGGGCTAGCGGCGGACTCGACGGAGGGCCCGCAGCGTCTCGATCGGATCGTTCGCGCCGGTCATGCTCTCCGCCAGCACCGGGACAGGCAAACAGCGCGGCGAGGCTGGCCGTCAGGTCCTGCACTCGCTGCTCGGCGCGACGAAGCGAGTCCTCGTTCCGCTCCGAGCGCGCCTGTTTCTCCCGCACCGCACGCTGATCCGCCGACCGCAGCCGGTCGGCTGGTGTCACGCCCCGGCCAAAGAAGATGATCAGCAGTGCTGCCCAGCCCACGGCGGCCGGGACGGCATCCCTCGATGTATCCAGCGCCTCGCCCCAGCGATGCTGCAGCAGGTCGGCGGTAAGGCTGATCACGTAGAGCGCGGTAATGAGCAGGCTGAAGATCAGCAGAACGCCGACCAGAAGCCATCGCCACCAGGACCTGTGGTGAGATCCGACCTCGCTGAGGCGCTGGCCGGCAGGTCCGGAATCGTCATCGTCCGTCACGGCGTCCCCCGCCGGGTAACTGACCTGGTTCTCAGAGCGCCTGCTCGTACTTCTGCTAACAGGCTGTAGCCGCGAGGAAGCGCATCGCTGTTCTGCCCGCTGGGGAGGCTCGGCAGTCCAGCGGCGCGCGAGTAAGAAGCTCCCCGTTCCCTACCTCGACGGCTTCCCTTGCCGCCGAGACGCCTACAGCGACCGATAATGCGATTGGAAAGCGACAAAACGGGCAAGTTTTTGACGTTTTCGGTCGCCATAGGCCCGCGTCACCTTCGTCAGCGGCCGCGAATGACTAGTGTATGAGTCACACACATTATGCGGCGCCGACGAACTGAGAGGACTCCGCGATGGCACGCGCAGCAGGTACATTTACCGTCCTGTCCTGGGACGAGAAGACGTACCAGGAGCTCGGCGGGGACGCCAAGCTCACCAAGGCGACAGTGGCGTTCGGACTGCAGGGCGACATCACCGGCGAGGCCACCTGGGACTCGGTCATGTGCTACCGCCCGGACGGAACCGCTGTCTACACGGGCGTCCAGCGCATCCAGGGCCAGCTGGCCGGGGTCGAGGGCAGCTTCGTGCTCCTGGCCGATGGCGAATATGCCGACGGCGAGGCGCGCTCGCACTGGCACGTGATCGAGGGCTCGGGCACCGGCGGGCTCTCGGGCCTGACGGGCAGCGGCGAGGCTGTGGCATCTGCTACTCCGCCAGGCAGTTTCAGTCTCGATTACGACCTTGGCTGAGCATGCCGGCCTTGATCGGCCGGCCAACGTCCTCGGCGCGCTCGCGCTGGTCGTTGCGGACCAGATGGACGACGCCACCACGGCAGCGGCCGGGCGGGGTGATTCCGCTCCGGCGGCACTGGCTGCACTGCTGCACTTTCTCGAGCGGCCAACGGTGGATCGCCTCCGGCAGGTGCTCGGCCTGAGCTCTTCGGGTACCGTCCGCCTGGTCGACCGGCTCGCGGAATCCGGCTATGTCGAGCGCGCGGACGCGGCTGATCGCCGGTCGACCGCGATCGTGCTGACGGACGCCGGCCGGGCTGCCGCCGAGCAGGTGTGCCGGGCTCGGGCCGGCGTGCTCGACGCCGCTACTTCCGGCTTGTCAGCGGATGAGCGGGCCGAGCTTGACCGGCTAGCGGGCAAGATGCTGGTCGGCATGATGCGCGGTCCGGGCGCGGTCCGGTGGATCTGCCGGCTGTGCGACACCGGTATCTGCCGTGGTTCCCCCGGCGGCTGCCCGGTCGGGAATGTCGCACGGGAGCGATATTCCAGCGCTGGGGCCCTACCTGGCGAGCCGGGGTAGCAGTGCTGCCGATGCGGCGACCCCTACGACGGTTGCGATAGCCAGCACGGTGAGGTCCAGCCCGAGGTGTGCAGGCGTTCCGATCAGCAGTCCGCGCAGGGCGTCGACCTCATACGACAGCGGGTTGCACTTGCTGATCGCCTGGAGCCATCCCGGCATGATCTTCTCCGGGTACAGCGCGCTCGAGCTGAAGAACAGCGGCATTGTGATTGCCTGCCCGATGCCCATCAGCCGGTCCCTGGACAGTGCCAGCCCTGCGATCGTCATTGACAGGCACGAGAAGAAGGCGGAACCAAGCACGACCACGCAGGCAGCACCGAGGAGCTTGAGCGGATCGTCGGTCAGCGTGACGCCCAGGATCGCCGACAGGACGACCACCACGGTCGCCTGAACCACCGAGCGCACGCCCGCGGCGAACGCTTTGCCGCTGATGAGCGCTGCCCTCGGCGTCGGCGTCACCATGAGCTTGGTCAGGACACCGGCATCGCGCTCCCAGATGATCTGGATGCCGTAGAAAATTGCGATGAACAGGGCCGACTGAGCCAGGATGCCCGGCGCCAGGTAAGCCAGGTAGGGGATGCCGCCGGGCGTCGGGATCGCGTGGATCTTGGTGAAAACCTCGCCGTAGATAAGCAGCCAGAGCGCGGGCTGGATGGCCCGGGTGTAGAGCTCAGTGCGGTCGTGCCGGATCTTGCGGAGCTCGACCCAGCAGAGCGTCACGATCCGGCTGAGCAGCCGCCGCACGATAGCGACCGGGGTGTCGGGCGGGGGCAGCAGCGCAGTGCCGAGCCGCGCAGTGCCGAGTGGCGCAGTGCCGAGCGGCGCAGTCCCGAGCGGCGCGGCCCCGCCCGCGGCGGATAGCGCCGCCTCAGCCGAGGCGGCGGGCGGTACGCCTGGCGCGGCGGACGTCACGGATGCCTCCTGATTCAGTGTCTTCATCCAGGGTGCCGCCGGTGTAGTGGCGGAACACGTCGTCGAGCGTGGCGCCCCCGCCGAGCATGGCCTTAAGCAGGCCCGGCGTGCCCGTCGCCCGGATCGAGCCGGCGTGCATGAGCGCGATCCGATCGCAGTAAGTGTCGGCCTCGTCCATGTAGTGCGTGGTCATCAGGACGGTCATGTCGGCCTGCTCACGCAGTCGGGCGATGAACTCCCACACATCAGTGCGGGCGATGGGGTCGAGGCCGACGGTGGGCTCATCGAGCACGAGCAGGCTAGGCGAGTTGACCAGAGCCTGAGCAAGCTCGAGCCGCCTGATCATGCCGCCGGAATAGGTCTTGACCAGGCGGCTGGCCGGCTCGAGCAGGCCCATCGCGGCCAGTGCGCTCTCGACCCGTTCGCTGCGCGCTGACCGCGGCACGTCGAAAAGCCGGGCGAAAAGCTCGACGTTCTCGCGGCCGGTCAGCGTCGCATCGGCCGACAGCAGTTGCGGGACGTAGCCGATCATGCGGCGGACGAGCATCGGGCGATCAGCAGCATTGACCCCGAAGATGCTGATGGTTCCCTCCATCGGCCGCAGCAGCGTGGTCAGCATCCGGATCGTGGTCGTCTTGCCAGCGCCGTTCGGGCCGAGCAAACCGAATGTCTCGCCTCGCTCGATGCGCAGGTCGACGTGGTCGACTGCGGTGTGGGTGCCGAACCGGTACGTCAGGTCCGAGCAGACCACTGCGCTGCCGCCGCCGGTCTCGCGACCGGCCGGCTGATCGTCCGCCGTCGCTGTACCAGCAGGCGAGTTACGCAGCTCGCTCACTGGTCTCCATCTCCTCAGCAAGCCGGACGAGCGCAGGTACCGCCGCCGCCAGCGCCTCGCGGTCAGCCTGTGACAGTCGGCCGAGCGCCTGCCCGGCTAGCTCAGCCCGCAGGTCCCGGCGCTCGGCCAGCCGCTGCCGGGCGATTGCCGTGACCGTTAGCAGCGCCGTCCGCCCGTCCGTTCTCCCGCGGCTACGGCTCAGCAGCGCAGCGCTGGTGAGCTTGCCGACCAGCGTGCTCACGGTGTTGGGGGCAAGGCGCAGTTCCTGTGCCGCCTCGGCCACAGTGATCCCCGGTCGGCTCTCGGCCAGCCGCAGCAATTCGCAGTGGGTCGGCGGCAGCGGCTCAGGCGCAGCTGTCTGCCGCAGCGCGCGGCGAATGGTCCGGCGCACGAGCCCGGTTGCCTCTAGCAGCTCGCGCGCCGCAACGATAGATGAATCGTTCACAGAGCTAACTATATCGCTCGTTCGCGCCGCTAATAAAGTCACAACCTCGCGAGCACTCCGCGGGTCACTGCGATAGCCGCGGCACGGCGCAGCCAGGTACAGGCGCGGCGAGGCGAAGGGGAGTCGCGGCAAGGCGATGGCCGGCCGCAGGACGGCGGAGTAAGGCACAGCCCCGGCGAGGCGAACCCCCAGGTCGTCTGTGTGTGGTTGGTGCTGCTATAGCCGCACCAACCACACACAGACGTCGGTCGGCCAGGCGCGGTGTAGTCGCTGCGAGCTCATGTCACGGACTCTGGGCCCGGTCCCGGCCCGCTTCCTCAGCAGCGAGCTCGTCGGAGACGATATCGGCGCCCGCGGCGCTGTTTGCCGAGCCAACCGCGATCGAGGCGGCTTCGAGGCCGACCGCGGCGCCCTCCTCGTGCACGTACCGCCCGCCGCGGAAAGCCGAGGCCGCGGCCGCGATTATCAGCACGCTGATCGCCATCAGGAACACGATGACCAGGCCGTGATGGAACGGCTCGGAGATCAGCCGCGGGAAGAACGCCTTGCCGGTGAGCACCGCGACGTTGTGCGCGGGCAGGTGGCTGAGAATGCCCGTCGGAGTCAGCAGTTCCTTGACCGGGTTGTAGCCGAGGAACGCGGCGAACAGGCTGCCGACGGGCGGCAGGCTGCCGATGGTGTGCGCGATCCGGAGGGGCACGCCCTGAGCCGTCAGGCCGCTGGTCAGGGTCTTCGGCAGCGTGGCAGCCAGGCCCGCGATCATCAGCGAGAAGAACACGCCGATGGATAGCACGAAGCCAGAGTTCTGGAAGGTGGCCAGCATGCCCGATGCCGCGCCGCGTTGCTTGGCTGGCACGCTGTTCATGATCGCGGCCGCATTTGGCGCGGAGAACAAGCCCATGCCGGCGCCCGCTACGAAGATCAGGGCCGCGAATTCGATGTAGGTAAAGTCCACCGGAATCAGCAGCAGGCCGCCGAAGGCCAGCGCCGACACCAGCAGGCCACCTGAAGCGAATGCCCGTGCCCCGTGCTTATCGGACAGGTAGCCAGACAGCGGACCGGAGACGACGAAGCCGAAGGTCAACGCGAGCAGATAGATCCCCGACCACAGCGGCGTGTCCTTATACGCATAGCCGTGCAGCGGAAGCCAGATGCCTTGTAGCCAGATGATCAGCATGAACTGCAGGCCACCACGGGCAATGGACGCGAGCAGTGTGGCGCCAATGCCGGCGGCAAACGCGCGGATCCTCATCAGATGCAGGTCGAACATCGGCGACTCGATCCTGGTCTCGATGAAGCAGAAGATCGCCAGCATCACCGGGCCGCCGATGAGGCCGGTGAGCACGAGCGGGCTCGTCCAGCCCATGGAGTGCCCGCCGTAGGGCTGGATGCCGTAGGTGATGCCGGTCAGCAGCAGGATCAGGCCGACGGCAAAGGTGACGTTCCCTAGCCAGTCGATCTTGGCAGGAGTCCGGACGCCGACCTCCTTCAGGCTCAGGTACGACCAGATGGTGCCGCCGAGGCCGATCGGGACAGACACGATGAACACCAGCCGCCAGTCGACCGCCGCCAGGACACCGCCGAGTATCAGCCCGATGAACTGGCCGGATATACCCGCCACCTGGTTGATGCCCATGGCGGTCCCGCGCTGGTCGGCGGGGAACGCGTCGGTCAGGATCGCGGGCGAGTTGGCCATCAGCATCGCCCCGCCGATTGCCTGAATGACTCGGAAGCCGATAAGCCACAGAGCGCCCGCCGGCCCGACGAACGGGTCGAACGGCAGCGCTAGAGCGCCGAGCCCGAAGATCGCGAAGCCCGCGTTGTACATCCGTACGCGGCCGTAGATATCGCCGAGCCTGCCCAGGGTGACCACCAGCACGGCCGACACGACCAGGTAGCCCATCAGCATCCAGAGCAGGTAGCTGATGTTGCTCGGTTGGAGTGGGTTCAGGTGAATCCCGCGGAAGATGGCCGGCAGCGCGATGATCACAATCGAGGCGTTGACGGTCGCCGCCAGCATTCCGAGGGTCGTGTTCGAAAGAGCGATCCACTTGTAACGCCCGTCGCGCAGCCTTTGTCGGCCCGCAGTCGCGGGTGTGGTGGCGTTGCTCACCTCGTCCCCCAGCACAGTCTCGCGGATACTTGCTATGACCAAATTAACAGGCGAGTCATACCCGGGAGGCCGTGGTCTGGGTCGCTCCTCAGCCTTCTCACTAAGACTGGCTGCGACCAGCGGCTGGAGTATCTTCGGAGTGTGACATACCGCCCGGCGCCGCGGGATCTACGCGCCTCTGACTTCGATCGTGACCGGGTCGTCACGGTTCTCAGCGAGGCCGCGGCTGACGGCAGGCTGACGACAGCGGAACACACCGAGCGCGTGGAGCGCGCGTACCAGGCCCGCACTCTCGGTGAGCTCGCGGCTCTGACCACTGACCTGGTGGACCAGGCATCGCAACCGATCCGACTGGACGGCAGACGGGCCATCGCTGGCCTCTTCAGCCGGGATAGCCGCCGCGGCCGCTGGGTGGTGCCGGACAGCCTGCCGGTGCTGGCGATCATGGGCGAAGTTGAGCTCGACCTGCGCGAAGCGCTGTTGCAAAGCGGTCGCATCGTGATCTACGCCACCGTCATCTTCGGGACGATTCACCTCATAGTGCCGGACGGGGTGTTGGTCCAGACCAGTGGTACCGCAGTGCTGACCCGCAAGATCACTAAAACGACACGGCAGGCGAGTCCGAGAGGAGCCAGCCAGCCAGGTTCCGGCCAGCCAATCATTGAGCTGCGCACGGTGGGCCTGGGCGGAACCATCAAGGTGACATCGCCCAAGCGGCCGCGCCGACTCAGCGGGTTGCGGCGGGGTGGTGGCCTGCTGCGCTAGCAGCCTGCGGGGAGGTGGCCTGCTGCGCTAGCCGGCTGTTCAGTACTCCACGGCCGAGTATGTGGCAACCTTCCACAGCTGATGCTCGCTGTAAATGTTGCGCACCGTGCCCGAGCGTGCGCGCATGACCAGTGAGTGCGTTGTGGCTCCGCCGGCTCGGTAGCGGACGCCGGCGAGCAGCTCGCCGTCAGTGATGCCAGTCGCAGCGAAGAACGCGTCATCGGATGTGACCAGGTCGTCCGTACTGAGGACCTGGTCTAGGTCGTGGCCGGCGTCGAGGGCCTTGGCTCGCTCCTCATCGTCGCGGGGCGCGAGCTTCCCCTGGATAACTCCGCCCAGGCATTTGATCGCGCAGGCAGCGATGATGCCCTCCGGCGTACCGCCGATGCCGAGCATCAGGTCAACGCCAGTACGGTCGCGCGCCGCCATGATGGCGCCCGCAACGTCTCCGTCAGTCAGGAGCTTGATCCGCGCTCCTGCCTTCCGGATATCGCTGATCAGCTCGGCATGCCGGGGCCGGTCCAGAATCACCACCGTCACATCGGATGGAGAGCAGCTCTTCGCCCTGGCGACGGCGGCGATGTTGACGGCCGCAGGTGCGTCGATATCGACGACGGCAGCGGCGTCTGGGCCGGTGACGAGCTTCGACATGTAGTAGACGGCAGATGGGTCGTACATCGACCCGCGGGCACTTACCGCAATCACCGAGATCGCGTTAGGCATCCCGTTGGCCGTCAGGCGAGTCCCGTCGATCGGGTCGACGGCGACGTCGCACAGCGGACCGCTGCCGTCGCCGACCTGCTCGCCGTTGTACAGCATCGGGGCGTGATCCTTCTCGCCCTCGCCGATTACCACCACACCATTCATCGACACGGTATTGATGAGCTGCCGCATCGCATTGACTGCTGCCCCGTCGGCGCCGTTCTTGTCGCCGCGGCCTACCCACCGTGCCGAAGCCATCGCCCCGGCCTCGGTGACCCGGGCCAGTTCCAGGGCCAGGTTCCGGTCGGGCGCATGCTTTCCTGGTTCTGGCGTTGCCGCGGCGAGGTCAGCGGGATCGCCAGCGATTCCCGCCACGCCTGGCGCGCCCGCGACGCCAGCGAACCCGCCGTCAAGGCCTGCCTTATCGTCGCTCATGGCTAGCGCACCTTCCCTGTCAGCGGCCCGTAGTGGAATCCTATGTAGCAGGCTTGCCAGCTGGCCTGCCTGCCCCGCACCGGGCGCCGGACTAGAACGCTGGAGCGCATGACTAGCGATCAGGTAACGCATCCAGGCCGCGCGGCCGAGCGCGGCTCGGCAACCAGGGCCATGCTGCTCGCCGCAGCTCGCGAGGTCTTCATGCTCGAGGGCTATGCGGAGGCAGGCGTTACCGACATCGTGGCGCTCGCGGGCGCCAGCGTCGGCAGCCTTTATCACCACTTCTCCGGCAAGGCCGATCTGTACCTCGCACTTTTCGATCAGCTGCACGACGAGCACGACGCCCGGACGCGGCAGGCCGTACGCGAATGCCGTGACCTGGGGATAACCGACCCGATGCGGCTGCTACTGGCCGGGGCCCGTGGCTACCTCGACGTCTGCATTGAGCAGCGCGAGCTCTCCGGCATGTTCGCTCGCGGCGACGGGCCACCGGGCTTTGACGTGATGTGGCGCAAGCGCGTGTCGGACTGGGTCAGCCGCAATGCCGAGTTCTTCGCGCGCAGCGGCGAGCCACTGGACGAGGCTGCAGCGATCGTGATGACCGGCGCGATGATGCTGGCAGCCGTGGAAATCTCGCTTGCTACCGACACCGCCAGAGCCCGGCAGGTTGCGGATGGCGTGCTCGAGGTACTGTCCCGGCTGCGTGTCAGTCCGTCGTAGCTGGCCGGCCCTGGCGCCTGGCTGCGCTGGTACGGCTGGTACTCAATAATGCAGTCATGGGAACGCGGATCGAGGCGATCATTTTCGATGGCGACCCCAAGACTGCTGCACTGCTTGCGGGCCTGCCGACGGTGGCGATGACCGAGCGGCTGACCATGTTGCCGGTCACCGAAGAAGTGCTCTGTCGGCTCGATCCTGGCGCTATCGGCGATGAGCACATTCCTGACGGCTGGAACCTTCGGCGGGATGTCGCAGCACTGGCCAGGGCACTGTCGCGTGATCGGGGCGTGCTCTACCTGTTCAGCGAGACGTGGGCAGGCCCTGGTGTGAAGGAAAGCATGGCATGGCGCCAAGGCCAACTGCTGTACGGGCCTTCGGGGACATGCGACATCGAGGCCGACCTCGAACCCGGCTATCAGCTTGCGCTTGGCGATGACGCCGTCAACGCAGGCCTCAGGGCCCTCGGCGTGCGGGCGATTGACGGGCGTGACGAGTATGCGACGGTCGGCCTGGACAAGCACCGGATGGGCGAAGACTGGCTCAGCTGAGCCGACCTGCCGATGGGCTCACGTCGTTGCCGGGCTGGCAGCGGCCGGACCGCCTCTGCAGGGCGCGTCCAGCAGATCGTTCACTAGGTTTCATGCAAGAGCGCGATCTTGAGTCCCAGTTTGTGCCGTTATGGAAACGGCTCTTGCATGAAAGCGCGAACAGAAGTCGGCGATCGTCGTCCTACTCAGCGTCAGAACGGCGCGTCCGAAGTCTCGCCGCCTTTTTCCTGCCGCGCCAGCGCAGTCGCCAGCCGCGCACGGGCGCCTTCTAGCCATTCCTCGCAGATCCCGGCAAGCTCCTCGCCGCGCTCCCAGAGCTGCAGCGACTGTTCCAGGGTGAGGCCGCCGGCTTCCAGTCGTTTGACGAGCTCAATGAGCTCGTCCCTGGCTTGCTCGTAGGGCAGCCGCTCGGCCGCAGCGCGCCGTGCCACCGGTTTGCCTGTCTTCGTATTGCCCCCGCTGCCTGCAGCTGCCACGACGAACAGCCTAGTGCGTGGTAACGAACCAGCCCGCCGCGCCGATGAACTCAGCATCGCTAGGCGCATGCACGGGCGAGGGGTCACCATGAGTTGCCTTGATCATCCTGGTCGCGGCCGCTCTGGCGCACTGACAGTCACGGCGCACTGTCCGCTACGCCCCATGGCCAGGGTGCGCCGGCGCCACCTGACCTGGTTCGTGGCGGCGGCCAGTTGTGCGTTCCCCTGCCATTCCGCTGTTGTATGCGCCAGGCTCGGCTACCTTGTGGCCCTCGACAGCTGCTGGCACGGCCGGTCCCCGTGGTCATCGATCAGCTGGTAGGTGAGCGGGCCGCTTCCTGAGCTGTGACCTGCAACTGATCGTCGGCGAACCGGATGGTGAGCAGCTCGCCGTCGGCCACATCACTGGCCGCCGGCACCACGCGGCCATCGGGGTGCTGAACTATCGCGTAGCCGCGGCGCAGGGTCGAGGCTGGGGAGAGCGCGATCAGCCGGGCTTTGATATGGGACAAGTCGTCGGCCGCCCGGCTCAGGCCGCCCGCAACGGCCAGCCGTCCGCGTTCGGAAAGGCCAAGGATCTGCTCATGCTGACGGTCAATCTCACGCGTAGGGCTGGCCAGTGCAGGGCGCGAGGTAATCGCCGTCAGCCATGCCGCTTCCCGGTCTAGGCGGCCCGCTACCGATCTGCGCGCCCTCGAGCGAAGCTCCGTTACGAGTTGGAGCTGCTCGGCCACGTCCGGGACGGCGCGCCTCGCCGCATCGGTGGGAGTGGAAGCCCGGACATCGGCCACCAGGTCAAGCAATGGCACGTCCTGCTCGTGCCCAATAGCGCTGATCACTGGTGTGACGCAGGCCGCGACGGCGCGCACGAGGTCCTCGTCGGAGAACGGCAGCAGGTCCTCCACTGACCCGCCACCACGGGCGATGATGATCACCTCGACCGCGGGGTCGGCATCGAGCCGTTGCAGCGCCCCGATGATTTCCTCGCTGGCGTATGGCCCTTGCACTGCCACTTGTTCCACCCTGAACCGCACGGCCGGCCAGCGAAGCGCAGCGTTGCGGAGCACGTCTCGCTCAGCTGCCGATTCGCGCCCGCAGATGAGGCCGATCGTGCCCGGCAGGAACGGTGGCCGGCGCTTGCGCTCCATCGCGAACAGGCCCTCGGCGGCAAGTGCTGTGCGCCGCCGCTCGAGCCGAGCCAGCAGCTCGCCGATACCGACTGCCTTGATCTGGGTGGCACTGAGGGCGAATGAACCTTTGGCCGAGTTGAACTCGGGCTTGGCCCACATAACGACCCGTGCACCGATGTCGGGCGACGGGCTGGTGGCGTCGAGCACGGCGGCGGTGCAGATGACCCGGGCTGAGACGGCTGCCACCGGATCACGCAAGGTGATGAAGACCGTGCCGCCCCGCCGCGTCAGCTCGGCGATCTGACCTTCCACCCAGACCTTGCCCAGGCGGCCGATCCACTCGCCAACCAGCCGCAGCACGGTCCGGAGCGGAACCGGCGACTCCTGCGAGGTCTCTAGCGGCACTCGGCTGCCTCAAGCTTCTCGATCCGGCGCTCAAGCATGCCCAGCACCTCTGGCCGTTCGGCATTCGTGCGCTCGTAGTCGGCGAGGACCCGCAGCTGGCCAGCGTCCAGGCTGCGCAGCCGGGCGCGGATCGAGGCAAGCGAGAGCTCGTCGTACCTGGGCAACGGCAGCACGATCGCGGTGAGCCCCGCAGTTGAAGTCGGGCCACTGCTGGTGGGCCCGGTGGTGGCAGCGCGAATGGCATCATCGTCTGATTCCTCAGCCAGCCGGACGTTGCCCGTCTGGTCCAGCGATCGCCAGCAGGCGTCGGGAGCAACGCTGGTTCCCGGCGACGCGGCAGCGAGCGCCGCGGTGGCCTGCGGACGCTCGGCCGCCATCAGGATGCGGCCGATCCCGCCAAAAACCGCCCGGAGAGCCAGCGTGGGCGCACGCTTAAGCTGGTCAGCAACCTGCGGGATAGTCATTAGTCGTGCTCCTCCCTCAACTCTCAACTTGCCTCAGGTTCGGCGTCCGACCAAAGGCGTGGCGAGCCTGCGGAACGGCAAGTTGGTGCTTCCGCATCATTGTCGCTGGGTCCGTGCTGGCCGGAGTCGGGAGCCGCCGATTCCGTGAGGCCGTTGGCCGGCTGGCCGGAGGTGGGAAGCGAGCCGCCCGTTCCCTGGACGGTCTCGGCCCGGCTGCATGCAGGCAAGTCCGGCGTCTGGATCCGGCCCACTGGCCATCACCTAGACTGACCCCATGCCCGCCGAGTCTCGCCGAGTGCTCCTCGCCAAGCCCCGTGGCTACTGCGCGGGCGTCGACCGGGCGGTCCAGACAGTGGAGAAGGCCCTCGAGCGTTTCGGCGCCCCTGTCTACGTGCGCAAGCAAATCGTGCATAACACCCATGTGGTGCGGACGCTGGAGGAGCGCGGCGCGATCTTCGTTGAGGAGACAGAGGCCGTACCCGAGGGCTCGGTGGTGGTCTTCTCCGCCCACGGTGTCGCTCCGGTGGTCCGCGAGGAAGCCAAGGACCGTGGCTTGCGCACGATTGACGCCACGTGCCCCCTGGTAACCAAGGTGCACAACGAGGCGCGCAGGTTCGCCGCGCAGGACTATGACATCCTCCTGATCGGACACGAGGGCCACGAAGAGGTCGTCGGTACGACCGGCGAGGCTCCAGCCAATATTCACCTCGTCGACGGGCCGGCCGGGAGCGACTCCGTGCAGGTCCGGGATCCGGCTAAGGTGGCCTGGCTTTCCCAGACCACGCTCTCAGTGGATGAGACCAGCGAGACCGTTGCAGAGCTTCGCAAGCGCTTTCCGCTGCTGCTCGACCCGCCGAGTGACGACATCTGCTACGCCACTCAGAACCGGCAAGCTGCGGTGAAACAGATAGCCGCCGAGTCGGACGTGGTTATCGTCGTCGGCTCGCCGAACTCCTCCAACTCTGTCCGCCTGGTTGAAGTCGCTCGGGACGCGGGCGCCGGCGCCGCCTACCTGGTCGATGACGCAACCGGTATCGAGCAGTCATGGCTGGACGGCGCAAGCACCGTAGGCCTCACGAGCGGCGCGTCCGTGCCCGAGGATCTGGTGGCAGGCGTTCTGGCGCGGCTGGCCGAGAGCGGTTTCGCCGATGTCGAAGAGGTCGAGGCGGTCCGCGAGCGAATGGTGTTCGGCCTTCCCCGCGAGCTTCGCAAGCCCGCCGACGGCCAGGCGTAGCAGCCCTAAACTCCGCTGGCTGTGCTGGCCGCGCAGTGCGCCCTCGGCCGGAACGCCAAGTCCCGGCCGACCGGCACTCCGCACGGCGGGTCCAGTCCGCAAGTCGCGGACGCACTGCGGGAGACCGCGGAACATCGCGATGACGATGCATACGGCGGTACCTGCGAACAACCACGGCGCAGCGTCGGCCAGAGCGAGCAACGTGCCCTCGACTACCGCCAGCACGGCGCCGTGACCGGGACTGACAGGTGCAGTTAGTGCCTGGGCGACAATCTCCGCGACCAGGAAGACGACCGGTGCAGAGATGGCGACTCTTAGCTGGGCAGCGCGCCGGGCGTAGACCGGCGCCAGCACACAGCCTGCGCAGAAGCCAAGACCCGCAAGCACGTCAACCTGGCGCCACCCGGCGACCAGGCAGGTAACGAGGCAAAGCAGCAGCATGCCCAGCAGCGTCGCGCCAGCCGTGAAGCGGCCGCGAAGTGCAGGCCGCGCGGTGACATGTGGAGCGGCGCGCGTAGTGCTGACGGTGGATGGGTGGACGGCTGGGCTCACGGGCGGCGCGATTGTGCTGGACGCTGCGGGCTGTGGGCCGGCCGGGCTGGGCCGCGGCGTGAGAGGGCTCCCGACCGCGAGCGGATCAACGGCCGAGTCGGTCCGCAGCGCTACGTATTCCGAGTCCATTGGACGGCGGGCGTCCGTAGACACCATGGGCGGACGGCCTGCGAGCAGCCGTACAAATCGACCGGCTCGCTTCGTAAGCCGCTCCTGCATCCGGACTTCCCCCGTTCCATCGCGCGAAATAGGCAGACCGGCACACGATGGATTCGCCGCTAGCCTGCGGCGCTCATCGGCCTCCCACCGCCAAACAACTGCTGTCCAGGCGCGCCCTCCCTGGCCTCGGCCGACGCGGCTACCAGCTCAGGGCCGGTCTCCACGATCAGCTCAGCCGCAGACAGGGAACGCACCGTTTCCTCGACAGGGCTGAGCTGGCTCAGCTCAGCGTCGACCACGCCGAGCTCGTTCAGCTTCCTGGCGGTGACGAGTACGCGACTTTCTAGCGACCCGACAGCCCTGTTATAGGTCGATACCGCATTCGTCAGAGCCTTACCCAGCCCGTCTACATGCCTACCCAGGCTGGCGATGCGGTCATACAGCTCGCGGCCGAGATCGAAGACTGCCCGCGCGTTGTCGGAGAGGGCCGCTTGCTGCCAGGCGTACTGCGCGGTCCGGAGCATCGTGACGAGGGTCGTTGGCGTCGCGATGTGCACCTTCTGCGCCATCGCGTACTCGAGCAAGCCGGGATCGTGTTCCAGCGCCGGGGCCAGGAATGCCTCGCCAGGAATGAAAAGCACGACGAACTCGGGCGCCGGGCTGAGGGCGGTCCAGTACGCCTTTGCTGCGAGCCGGTCGACGTGCTCCCTGAGGTGGCGCGCGTGCGCATCCAGCCGCGCCTGGCGGACGGTCTCATCGGCGGCTTCTGCTGCTTCCAGGTAGGCGGCCAGCGACACCTTGGAGTCGACCACGATGTTCTTGTCGCCGGCCAGCCTGATCACCATGTCCGGCCGCAGGACGCCGACGGGCGCATTCACGCTGACCTGCTCGTCGAAATCGCACTTGCTGCTCATGCCGGCGAGCTCCACCACCCGGCGCAGCTGCATCTCTCCCCACCGGCCGCGTGCCTCTGGCCGGCGGAGTGCGGTCACCAGCGCCTGGGTCTGGGTGCGCAACTGATCGGAGCTCTGGCGGGCAATGGAAACCTGCTCCGACAGCGCGGCGTGCGAAGAGCGGCTCGCCGCCTCGGCCTCACGCAGCTGAGTCTCGACCCTCGCCAGGGTGTCGCGCAGTGGCTGGACCATCAGCTCCACCGCGGCCTTGCGGTGATCCAGTTCGCCGGCCGCTTTGGCGTTCGCCGCGCTCATCCGGCCTTCGGCGATCTCGAGAAGGGTTCGCGTGCTGCGGTCCAGTGCTTGCGCCGACAACGCTTCGAACCGCTCGGCGAGCTGTCCGTCGATGAGGGCAGCCCTCTCGTCGGCAGCGCGTTCCAACAGGCAGGCGCGATCGGCTGCGGCCTTTGCGCGCTCCTCGGCGGCACTGGCGTGACCAGTCAGGTCGGCGACGAGGCCCGCCATCCTGCCGCGCGCAAGCAGATAGCCGATGACCGCGCCGACGGCCGCTCCCAGCAGCAGCCCGACGAGCAGCATGATCATGTTCATGGCAGCATGCTCGCAGTCGCTGCTGACACTTCCGGGGTCCGACACGCGCGGCTGTGCGTGGCTCTTAGCGGCCAACGGCGGGCCGAAGCGCCGGATTGCCGCCCCGTGGCTGACGGCCGAGTGCGCAGCGCCGCCGTTCCCGGTCTGCAACTAGAATTTCCCGGTGAGCCTGTCTATTGGCATCGTCGGCCTGCCCAATGTCGGCAAGTCCACCCTGTTCAACGCGCTGACCCGGGCTGATGCCGTCGCGTCCAACTACCCGTTCGCGACGATCGAGCCCAACGTGGGCATTGTCGGTATTCCGGACCCTCGGCTAGACGCGCTGGCCGCGCTGTATGACTCCGCGCGGATCGTGCCGGCCACGGTGCGGTTCGTGGATATTGCCGGGCTCGTGCGCGGCGCGTCGGCTGGCCAGGGACTCGGCAACCAGTTCCTGTCGCACATCCGGGAAACCGATGCGATCTGCCAGGTAGTGCGCGTCTTCGCCGACCCTGACGTCAGTCACGTCGAAGGCGACGTGTCGCCCGAGCGCGATATCGAGACCATTGCCACCGAGCTGATGCTGGCTGACCTGCAGACGCTGGAGAAAGCCGCGCCCCGCCTCGCCAAGGAGGCGAAGTCCTCCGGCAAGGACGCGGACCGGAAGCGGATCGCCGACGCCGCCGCCAAGGCGCAGGAAGTTCTCAACGGCGGCACGACCCTGTTCGCTGGTGCGGCCGCGGCCGGGATTGACGCGGGCGACCTGCGCGAGCTTCACCTGCTGACGGCCAAGCCGTTCCTGTATGTGTTCAACGAAGACGACGCCGAACTTGCCGACGACGACTTGCGCAAGCGGCTCACCGCTCTGGTCGCGCCGGCAGAAGCGATCTTCCTGGACGCGAAGACCGAGGCTGAGCTCGCTGAGCTCGAGCCTGCGGAAGCGGCGGAGATGCTGGCCGAGCTCGGCCTCGGCGAGCCTGGCCTGGCGCAGCTGGCCAGGGCCGGGTTCGAGACGCTGAAGCTGTCCACCTTCCTGACGGCGGGACCGAAGGAGGCGCGGGCCTGGACCATCCCGGTCGGCGCGACGGCGCCGGAAGCTGCCGGAGTCATCCACACCGACTTCCAGCGCGGCTTCATCAAGGCCGAGATCGTGTCATTCGACGATCTGATGGCGGCCGGTTCCGTCGCGGCCGCCCGCGCCGTCGGCAAGGCGAGGATCGAGGGCAAGGACTACGTGATGCAAGACGGCGACGTCGTCGAGTTCCGGTTCAACGTCTGACGGCTCCGGCCCTCTCTGTCGCGCGCCGCGCCGCCGCAGTGATCCCTGACGATCGGCACGTCCAGCGTGGGCGCATGGCCGTTGGCATTTCAGCCGTTGCTTATGCCTGCCGAGTGTCGCTGGGGTCGGCAAGTTCGTGTTGGTAGGCGTAAGTGACAGCCTGGGCCCGGTCGCTGATGCCGGTTTTAGCAAAGATGTTGTTGATGTGAGTTTTGACGGTCGATGGGCTGACGACGAGCGTCTTGGCGATCTCTGTGTTGCTGTATCCGGCCGCGATAAGGGCGAGGACCTCGGCTTCGCGGGCGGTCAGCTTGTCGGGAAGCGGCCGGGAAGGAAGGACGTCGCCAGGGGCAGGCGCGGCGGTGGCGACTAGGCGGGCCTGCACGGCGGGATCGAGGATGGCCTGGCCGGCTGCGGCAGCCTGGATGGCGCGGGCGATGTGATCGCGACCGGCGTCCTTGGTTAGGTAGCCCAGGGCGCCCGCCTGGAGAGCCCTCAGGATGGAGTCATCGTCGGCATAGGTGGTGAGCACGACGACGGCGGTGGCGGGGTGAGCCGCCAGGATGCGGCGGGTCGCTTCGGTTCCGCCCAGGCGGGGCATCCGCAAGTCCATCAGGACCACGTGGGGCCGGTACCGGCTGACCAGGGCCAGCGCCTGCTCGCCGTCGGCCGCCGCCCCCACGACCTCGATGCCGGGCACGACGCTCAGCACCGTCACCAGGCCCTCGCGGACTACCCGCTGGTCATCGGCGACCACGACACGCACCGGTGTACTTTGCTCGGTCATGACGGTATCCGCAGTTCCACGGTCCAGCAGCCTTGCTGGTCCGGTCCCGCTCGGAGGGTTCCGCCGATCAGTTCGGCGCGCTCCGCAAGCCCGTCCAGTCCGTAGCCCCCGCCGGTAGCGGCAAGGGGGCGTGTGGGCACGCAGTCGGCGTAAGCCGGCGGCCGGTCGTTGACGATGTGCAGCACGGTTTGGTCCTGACCGAAGGACAAGCTCATTGCGACCGGGGCGCCGGGGGCGTGCTTGCGAGCGTTGGCCAGGGCTTCCTGCGCGGTGCGGTAAACGGCGAGGCTCGCCTCGGGCGGGAGTTGATGCGGCGCCCCATGCACCTGATGGCTGATCTGGGTGCCGCTGTCACCCTCCGCGAGGGCGGCCAGCGCCTCGGGCAGGGCGACCGGGTCGGTGCGCAGCGCCGTGATAGCCCGGCGGGTCTCGTCCAGGCCGTCGACGGCCAGCCGCCTGGCGCCCGCCACCAAGCCACGGCCCCCTTCAGGGTCGCTACCGTCGCTGAGCAGGGCGTCGGCGGCATCGAGCTGGACGACCAGGCCGCCGAGGGTGTGGGCCAGCACGTCGTGGATCTCCCGGGCGATCCGGGTACGCTCCTCCAGTACCTGAGCCCGCACGTGTTCTTGTTCTGCCAGCTGGGTCTGAGCGGCCGCCAGCTCGGCCTGCTCGGCGCGCACGCGGTACTGGCGCCGCCAGAGGCCGGCGAGCAGGCCACCGAGCACGACCAGGCACGAGCTGGCCAGGGAAAACCCCGCAGCGGCGCCGGCCAGGTAACCGGCCACGAAAGTCGCCAGTCCGCAGGCCGCAATCCCCGCTGCCTGCGGCAGGGGCAGCGAGCCGCCCGCCAGCAGCGCGATCACCCCCGGAAGCGCGAGGGCAGCGTTGCGGGGGTTGGCGAGAGTGACGCCCAGACTGGCTCCGACCATCCCCGCCGCCAGCACGAGGACTGAGATGCGGTGGTCCACTGCACGGGCCGGAGCATAGCCAAGCCACGCCCCGCCTGCCAGGACGAGCCCGATCAGCACGACAAGGTGCCTGCCGGACAGCCCTGGCGCTGCGCCGGTACGGCAGATGTTGGCCACCACCAGCCCCAGACAGCACACCCCTGTCGCCCAGAGCCACAAGTACCCGGGCCCCTTGAACCACCGCGGCAGCCTGCCCATGGTTACCAGTTTCGTCCCCTGGGCTGCCCGCTTCGGCCACCTACCCCGGCGGTCCCATCACGCGAGAGGGTCGCCCGCCCGAGGTGGCGAGCGCAGGTGCGGCGGGTTCGTGCGCTGGCCCCAGGGGCCAGTGCGATGGTCTCAGTGATCGTCGCTGGCATGACGCCTCCATTGACACAAAACGCCAGTCGTCTTCCAGACTCGCTACCGTTGCCACGCCCCGCCTCGTCCACAGGGTGGGTCGTCGGGTGGAGCCAGGATGGAGGATCGGTGGGGGCCTCCACCCCCCTTTCCACCCGCTGCGCAGTCAAATCCACCTCGGCGTCCACCGTGTGCCCGATGACGCGGCCGTGCTTGTTTCGCATGCTGGTGAGCGAACCGACTCGGACGAGAGGAAGGGGGCCGATTCCGGTGTTGATGGCCCTGCTAATACGCCTGTGGACGGCGTTCAAGGACCGCAGCCGCCAGATGGCCGACGGCGGCCGCGACAGCTTCGCGGTCGATCGCTCACCGATCCGCCCGCCTAGCGGTGGAGGAGGGTGATGAGTTATGACCCGGCACACAAGCCCGGACCACTTTGTCCTGCCACCTGCGGGGTTGGCCGAGGGAAGGAGGCCTCGGATTCGTACGACTCCGAGTCCGGGCGCAATCCCCTGCCCGAGCAACGCCAGACAGCGGAACGCTCCAGCCCAGGAGAGGGGCCCGTCTGATGGCGAACTGCTCAGGAGGCACGTAGCGGGCGATAGCGATGCATTCGGCGAACTGTTCGGACGGCATCGGGAACGGCTCTGGGCCGTTGCCGTCCGCACGCTCGGTGATCCGGAGGAGGCAGCGGACGCTCTGCAGGACGCGATGATCGCAGCGTTCCGGCGAGCCGGCAACTTTCGGGGCGATTCCGCCGTCACGACCTGGCTGTACAGGATTGTTGTCAATGCCGCTCTGGACCGCATGCGCCGCCGCTCGGCGCGCCCGGCCACAGGCTGCCAGGACGAGGACGCACTGGACGCGCTGGCCATGGTCGGGCAGTCGCCCGCCGATCCATCAGAGTGCAGTGACACCGCTATCGACGTGCGGGCCGCGCTTCAGCAGCTGGTTCCGGAGCAGCAAGCCGCACTTGTCCTCGTGGATATGCTCGGCTGCTCAGTCGTCGACGCCGCCCAGGTGCTCGGCGTCTCGGAGGGAACTGTGAAGAGTCGCGCGGCCAGGGGACGGGCGCGGCTGGTACCGGCCCTCAGGCACCTGCGGCCCGGAGCGATGCCGGAACAAGACCGGAACAACATCCTGCCGCAGGGCACGTCCCACCAACCACCCAGGGAGGAAACCCGCGACCGGGGTTACGACGCTGCAACAAGACGACCTGCCTACCGGCCTCGTGCAGCGTAAGTTCATAGGGAAGCAGCCGAGGTGAGTCGCGCCAGCGTGTACCGCGGTGTGTGGACGCCGCGCGCCGCGTCTTCGAGGCTGCGAGGGCTGGAGCGGGTCCTGCCGTGGGCAGGAAAGCTGTAGCGACCTCTCGGTGGGGGCAAAAGGCGCACGCTAAAGGTCTCATTATGCTGGTGTATGGCATTAAGGGTCGCAATTGCCATGCGCGTTCCCCAGCTGCTGGCAGGCGAGCAGAAACGGCTGATCCTCCAGCTCGGGGACTTCGGGATCTGGCGGGACGCCGACGGTAGGCTCGGTCACCGCAGTCCTCGACACGGTCGATGCCGAACTGTGGTTTATCGATGGAAACCACGAGGATTTCTCCGAGCTCGCCCGGATGGCTAGCGCCGGAACATACGGACCTGTCCAGGTAACGGGGCTTGCCGCGGACGGCGTACAGCGGAACTTCGCGGTCCTCGA
>Ga0335073_10002688_pt1 | contig 24414 bp, 22 predicted proteins | sample Lox_Sample_22_FD_207093 | JGI IMG/M metagenome (GOLD analysis project Ga0335073, IMG submission 207093) | Soil microbial communities from Loxahatchee National Wildlife Refuge, Florida, United States - Lox_Sample_2.2 | ecosystem: Environmental > Terrestrial > Soil > Wetlands | place: USA... | reverse complement strand
CCATGAAGGAGCTCGACGCCAAGTTTCCCGCGTGGCTCGACGACAACAAGGACAAAGTGGCTGAGGCGGATTTGCTGCGCTATCGCTCGCAGAGGACGCTCGTGGGCGAGATTGTGGCCAAGTTTGAAGAGTCGGGTTATGCGGATGAGAAGGTTGAATGCAGAGAATACATTGTTGACAGGATGCAAAAGGTAGGAATTGCCATCGTTTGATTTGCCAATGGGCCTTTTGACGAGCTATATGCTAATCTTCCACACAGATGCAAGCTGCTGGCTCACCGCCTCCTGATCTGGTTGGGGACATGAATGCCGCGCAAGAAGCGCTCGGCGGTTTAGATGAAGGCTGCCCAACTCAATAAGATACCCTTGTTTGAAGACATTCATCTCCCAGATGTGGAGTCTGAGTTCAAATTCTTGCTTCAGTTGATGTGCCTTCGATTTGTGAGGCGATTGCAAGAGAACCTCGACCGTTGACCAAGCCTATCTTCGTAGTCTTGCAATTTGGACTGTGGTGCTTGCTACCGGTTTGTCACGAATACGGCTTTGCTCTTACCTTAAGCCGTCATGTTCATCCAATTGAGGTATCCATTGAGTCTTCTGCTTCGCCGACTGCGTCGGTGGTCTGCTGTTCGGCAACCTGCTGCGAAGACAGGTATTCCATGAAGAGAGAATCGTAGTCTTCTTCATCACTGCCCCATCTCTCAGATCCCGGTTCTCGCATCTCTTGGTTCTGGTTCTCATCCTCAGCCAGCGCGAGGAGCTCTTCCAGTTCCCGCTCTTCTTGGTTGACGACAGCCTCTACTTCATCGGACATGGTGTGACCTTGAATCACGTCTTCACGATGATCTTGTTCCATTATCATCTCTTCATAACCCGCAACCGGGAGCTCGTTTTCCTGATCATCTTCATCGGCGAACAAGGGAGCGGTCTGGTGCCGGTCGTCCTCCCACCTTCGTTGATTGGCAAGATAGTCGGACCGGAGAATCTGTTGGAAAAAGTCAGCGGGTGGCTGTAAGCCATCGACATTGTCCAGCCGTACTTGATCGCTTTTCCCATCCCACCTCTGGTCGCCTCGCGCCTGGGCGATGCGATCCAGGAAGGCTTTGCGACGGAGCCTGGCGCGCTCTTCGGAGCTCTTGAGGAGAGGATTGGGTCGTGCGATACGCTGAGATGGTTTCGACTGTGCACCAGGGCTGGATTCACGCGAATGTGACGACGCGTCGGACATTATGTGCGGATACAGAGGTGTGGGGTTTGCGTTTGCCGACCGCGGCGAGAGCGGAGACGGCCTTGTTGGCATATACTGAGTATATCTGGATAATGAAGGAAATGTGGCAGCTAACATGGTTGCTAGCGGGCTCGAAGATAGCAGAAATCGAAGAGTGGGTGATTCGTGATGCTCGCAATGTTTTCTGGCGCCCGTAACGCGATGGATGATGGATGAACGAGACGTGATTTCGCGTCAATCCAAATCAAGTTACGGCGGATCTTGGCATCGATCTTCACACCTTGTCGCCTGAACAGATCTGGCTGTGTGGCACATCATTGGCTGCAGGTGTGTGGCTTCCAGCTTGCATGCGTCGAATCTTGAACTTCGACCAGCTTATCTTGTGGCTTCGTCGGCACTGCCGTTCCGTTCGTTCCTTTTTCCAAAGCTGCTGTCTTCTCTGCTACTTACCTCCTTGCTTGTGACGTTCTCGTAGGTTTTGTTTTCGTTTCTATATTGGTGATCATTTTTGTATGCTGCGTTGATGCACTATCAGAACGCGTCCACCATGTCGTCATCCGGCGTGCAGTACAATGACAACGTAGACGAGGAACAGCCGCTGATTAGGCAACGTAAAGGAATTGGGAGGCCGGAATTCGCCTCTTTGAATCTTCAGCATTGGTATTCTCATCCCTTTCAGCGTGAGAGATGGAGCATACGGAACACGAGAGAAAACACCAAACACTTCTTCTCCTCCAAGGTCGGCCATTACTCCGTCCTCGGCCTTGTGACTCTAGACGTTCTAAGCATGATCGCTGGTAAGCGTCAACCGTACGAAGCCAATCAACATGGAATTGAGCTTACATTGAAAGATTTCATTCTCAATCTATTCAAATGCGAGCAGGGTAAGGCAGGCCCTAACTGGGATCTTGCCCTGGAAATACTCGGCTCCATCAGCTTAGTATTCTCGTGTTTGTTTATGGTGGAACTCATAGCCTCAATCTGGGCATTCGGCTGGAGGCACGTATCCTCAAATGCCTGTCTCAGAGTCCATTTGCTAACAAACTACAGTTACTTTAACTCTTGGTTCCATTGTTTTGACGCTTTTATCGTCGTTGCAGGCTTCATCACCGACGTTGTGTTGCACGGCTTCATCGAAGAAGTTGCCTCTTTGATCGTTGTGATGCGTTTGTGGCGAGTGTTCAAGATTATTGAAGAACTCAGCGTTGGCGCTCAAGAGCAGACTGATAGTTTGGAGAAGAAGATCAGTGAGCTCCGGGGCGATAATGAGCTTTTGAGAAAAGAAGTTTCTCATCTCAGACGGACTCTTGACAAAGCAGGGGTGCATGACGAAGGACACAATACTCCGCCCATGCCAGACTAAGTGCCAGACCAGGTTTCGAAGCTGACTTTTCTTTCCGAGCGGAGAGAGATGATACTATTACTACAAGATGTTTGAACCTTTGTATATGTTCTAACGACACGCTTAGTTGGCGAAGCCAGGCGTTTAATTGGAAGCGATGATATCGAACTTACTCTGCCGGGAAAGTCATGGTAGCGCCACAAAGCATTGAATTGTACGATTGACATCTTTTGAAACCTATTCTACCACTTCGCAAGGCTTCCGTAATCGCAGTTCCCAGATGTGTCCTTCGCAAAGACTGCCTATTCGGCACGTTCTGCCCCTCAGCATGAATCGTTGCCACATATCTGATGTTTCATTTATTCGGAATTGGGCTCTCGAAGGGTATACCTGCCAATCATCTAAAAATGGAAAGAGGTGAACGTAAGCTAAATCGGAATCGAACCATTGTTAAGTGATGGATTCCGACGGGATGTCGATCAATGCTTACGCTCTTTTCAATTGCTTTTACTTCTTGCTGTACTTTCTCAGTAGAAATTCTCTTTTCCAATCTCGTATTCAAATTTATTGTGTCGGGTTAACTCAAACACCCCGAGTCGAGACTCTTTTCTAAGTCCGGTTGCCGTACCCCACATGCCACATAAGACTTGGCTCTTCCGACTCGACATTGAAGATTCGATTTCAGGCGTAGCTAAAGGCTTTGGATCTTAAACGACCTCGGTTGTATATTGCTTGTCATGTATTTAGTGAGCCCTATTGAACTTTCAGCTGGCGGTATCCGCTTCAGCTCTACTTTCCAGTCTTACTCAACAAGTCCGCTACCGAGCTTTACTACTTAATCCCGGAATTGCCCTCTTTCTTTCTTTTTAAGAGAGCGGCCAAAAGTTTTCTTTAAAGCATGGAAGGTGTGTATACGGGCGATCCGCATTCGTTCGATCCGGAAAAGGACTTCAATGGCGAACTGAAGGGTAGCTGCCTCTGCGGCAGCGTTCACGTCACGCTCCACGACCCGGACCTATTCAAAGGCCGGCGCGGTACTCTTTGCCACTATGCAAACAGTCGTAAGGTGGGTGGTGCTCCGCAACGGTGACGGGAACAAACGATTGAGTTGATTCGCCAAGGCGTCAGGGTCGGTGTTCAGCGCCAACGTGATGGTGCCTGCGGACAAGGTCATCATCGACGACCGCAACGGCACCGTCAAGAAGTACGAGGACTACGCCACCGGCTCGGGCAAGCCCGTCATCCGCTCCTTCTGCTCCACCTGCGGCTGCTCGCTCAACAGCCGCACGCCGCTGTGGCCCGACGTCGTCATCGTCAAGATGGGCATGTTCCCTCGCGTCCCCGAGCCCAAGAGCGAGGCCTTCTCGATGCATAGGCAGCCCTGGCAGCCGGAGCACGATGGAGTCAAATCGTAAGCACATCCAGCTCTTTGGGATGTTGAGTTTAGTGACTAATTTGGGTCCAGGGATGGTGGTCCTAACGAGGCGATGCTGAAGTATTTGAAGTCATTGTGAGATTCAAGTCTCGAAACTTTGACCGGCTGGAGAACGGGTTGCAACATGCTTTCGATAGCAACAAGGTTTTGCGAATCGAGTCCAATTCATATATTGAAACTGGGTCGTATCGAATCGCTAGTGCTTTGTACTCGTTGGGTTGATGTCTGCTGAATGATGATATACTAGTTACAATTGAATTCGCAGATTTAAATTCAAATAAATTCATGTTTTACTATAGTAACGTGAGCATCATAACTGAGAGTCTCTGTTGAGTCTGACGATTCTTCATACGCAACAGCAGTACACCGTAATTTGGTCGATGAGGCTGCAGCTGTCTCCACATCATGCGTGTCTTGGTAAGATTTGAAACTGCGAATGAACGCGCCTTGGCTTGAATTTAGCACAGACTTCCTTGTTAGCGGCTTGAACTAAAGATCGTCATAGTATAGGAGAAAGTGGTTCGAAGAGATTTCAAAGATCCAAAGGCTGTTCCCCTTTTTCCTGCAAACCTTAATCACTTTTGAACCATTTTTGAGCGTAAAATCTCCGATTGGAAGTGGATCGGGAGCGAAACGATCAGCTATCATTCTTCGACGCCAAATTTAGAAACAAAGGGAAACGAAAATCTCCGTGCAAGCCATGGCCACAAAGGTGACGAAGGAGTACGTCGAGTCATTCATCCGCGCCTGCTCGACAGGCTCTCCCGAGCACGACGACATCCGAAGGGACCTAGGCGCCTTCGTGTCGCCGCTGTACGTGCAGGACCGCGGCGGCGTCAAGTCAAACTACCTCGAGACCGTCGACCACCTTTCCGTGCTGCGCGACGACATCGAGTCGCTGGACGTGCACATCCACGATTTGGTCGTGAACGCAAAGGAGCGCTCCATGGCCAGCAGGCACACGGCCACCGTGCGGCGCAAGGGCGACCATGTGTTCGTAAAGTTGGAGGTTGCGCTGTTTGGAGAGTTCAACGACGAGGGTCGGTTTGTGAGGATGTACGAGATGGCGAAAAAGATTATATAAGGTTTGATGTGTTGTCTACTGTCAAGGTGTCTGCAGCTTTGGCTCTGGACCCTAACCTTGGATTTTGATGGGCGACATGCGATTGGATTCTCGTTTCAGCGTTTCTTTGGGCTTGTCACTGGCTTTGAAGCATCTCAAATGGCATCTTCAAACTGAAGCTGCAACTCCGAATGTGAAAGTAATTCCATTTGGGAGACTTCAAACTTAGCACCAATCTTTGCTGCTGGAATTTGTGGATGATGACCAACTGCCAGATTGCCGGCGTAAGCGGGGTACCGTATAGTCCATCAGCAAACGAAATGCGTTTGTTCTTTCGCGACAGAATATAAATACCAAAGCAATCTCTTCTGTTGGTTATTTGAGAACCATAGTTATTTCCTATCGTCGTGAGAGAATTCCTACATAATGGGTTACGACTTGAAAGGCCGAAACGCCCTAGTGACTGGCGGCTCTAGGTAATCAACGCCCTATCGAGGTCCTAGAATCTAGAATTGAATGCTGACGGCAATAATCAGAGGTCTTGGAGCGGCGGTCGCCGAGAGGCTTGCTGCCGAAGGTTGTAATGTCGCTATCAACTACGCCAACAGAGAGCAGCCAGCATTGGACCTCGCTGAGAAGTTGAAGAAGGAATACAACGTCAAGACGATCGTCATCAAGGGTGTATGACTCCAAGTCAAATCTAAGCTGCTTGAAAGAGACCAATGTTTTAACAATTGCGTAGGACGGCGGAATTGATAAGGATTGCAAAAATTTAATTCAAGAAACCGTCAAAGCCTTTGGAGGGATTGATGTTATTATCAGCAATGCCGTATGTGAATTTGATGCTTCCCAGGCCCTCGATTCTTCTCTAACCATACATAGGGATTCACAAAATTTTCCAAGTTCGACGACTTGTATGCATTGACAGAAGAAGAATGGGATAAGGTATTGCTTTCCCACCGCTATCATTCCGATCTTTGTGCTGACCGCTGAATAGTGTTGGGCCGTGAATGTGAAGGTGCGTGTTTACATCGGCTTCCTTTGAATCAAAGCTCTAATGAGCGCAAAGGGGAACTTGTTCCTGCTTCGCGAAGCCATGCCCTTTTTCAACTCCAATGCTGGTACGTTGTTTTGAGATTGACGCAAGATAGCAAGATTTGCTGATTAGTGAATAGAGGGTGGAGTTTTCATCATCACATCCTCGGTTGCCGTAAGTCTCTCGAGCTTTGAGCGTTTCTTGTTGCGCCTGTCTGAACCACCTCTCAGGGTCAAGCCATCTCGGGCAGCTCCATGCCCTATTCGATCACAAAGGCTGCACAACTTCACTTCATGCGTTGTGCTGCGCAAACTCAAGGATCCAAACTGCGTGTGAACGCCGTCCTCCCCGGTTTGCTGTTGACCGAGTGGGGTCTGCTGTATCCACCCGAAGCCATCAAGCTGTACCAGGAGAAGGCGGTCCTGAAGCAAGAAACCGAGATCGATCAGTGCGCCGAAGTGTTCATCTGGATTGCGAAGAACACGTCAATGACCGGTCAAAAAATACAAGTCGGTACGCATTCACTTAGACGCTGTTGGTTCTTGAATGCACACTGACGTTGACAGATTCCGGTTTGAACGTCGCACACCTATGAGGCTTGTACCTAAAGCTCTTCTCTTCGGCCTCTTTGTTCATGAGGTCGACGCCAGAAAGCGGTTGTGGCGGAGGCCAGATCCGTCGCACGATCGCAGGGTTAAAGACGTAAGTCGCAGGCTTCTCCTGTATCTTGACTTGCGTTGCGATGATGGAGTGATGGTCCTTTGGTTTCGCCTACGCTCTTTCTTGTAAGCTATCGTAGCACCTATCGATTGTAGATAGTTTGGATGAGGTTTTTGGGTGATTCATTCTTCTCCGGCATACTCTGTCTCATCCAACCCCTTGATCGTGGCTTCTGCCTCCTGCGGCGTGGTGATACCCCAGACACCACCGCCCTTAACCTGTCCTTTCATGCCCACCTCTTTACCTACAAGGTTACGGCCAACTTTACCCGGCCCGATGCCAATCCACCGCCGAACTTTGAGTTCCTGATCGAGGTAGCGTACGGATTCCCACCATCGCACAGTCTCCGTACATTGCCTGGCCAAGAGGTCCTTCAAGTCCTCCTTCGACTGGAATGGCCTCGCAGACACGTTGGAGATGCAAGGCATTATTCCAGGGAATGTGATGACATCGCGACCGGTGCGCGCGGAAGGAGTGTTCAGGAACTTCTTCATGAATTGCTGCGCAGGCTTCATCAGCGGACTGTGGAATGGACTGTCGCTGTTCAGTCGAACATTCCGAGGGTCATGACCGCCAAATTGCCGCAGGTGTGTCAAGAGCGTATTGATGCGCTCGATACTCCCACTTAAAACGATCTGATTCTTCGAGTTGACGTTGGCAATTGTGACTTGCTGAACCGGAGGTACATCTTCAACCGAGTCATACTTTGAGCCGGGCGTCGAGAGTTGGATGAATTCGTTGATGGCATCAGTGAGGGCCTGCAGTCGATGCTCGTTCTCGCAAACCAACGCCACCATGCCAACCGCTCCACCGATTTTTTCGACGGCATCCTTGGAGCAACGAGCCATGGCCTCTCCGCGCTGCCTTGTCATGGCAAGTGCATCCTGAAACTCCATGTATCCGCCTGCCACCAACGCTGCAAATTCTCCGAGCGAGTGACCGAGGGTGTAATCAACCCGCTCTTCGGTCTTGAAGCCGAACTCGTTCTCAAGGACGCGTAGGATGAGGATGGAAGTTGCCATGATGGCGGGCTGAGAATTTTCCGTGGCATTGAGGGCTGCATTCGGACCTTCGGCGAGCGTTTTCGTGAGAGGAACACCAAGCGTCTCGTCGATTTCGTCGAGGATAGGCTTGACGGTTCGCGGAAAGGCTTCGAGCCATGGAGTCGCCATACCGACCTTCTGGACGCCTTGACCTGAATGGCATAAGCCCGTACTCAACATAGAAAACATCGGCAAACATCAATTACCTGGAAAGAAGATGGCGGTCTTTGGTCTGTTGCGTGAATAGGAGCTTCTCCATCTCTGTGACTGGCCCACACAGCTGCGCGTGGGTCTGCAATTGAGGATAAAACGAGCGGCGAGCTCACGGCGCCCTTTCGCCGACATTGCGCAGTAGAGGGTTGAGTCCTCATTCAGAGGCTTGAAATGTTATGGCCTTTTTGCAGTCGCGATGAGCCGAGTTTTGTTATGCCGGTGTATGTGGAGTGTGACGTTTCTCAATAGGTGGTTGAAGCCCAGCCAGTCATTTTTCCCCCCCCCAGCCTCGGCCCTCTGGAACGGAACACTCCGGTAACCGAATTCCACCCAATTCGCATGATGGGGAACTTCTTCACATATGGCAATGGAAAATCAATGGCGGAAAATCAATGGCAGCAAAAGGAGACGGAACCGGTCGACTAAGCTCCTACGAGATATACCATTGCCGTCCACGAGTCCTACATATCAAGGTCACACGATACGAGACACTCCAATTACATTTGCACCGGTTCTGGCGCTGTAGTACAATGTAGTCCAACGCGGTCCAGCTTGGCTGATAAGCCTTCAGCACCATTGCGATCTAAATGGTCGGTTTCCGGTTCAGTTTGTTTCATGTTAGTGTGTACATCGAACATGCCAATCGATGGCTTAAACAATCCAGGAAGAGACGAATGGCTCATATTTGCAGGCGCGGATAGATCCAAGCCTTCGAACACGCGTACCACGATGACGAGCGACGCCATGGACCGAAAGTACATTTCGTAGCGTGTATTCTTCATGTCTGTTACCATGGTTCTGCTCTCAGAAGCTTGTACGTCAAATGTAAGAGTATTTAGCTCGGTCGTATCGTGATCGTCGTAGCGAACCTCGCCTTGTATTCTCTATTCGGTCACGGTGCCTTTGATATCTGGTTCGGTGTTTCGGTGCATGAGGAACAGCTAATGGTCGCGACAATGTAAGGATCTTCAAGCAAATAGGCAGGATCTCCGTGGTGTTCTCAGGCAGAGAAAATGCCCCATTCGCACTCGAAACGAGCTGTAACATCCGTCATCTTGAATCGGTGAGTAGAGCCCAAGAGAGCTTATGCCGGCCATGGGTCCGTCAGAACCGGCGCTGCTTGACTCGGTCGCGAGGAGACAGTTAATAACATGGCGAAGAAAACGTAATACCGTCAATGGTTGGATCCGAAAATGGCAACAAGTAAATTTGTTTCAGCGGCCTTAAACGTGATATAAGTGAGTTCGCGCGGCAAGCGCGGTATCGGACGCATCATGCTGGAAAGTTCAACTGAGTCGCCGGCGCCATATCACGGTCGAGGAGCCGGAATTTCACAAACTACCTAGTAGGGATCAAGTTCGGGCATTTATTCTGTTCTTTGACTTCATGTCCATCAACTAAATGTAGATCGGCGGCAACCGCACCGCTTTTCCGACAACGGAGAGTCAGGGGTTGTGTCTAAATCGAACTAGGCCCGCCGCACCCGAGAGCTTGGGTGGAGCTTCACGTTTGCCGGAGACAGTCGAAGCGAGAGACACAGATGGCAATGACGGCGTGGGAGTAGCTGAATGGTGGGAACATGCATTCGGTCGGAGTGGTGAATGTGGTGGCGGTCGATGAACGAAGGCAAAGCTGCGCTTCCGTCGAAATGAAGAGATGGGCTGGCGCCTTCGCACTTTTTTTGGCCGGCGGCTGAGGCGCAAAAGAGCGAGGGACGGCAGCGGCATGCCATGCACCAGCCATGGTCACAGGGTCCGAAATTGGGCAGCGCAGCAGAACGGCGACTTGTGATGGAAGGAAACGGTTAGGATAGGTTTGAGGGTACGGTGTTGGTGTGCAGCGGCTAATGCAGAGACGGCGTGCTTTTGGCGAGCCCGACTGCCTGTGAGACCGCGGTTGGGCCAGGAGTTGGCAGGCGGGGCAGGATAGGCCAGGTTTCTGCCGGCGGGAAATTCGATGGGCGGAGCGCGACAAAGCACACATACCTACATACATCCATCGATCCTCCACGGCAAAGAAAGAAAAAGGGACGGCATGGATGGTGGCTGCTGCTGCAGTCCGCCGTCACACGCGCTGATTGGAGTGAGACGGACCCGCCAATCCAGACCTCAGAGTGTGAAATTCTGCGCTCCGGCACACTTCTATTCCTTTTGATGCTACGCGCCGCTGTCAGACGCTGTTCGCGCGGTCATCCGCGCGTCAACCCAAGCCCACCTCCCCCCCCCACTCCGAGGCGTCCCTCCATCACGAACCGCCGATGGGAAGGCAATTTCGCCAAGGCACACGCCGCCATGCCTTCCCAGCCGTGTCTTTCTCCTGAGTTTCCGGATTGCTTACGGCTCGCTTGCAAGCAATCGTCAGAGCGTCATCGGAATGTATCGCTAGCCCGTTCGGTGCCACCATGGCCATGTAACGCAAGGTTGGAATGGAAGCGCTCGCGGGCAGACCTTGCGTCGCACGATCGCCTCGGTCGAATTAGTCGCGCGGTCCACACTTTTCGACGTCGTTAATGCGTTGTTTCGGACGGCGCGCTCCAGACCAGCAGCGAAGAGAGCGTCCGGCGAACATCCGACCGGTTTCTTCGCACCCGAACGGATGGTAAGGGGACCGTTGAGGGGAAGCACTGCCGAGCAGGATGGGAGGCTTTGTGGGCCGATCCGTTTCGTTGCAGAACCACAAGGTCGGATTGGGCGACTCATGCGGAGCAGGCCGTGTGGGAATTTCAGGGGAGGCGGCAGCGTGGCACACTGGCACACACTCTCGTGCACTTGCAGCGGCTGGCAAGAGCGTGTCGGCTGTGGTAGGCGCAGGCCAGGCGGCACCCGAGTGGTACCCGCCCGGACGGACGCTCGTATTCCTCAGTTTCGTGGCTCTCGCGGATGCGCCAGAGGGTCTGAGGGGATCAGCCCTGCCGCCGAGCGAATGGGCGTCTCAGCGTCTCAGCGCAGGCCGGGTCACGGCCATTCCCGCGGCCCTTCTGGCGGCCCTCCCCCAGTGGCCAGCCCGTAACCGCCCACCAGTAGCGAGGCCAGCAGCAGGCCAGCGGAGGGAGTGCCCTTCGTCCGCCAATCAGCCCACATCCAGGGGATAGCTTCCCTATCCACCCATGGCTCGCTCTGCCACTTTCTGCCCGGGCCTGCGCGCGCTCGCTCACCATCGCATTCTTTCCCTCCCACCGTGTGCTTCCCATCCCTCGCACCCGCCGACATTATACATCTCCCTCTGCTGCGTCGCCAGCCGGATCTCCTTCCCATTCTGCTTCCTTTTCACCCTGCGCGCCCTTTGCCTGTCCCACGTCTCGCCTGCCACACCCTCGCTTCTGCCGCCGCCCGCTTTAATCGCTGGCGGCTAATCGTTTCCGCTGTAGGCGCGCTCCTCTCCCCTCCGTGGTAGCAACCCATCGCGCCAACACCATAGCTCTGCAACCCAACGTCCTGACGCCTTTATCTCTCGACAGTCATCGCGGAGACTCCTCTAGAATTGTTTGACGCTTTTTTATTTGACGACCTAAGCGCTCTCGCAGCCGCGCAAGACGCCGCTCGCGCCCACCGCTCGTTTTCGTGAGCTCGACGACGACCTCCAGGAGCAAGTTTGGTGCACGTAATAGCTTGGAGGCTGTTGCCAAGAGCGAGGAACATCTGATCGAAACAGCACTGTCGTTACGCAGTAGTCACAAGCCGACGACGGGACTCAAAAGGGAGTTCAGTCCGGACGCACCTACAGGAGATTCCGGGTTCCGAGCACGATTCTTCGGCTTCTTGTTCGTGTAATGCATTGCTAGGGTGATAGACAACCCTCGTCTCGAATTTCCTCCCACAATGTCTGCTACATCGCAAGATATCAGCCCGACCGACACCGCCGCTTCAAGCCTTCGTGATCAGCGAGAGAGCAGCCTGAATGGATTTACAGCGGTTAACGGGCGCGGCTCTCCTCCACAATCTGGCAGAGCCAGCGATTCTGCCATGAGCGGGCGACCCATGACCTCGGACGGACCCGTCAGACCACATGGACGTGAAGATCAGTATGCACCGGCCACGAACGGCGACGGTTACCATCGGTCAAATCATCACGACTCTCGCCAGAGCGTTTCACCAATGAATGTTCACGTAAAACGCAAGCGACCGATTACGGATGGTGAAGACGAAGCCGATGATGAAGAGGACGAGTCGGCCTCACCCGAGGATCTTACGGAAAACATGGACTACGAGCAGCGAGGAGACGAGACACCCAGAGATCCAACATACGCTCAGCTAGCAGAGGCTCTTCGCCACGAACCACACACCAATGGCCACTCGAGACCGGATTCCGATGGCGGCGATCGCTCGTTACCGCCGTCGGACCGAAATGAATATGTGACCACCTCCGCCAATGTTCAAGTTGACCCTAAGAAGAGAAAAAGGGTTTGTATTAAAATTAGAATAGACTACGGGAAAAAGTGGCTAATTTGATTGTGCAGGCTTTTACAAATCGCACCAAGACGGGTTGTCAGACTTGTCGGAAGCGCAAGAAGAAGTGTGACGAAGGCAAACCCACATGTAAAAACAGACCTGTCAGGTTTTGGCATCGATTCGGCAGGCTAATCAGATCTACAGGCAATAACTGCGAGAGAGGGGGTTTCGTCTGTGAAGGTTACACACAACGCACCGCGTTTCCCAGGACCTCTGCGCCGAAACAGCACCCAACTCCAATCCAGTCCAAAGATAGCTTTGCGGATCATGGAACCATCCAGCCAAGGTATGAACCAATATTTTTTTCTTCCCGTGCCTGTTCCCACGTGCCCCTTGGCGCGATCGTTGTTTCGATCCTTTGGTGTGGCCTCTTTAAGCGCCCGTTTTGCCGCGCCAACTCCTCATTGCACGCAGCTACCCTTCGAAGGCGCCTAGAAGAGCACCGAGCCCCAGCAGTCACCATGCGAAGGGGAAGCGCTGACAAGTCGTCGTCCAGGACCCGGCCGAACCCATTCGTCGACGTTCCTTCGCACATCGGGCCCGACGGCGCTCGAAGGGCACCCCAGCAGGCCATTGTGATTGACGACGACCTCTCGAGTCGCGCGGTGTCGAGCGAGTGGGGCCAGCCGCCCATTTACGGCGCCGGACCAACGTCGCGCTACGGCATGAATCGATACACCAGTGACGCACTCCCGGGTCCGTTCAGAGGCCACCTGGACCGGGCATCGTCGTCGTCGACCGTAAGCGGCGGCGTCAACGGCCTGCATTATGAGTACGTGCCCCTCGTAACATTTCCTCTTCACAATTCTCCGCTCACACCACTTCCCAGTGTGCACCAATCCCCCATGGCGATCGCACGGCAAGGCCTCGAGCAGATGCCGGGTGCGGCGAAGGCCGCCCCGCGCACCTCGTTCCAGTCGGAAAAGGAGAAGATGCGGCACGGCGAGGAGTTCAACCTGCTGGACGGGGGGCTTGCGCGCGAGCGCGAGGCGTGCCGCGCCTCGCTGCACCGCTTCAACGCCAGCGCGGCGACGGGCATCAGCCCGGACGAACGCGAGCGGCAGCTGCGGACGATCCTGGAGCCGGAGGGCGCGGTGCACGCGGGCGGCGCCGCCGGCGCGCCCGGCTCGCGCCTCGGCAAGAACGTCGTCGTCGACGCGCCCTTCCGCTGCGACTACGGCTTCAGCATCAACATCCGCGACGGCGTGTGGATCGAGGCCGGGTGCGTGATCGCGGACGCTGCCGAGGTCAAGATCTGCGAGGGCGCCCACATTGGCCCCGACGTCAAGATCGTGAGCCGCGCCGAGCCCTGGGACCCGCGGCTGTGGCTGGAGGAGCGGCCGGGCGCGCCGCCGCTGCGCCGCGCCCGCGGCATCCGCATCGTCATCGAGGAGCGCGTCAAGATCGGTGCCGGCGCCGTCATCGCGCCTGAGTGGGACCCCAAGATCGGCGACGATGCTGGCTTGCTGCGCATCGGCATGAACTCGCGCATTCTTGCGGGCACCGTCGTTACCAAGGTATGGCTTTTCTTTGCGGCGTTGCTGAGGCGGGCTGCGTGCTGACTTGTCGCTTCCAGGATGTACCCGCGAATGTTGTCTATGGTTGCAAGGGCCGCGACGGCCCGGACGTGTTGTGTGGGATCTACGGCCCGTCGAGTTATCAATATCATACGTCGGGGCACGCGATGCCGGCCGGCTCCGCGCTGTGAGTGAGATGTAGCTTTGTGTATCGTTCGGCGATGAAAGGAAGCAGGGAAGAAAAAGACGTGATTGACCTCAACGTTCGAACATTTGCTCCGCGAATCGGCGGTGCAAAAAAGAGAGCTAGGCTGCTACTTGAACGACGATACGTAAAGGCGGCTATCTGCTCTTCCTACGTCTTGCTTTGTAGTAGCAATATGCGAATTTAAACCGTACATAACCTTAGCCATTTTGCGTCATGTCTCTATGCTTTTGCTGGCCATGTTGTGATTGCGATTGATAGTTGAAGCCGGACCGTGATAGTAAATAGCATGAATCACGGGATGTCAAAGGCTAATTGTAGTGGAGGGCGACAATGGGTTACAACAAGATAACACACTCGGTTCACAAGAAATCGAGAAACCATGGCAAATGACACAATTGAGAAACACTTATATATTCGCACTAAAGCATAAAACTGTCTGCAGAAGGCCATCCTTGCAACAACTAGAGTCAATAACCCCAACCCAATCCATCTTGAAGGCGCACAATCGAGGTCGATGTACCGCCGATGTACAGTATCCTTCAGATCCTCCGAATGAACACACTTAAGTGTCAGAGTCTGGGTAGGGTGGTGAGGATGTGGTTTGTTGATATATGTGATGAGATCGTCCATCACGAACCGCTGACGGCGCTAAGCCATGGTCGGACGCGGCACTTAACACCCGAACAAAGAAACCGGAAAGGCACCAATGATGTCGAGGGTGAGAGCAGAGCAATGAAAGCAACCAAAGAGGGAAGTCGAGAGGCAGTACCCATGATGTCGAACTGTTGTCGAATGGGAATTGAGGGGAGTAAGTGGGTTGCTGATGAGAATGTGTTGGGGAAGACAGCCGACAGGTGTCAAGCCGTGGTGATCTTTCCATTTCTTGTTGCTGAGGTCGATAGCAAAAGAATTTGAGAGAATTAGCGACAGTGAGGTCGCGAATTGTAATTGCTTGGACAGTCTGATGAAGTTGTTGAGTCGCATCTACTGAGCCACCATGGCTGAACCGCTGGTGATGGGACCACTTGGCTTCCCGTTGCCACGTGAATTGTTGAAGCGACCTCCACCACGATGGCTGTTGGAAGTGCGACGACCATTGTTCGGAGCGGGATTGCCGTTGCCGTTGCCGTTGCCGTTGCCGTTACCATTGCCATTGCCATTCTCACGACGATCGCTGAAATTGCGACGGCCCTTGTTGGAGAATTCGGTGTAGCGAGACTTGGGTGGAGCACGGCGGGTGAATGGCTGGCGCTGATGGTCACCAGGGAGCTTGACGTAAATGGTGACAATTCCACCCTTCTCTTCCTGGACGAAAAGGTCGGTGGTAGCAACCGAATCAACCTCAACCAGTGGCACGAAACGACCGGAAGCCGGACGGTTGTTGAGAAGCTTCATCGGGACAGGCGGTATACCTGCATTGACGTATGGAGCCTTTGGAAGGCGAACCACTGGACGAGAAGCAAACTCACGCTCCTCAAGAAGAATCTCAGACGCCATGGTCTTGGAGGTCGACTCTGCCGTGACAGTGGCAGACTGCTTGTCAACCTTGTTGGCGAACTGCTCGTCATCCTTGTTGGCAGAAGCTGGCAGTGCGACCTTTGCACCCTCCTTGCTGGCAACGTCGAGTGGAGCCTTTGAAGCCGAAGCAATTGGAGCAGCACTCGCCTTGTGCGGAGTAGTCTTCCAGTTCTGAAGGAGATCGTCAAGCTGAGCTCGAGCAGGAGTCTTCACAACTGGAGCTCCGGTACGCGAAGGAGTAGCCGTGGCAACGACAACCTTCTGCTCACCGACGCTCGATGGTGGTGGCAACTTGACGACGGCCTTTGGTGTTGGAAGGTTGACCTTGGGATGAGCAGCGTCATCATCGAAGAGAGAAGAGTTGCCCGGTGGTGGCGGAGAGTCAGACTTGGCGGAGGAAGAATGCTCCTGGCGAGGAAAGAAGCGCGAAGAGCGCGAAGCAGCACCAGACGCATTGGAAGCCTGAGAAGCATTGGCTGCCATTGCAGTCGAGGAGAGGTTGTCGTTGTTGATCTTCGAGTCGGCTGCGGTTGCCTTGATCGCGGTCGCCGTGGTGGTTTCGGTCTTCTTGTCGGTGGCGGCGGAGTGATCGGTCTCAACAACGGCTAGAACACGACGCTTGCCGTAGGAACCATCAATAGCAGTCTGCTTCCAGACGGTGGTGAAATTCTGTTGAGCAGGTTGGACTGGCTTGTCTTTGAGCATCGCATCGTGAAAAGCCTTCACAATACGGCGCTCTTCAGCTTCACGAGCCTGAAGGCCACCGCTGGCGGCATCTTGCCAGGACTGCACGGTCCAGCGCTGTTGAGTGGCGCCACCGGAGGTGGTAGCGGGAGGAGCAATGGCAGCAGACATCTTTTCTTCTGTAACGTTGGTACTGGGACTGTCGAAAGAGTCAAGGTTTGAGGGAATCAAGTGCTCTGGAAGCTGAGAGGTGTCGGAGGTCGAAGGAGGTTGTTGTTCGGTGAGAGAGGAGCGGGAATGGAAGTTTTTATAGGTACCGGGAGGAGCAATAGGACCGGGTCGGTCTATTGTCGAGCTCTGATTTATTGTGCCCGAGATCCTATTGTAGTCGTTATTGAAGGTGCCATTTCCCAGACCACGGTTATTGTGTTGCGGCGGGCCCCACACGTTGGTGCTATTGTTGGCGCTATTGTTGCCCCAATTGTATGGTGAGGCTGGGGAAGGGGATTTCCATGACGCAGAATTAAGAAGTTGTGTATGCGATTCGCCTCGCTTCCCAGCCCCCGTTGCTACAACACTTGACGATGACGTCGGCTGATGTTCGCCGGAGTATGAAGCCTCGGGCGCAAACTTCTTCGACAGTATTCCATCGGCGCCGCTACCGGTGATTTTCCTGACGGGATGTGGCTGGTGCACCTTCATAACACCATACTGAGCTACCTCGCCGTCGCTCGTGGGAATTGGTGGTTTGGGAGGCGAGATGATGTTTGCCACCGGTTGCTCCGGAGACGTCACAACAACAACTTCCTTGGCCTTCGGCTCTTTCAACTCGGGTGAAGGCGTTGCCGGACCAAGAGCTTCCATTTTGAGCCTCAACCGTTCTTTTCGAGCAGCTTCCTCCCGCGCCTCTTCCTCTCGCTCACGCTGTTTCCTCAGTCGAGTCGCATCTTGTTTCTCGCGCATCAGGCGTTGCTGCCGTTGGACAGGATCCTCGTCCGGAGGGCCTGGCTGACTGTCTGGCATCTCACCGTTGACGAATGGAGACGTTTGAACATCTGGAGCTAACTGAGCCGCATTGTAGGTGGGCGAACTCTGTGGCCATGAGCCCTGACCGGCACTGGCAGGAGAGATGCCGACATCCATGGCTGCAAACTGCTGTTGTGGAGACTCCACCGCAAACGCCCTCATGGGTGACATGTTGTCCAATCGCTCGTCTTGTGGTCGGCCAATGGAGAATCGACGGCCACCACTTCCAGCGCTCACGTTAGATGAAGCTCGACGTCGTGCCCAGTTACCGCTCTCATTACCGGTCGAGCGAGTTTGAAACGCTGCCGATGGCTCTGCCGGCGCCGGTCGATCATTTTGCGTAGGCTGCCGTTGCAGCACGGCTGGCTGCCGGTTGTTATGGTCGTGACGAAATGAACCACGTCTCATCTCTCCAACAGGTTCATAGCGGCCGGATTTCGAATCGAAAAGTTCCCGCGGTCCACCATCATCCATCCAGGTTCTATTGAAGTCATCAGCCGCGATCTCCCGAGCTGGTCCGACGGGTGGTGGAGGCAGCGATTCAAACCCGTGAGGATCTCGTCGAAACGGTGCCGCGGATGACTGAGCCGGCGGTTGAGGGAAAATTGGAGCAACCTTGTCGATGGGAGGTAGCGGTGCCCAGGGATTCTTGGACGGCATGGGAGCAGAAGATTTTGAAGCTGGCGATGACCTCTCCGATCCATCCCTGGCCGGGCTGCCAGATTTGGTCAGATTTTGAAGATGAACGCCAGGCTTGAGAATCGTTTTGCTAGACCCTGGTACACCTATTCGCGGAGTGGGTGTGCCGCCTCGCTCTGACGAGTCTGCGGAAGCTTCCTTTCGCATCGGAACAGCTTTGTCGCCTTCACCTGGAGGTGCAGGAGTGGCATGTGCGTCTGCCGGTACAACGCTCGACTTGGTTCCATCCATCCATTCGACCGTCTCTGGCGCCCAGTCCTCTTCGTCATCGTCAATGTCTGCCCACTTGGACTCTTTTCCAGCCTCGTCTGCCTGCAACCGAGTCGCCATATGAATTCCGTATTGTTGCTTTAACTCTTCATCGGTGAACTGCCTAGGAGGAGGAGGAGGGGTCGCTGCGCTAGTTAGTGCAGGCCAGGATAAAGGAGACGGAATATAATTACGTCGGTTCTTATTCCAGACCTTGCTGGCATCTGGAGCTGTACCATTCGTTGCCGCAGTCCTAGCCAAACCTCCCAGAGCCGATTTGGCCACAAGACGTGGTCGCGCGCCTTGCAGGGCTGCGGATGGTGACACTCCACTGGGAGCGCCTGTGTACAGAAGAGTCAGCAAAAATTCAAGAGCATATCTCAGGGCAGATAAGTACCTTTATCGCTCAGTTTGGTCACGGGAGTGGTGACGGTCTTGGCAAGAAAGTTCTTCGTCACGGAGACGGATTTGAATGACGTAGGCTTTTTCACGGAGTTGGATCGCATATGACCCGCGGCAGAGTCCTTGAGGTCTTTGCTGGTGTCGGTATCCGATCCACCGCTTGCATCCGCCACGATGGCTTGAATATCGCTTTCGTCAATTGAGATCTCGCCTGAGTCGGAGACCAGGTTGACTTCGGGTACTGCTTGAACGGCGATGTTCCCAACAGCCTCAATATGCGCACGCTGGAGAGAGTCTTCGGCTTCATGGTCTTGTTTCGCGTGGAGATTCTCGGAGGTAAATAGCGCCTGGCCGTTACCGGCAGGAGCGACGTTGGAGGGATTCGCAGTAGCGTCGATGGACGAGGCGGCGCCCACCGACAGTGCTTCCTTTACCACATCGTGGGCAGTCTGCTCTGCCATAACAGTATCAAGGCCTATCGCGGCAGAATTCGCGTTAGCATCAGAGAGATTCTGTGGGTTTTGCTCGGATGACGGCATGGCTGGCTCGGCCATGGGGAGCATATTCAAGGAAAGGTATTTACCTAATGTCAAGGAGTAAGAGTCGCCACGAGGAAGGAGTAGGCGCTACCGCCGAGTCGTCGCGTGCTCGGTCGAGAGAGGGTGTAACTGGAGGCTTTGGTGGAAGAGAGATATGATGTCGTCAACGGACGGGATCGGCAAGTCCGCGCGGGATCTGGATGGCGGAGGTAAGATTAAGAGAGGAGCCGCGAGGAATGGCAGGCTCTTGAGAGGAAGGGGAAAAGAGAGATGTAAAGGGAGATGGATGAATGAGTACAGTTGGAAGTCGGTTGTACTCCGAACGCCTGAGAGTAACGACGTCGACTGTGTCGGGCTTAGCGTCTTGGCGCCTGCCCGGTTGGATTCCATCGAGACATTGCATGTGTCGGTGGGAAGGATGCGCGACAATCCGCTTCCATCCGGCAGTTGGAGTGAATTTGTTCGTATTTACACTTCGGAGACTGCGCTTGACGTCGGAAGCCTTAGCCATTATCCCGTCATCTGCTCTATGATTCCCGTTGCGCCAGTGGAGTCATTCGCTTCAATATGATGACATCGCAAGGCCGTTCATACCGAGACTTCTGTAATGGGCAGCCGTAATACATTCTCTTCATCCTCATTACGGCGCGTAGTTTTCGAGTATTGTTTTGTCTGCACCTTTTACACGGCAGAGTAGCAGCCTGTGTGCTGCAAGAACGTATCCAACAACTTCTCTGATCACATTTCATTTCATCGTTGATTCCTTACAACAAGTTTACAACTTCTCAATTGCTAGCAGAATGCTTTCTATCATGTGTAGATATGTACATGGACATTGATCTGCCAGCCCAGCGAGCTTCGTCGTGACGCCGAAACTTTTAGTGCGCGTTGTTCTTATGATGCCCTACTCTGTGTCAGCTTCCGCACCGTCCCCATATCTCGTCGCCGTGACTTACGTAGATGATAGTAGTAGTTCTGCGCGTAACCGAAGACCATCAAAAAGCCTATAATATGCGCCACCGCTGCAGAGTAATGTAAGTAGAAGATTAGTACCAGTATTCGGTGTGAGTGAACTTACGCATAATCGAAGCTTTCTGGCCGAAATATCTCTTCTTATACCAGCTGAATGGACCTGTTACCTTTGGTTCGGGGGCCGGTCCTCGCGGGAGTTTCTCGTAGAAGTCGATCACTCTTTGCATGCGAGCTGCATCCTGCGCTGCACCAATAGCCTATGTGCCGTTAGTTCTCGATCTTGCACTTTCAATTATGGTATTCGGAAATGGGAATTGTGATTGAGGCGGACGGAGGATGTCATGGATGGGAATGCTCAGGCGTTATTGACGGAGTTCGGATGAACTTGGGTGCAATCTTCAAGGCTTGAGGAAAATGGGAGCAGAGGAGGCATACTGTTGGAGAAGCAATCTAAAACATTCAATCAGTACATGGTATGGCAATCATAAGAAGAGTTCCTTACCTTGGGTGGGATGAGGGTCGAAAGACCGCGCTTTTGGATGAAGTTCATCTCGACGGGGCTGTTAGGTATTCTCAGTCAGTCCCTAGCAATTGATATCAGAGGGTAAATGCGAACGACATACGGCACCGAGATGTCAGCACGGGGATGGAAGTGAGGAGGTATGGAGGTTTTTGATGATGGTTGGAGCTGGATTGAAGTTTGCTGCACGGAGATTGAAGTCGGGTGCCAAGACCATCCTGAAGGTCGAACAGCAGCTCATCCCACTGCTCAAACTCCAACGCCGAGCTCCGCGGCCCTTTTATCGTTCAACACCCAACGATGCCGCTTCTACACAAGTCAATTGGCCCCGGGCTCTTTGCCTCTGGTGTGAGACGGCTTCCGTGGTATTCTCCTCGAGTGCAATGTCGCGCATACGCCGACTCTAAACCTACCTCTTCGCCGGATCAAGCTCCAGGACCAAAGGCTGGGGATTCTCAACTCGTCCGCCAAGAGAGCCCTACAGAGGCGATGGCCAAACACCAACCTGACTATAATGTGGCCACAGACTATCGGACCTCGTCAGTTAACTTGGCTTTGCCTGCCTCCACCATGATGCTTGCTAACATGTATCGCAGCACATTCTCTCCTGTACCTAAACGAGTAATGGACGGTAGCGAACCCGGCAAGTCAATAGCCGCAGCGGTTCTTTCAGGCGCTCCTATTGATCTTCAAGCGCGTACCGTTCGGTAAGAGAGCGCTATCCTTTTTCCCTTTGCGGTTCAAACATAGCTTACGGAACTCTAGGATATACAAGCCCGTGAAGCCTGCAACGCAGTCTGGCGAGTGGCACACTACGCCGTGGCTCATGGACTGGGATCCACTCCCAAAGGGACATCGATGGGAAAACCCGCTGATGGGTTGGCAATCTTCTGGCGACTTTATGCAAGGCGAGCGAATCGGTTTCAAGACAAAAGAGGATGCGATCAGATTTGCCAACAAGCAAGGATATGAATACTTTGTGCAAGAGCCAAACGAGAGGCGGATCATACCAAAGGCTTATGCCTCCCAATTCGTTCACAGTCCAAAGAAGCTCAAGACCGTGCGGACAAAATAGAACAGTGGTGGATTTAGAGCAAAGACGCGCCTGTATATATGAATGAAACATCATCGGATCGGGCCATTTTCTTTTTGATTCAGCATCGTAAAGAGAACAGTAAACGAACAGAACTACGAGGACATGATATCGGCTAGCTTCCCTAATCCATCGCAAGGGTATTCCCATTGATCAAACGCCTCATTATGCGAGAAGCAAAAGTAGAGGAGATGTGCGTGTACATGTGCGAAGGAGTGTTTGTGGGCAGTACAATGATGGCCCGTCACTAGTCCTCTGAGTTGGCACTAAGAGTGTGTTGGCGATTTAGCCTTTGAGATGGTCAGTCAGCAATTCCTTGCGTTGTTGATCAAACTGATCTGATCACTTACGCATTTTTATGCACTAAAACACCCTCTCCTCCGTTCTCAAGGTCAAGGCCAAAGACATAAAACTGTCCTTCACTCGTAACAACCATTATCTGAGGATGGTTGCTACTCATTGCCACAACGCATCTTACGGGTCCGTAGTTCTGACTGGACGATTTGTTCTGTCGTGGAACTTTCACCCACGCAAAGTCTCTTGCCGGTTCGAAAACTTCAGTCACTGAGTTTGGCAAGTATCCGCCGGCATGCTGGACGATGCTGAGACCCACAGTTTGAGAGGTCCTCCTAATCATGGACATCAAACTGCGGCCCTCTGGCTCATTCTTTGCGGGTGAGGTTGCGTTTTCGACATCGTCGAAGTATTCACTCTCTGGGTCATGCGCTTCCTCGTCTGCAGGACTTGTGCTGCGGTCTCTCGAGCCGGCGGACAGTGTGCGGGGCTTGGGCCTCGCCGGGGATTTCTGCGTCGTTGGTGATGGTGGGGCCGAATCTTTGCCAGTAATCTGACCGACAAGCTTGAATACATGTACTGTTTCGGAGCTTGACGACACGCAGAGAAGGGTAGAGGTTGCGTTGAAGGACATGCAGAAAATTTGCGCTGGTAGTGACCCTCGCCTGAAGTGGAACAACTTCTCGCCACCGGGGACGGAGAATACTCGAATTACGGTGCCTTTCTCTGAAGCAGTTGCGAGCATCGTTCCGTCACTGTTGATCGATAAACACCCCAGTGATGACTGATGGGCCTTGATCACGTTGACAGCTTCCAGCCTGGTCGTGTCGAAGACAAGTGCTTCTCCCGTTTGGGGAGGTAGTGCGTTTGAAGATGGCGGTCTGTGTGCAGGTGGGCTGTAAGTTTGTGGGCTCTCCTTTTGCGGTAGTGGGTACACCAGATAGTCATTCTCTGAGGAAGGTGAAAGCGCACAGAGACCATGCGGGTTTGGAGACGTGTTGATGATTTGCAACCGCTTCATGTTCGACATGTCGTAGAGGAAGATTTGATTAGTCAGAACCACAGCAAGCCTTTTGCGATTCATTTTGACGGCGAGAATCTTCAACGGAAATGAGAGCTCGCAAATTGGAGCTCTCCTTTTGGTGTTCAAGACCCGCAAGGCTCGCGGAGAGAAGACTAATGCGACCAGTGGAGTAGAGTAAAGCATCTCGATGAGTGCGATATCACCTTCGTCATCTTGGTAGTACTGTGCAAATGGTTCCGTGGTGAACTGTCGGATTCCTCGACTCGTGGCTATGAGAGGAAGTCAGCATATTGTCGTCGTCAAATTTTCCGAACGCAATAGATCCGTCCCGCGAAAGCAAGTCGAAACTTACCAAGCCCCAGGAGGCTGTTGTCCTGGTTGAAGGTAATATAATTAATCCCCATTCTTTCAAATATGATGGCTGTTCGATAGTCAGCTTCACTGCTGCCTATATGAGCAGAGTAATCGCGGCGAAATAAGAAAAGGCACGATACACGATCAGCGACGTAAGAAATAGCATTTGCGCAATAACAACAAGGAATGATAACCTCCAAGGAATCCTGAAGTTATGGAAAGGGTGGTAGAAATAACTGGAATGCAGAAGCACTGACACCGAAGACAGTATATGCCTTCTCCGAAGCCTATCGAGCAATACAAGAGTAGCCATCTGAAGGAATAAACACTCACCAGTGACGTTTAATTAAGTTGTCATCAAGCAGTTCTTCAGTTGACGAGTTCTAAATGTATTAACAACATTTTGTGACAGAAGGCAAGTTCACTGGAGCCTTGATAACAACCGGTGGTCGTAGAGTTTGCCTTTAGAAATGGGAAGCGGAGACGGCACAGCCACAACGAAGATGGCTTGATGCGGCTGGTGCATTTTCCATTTTCGAATGCATGTCTACAAGAAATCATCGATTCAGATGCGGATAATCGGTCAAGGCGAACTTGACCTTGCTCATGATCCCATATTAAACGACATATACGCTGCTTTACGACTTCAGAACACAATCTCTTACCAATGAGACGCAGTTTCCTTGAAAGACTCGCACCTGACGAGCGGATTGGATTGCAAGCGACCCACAGCGTTCAATAGAGGAAGAGGCAAAGATGGGTGGTCAGAAAGCCAAGTCAACGGAGGA
>Ga0335073_10002687_pt1 | contig 24417 bp, 21 predicted proteins | sample Lox_Sample_22_FD_207093 | JGI IMG/M metagenome (GOLD analysis project Ga0335073, IMG submission 207093) | Soil microbial communities from Loxahatchee National Wildlife Refuge, Florida, United States - Lox_Sample_2.2 | ecosystem: Environmental > Terrestrial > Soil > Wetlands | place: USA... | reverse complement strand
ACCGAATACGACGTGCGCAGTTGTGCGCATCACCTTGCATCGATCCTCACGGAAGCCGCCTCGGAAGGGGCGGCTGCGGGCAACGGTCGCCTCGCCGTCCCCCCGGGTTCCCCTTGACCCGGACGGCCCTTCTCAACGGTGTCGTTCACGGACAGGCGAGCGAGCAGATGGGCTAGGGCCAGCATGGTTGGAGCCATCACGCCTCTGACATGGCAGGCCCGGTTGGCCCACAGACGGGTTCGCTGGAAGATGAACGAGCCATTCTCGTCGCGCATCTCCCGCAACGCGAAGGCGAATACGTGGAGCGCCTTCTCGAGGCAACGATCGAGAGGCGAGGCAATCGAGAAGGTTTGGATCGCCTGCGCTATGGACCACATGTCGATCGGGTAGGTCTTGTTCACGAAGTATTTTGGCGTTCCGTCCGGGAGGAACATTCGGCCCTCGTAGAAGGTAAGTCCCTTGCGTAGCGGCTCTGAGGCTTCGTCAAGGCCCGCCTGCAGGCAGGTGTGAAGAGCCTCCAGCACATAGCCTGTGTGAAAGTTGTCGATCCATCGGAGGTTCGAGCTCTCGCCGTAGGGCCAGGATCCATCCGGCCGCTGCCGAGCGATGCTCCAACGCAGACCGCTTTCGGCCGCAGCGCCCATCTCGTCGTCCTCCGTGAGCACGTGAAGGCGGGCCAAGAACGCCGTCACGAGCAAGCTTGAGTTGTGGATCGGCGAACGGTCCTCAGGGAGATATCCGAAGAACGCGCCCGGTGGATCGTGCGTCTGCGGCACCTCCAGCAGGAAGAACCGCCCCACCTGGTGGCCGAGGTCAAGAAGCTCTGCGTCGCCGAGGCGCTCGTAGGCGTCGAGCAGCGCCATGCCGGCGAAGACGGTCGCGATACTGTTCGGGGTAGAACGGGGGTAGAAGAAGACGCGGGACTGGAAGTCGAAGTGGTATCCCCAGCACGCGCCACCGTGCGCGTCGAGGCGCAGCCGGTCAAGCGTCTCCACGGCGCGGGCCAACCGTCGTCCTGCCTCCGCCTCGGGAAGGAACCCGTTCAGGGCGTAGGTGCTCGCCGCCCAGGCAACGCTGACCGCGTTGACTCCCGGTGGAACGCCCAGCAGCGGCCTGAGGTCGAACGGACACCGCTTCACCGCCTGGATAACCAGACGTCGGCCGAGTGCCGAGCGCAAAGCAAACTGCGGCACCCGGGTCGCATTGAGAGCGTCGTACTGATCGGTGCCGCTCCACTGCCGCTCGTGCCCTGTGCGCTCGAGATCTCGCAGCGTCCGGAGAACCTGCTCACGCTTGGTCACACGATCGCCTCCTCCACCCGTGCAGGCCCTTCCCATGTCGCGGCCTGCGGCACCGGTCTCATCGTCGCCGCGGCGATGAAGTGCTCGACCAGCCGATTGCCGCGCTGACGCAGCTCGACTGGATCCGGAAGGGCCGTGCGGCGGCGCGCAAGCCGGGTCAGCGTCTCGGCCGACGCTAGCCGCGAGAGCAGCCCGCGACGCTCAAGCCAGATGTCGACAGCCGGGGTGCGTCCTGCAAACACGCTGACGGTTGGCGTCCCCAATAGTGCGGCTTCCCGTGTCATGGTCCCTCCGGCGCCGATCACGAGGTCGGCGCAGTACATCAGCGAACGTGAGTCGACCGCCGTCGACGGAACGGTCAGGTTCTCCAGATTCAGCTGCTCCAAAGCAACCCGTTGCTCGAGGTGACGGACCAACGCAACGATGCGGACGTTGGGGACCGCCGCCACGGTCTCGACCGCTCGGACGAACAGCGGACACTCGGAGCCGTGATACAGGGCCCGGCTGGGCGGCGTCCGGGTCACCACGAGGATCGTGGAATCGGTGCGGTTGATTCCGACTCGCTCCACGACGCCGACGTCAGGCTCGAAGTCGCCCAGGTACACCTCCTCCTTGAGTCCGGGATAGAAGCGTGCCTTCTCTCGTGTGGCACCCTGGCGGGCAAGATTGAGGCCCCGCAGGGCGTCGGGCAATAGCACAGTGGTGGCCAGCCGGAAGGCGAGATGGTTAGCGGGCTGATGTTCGAAGTCCATGGCGGTAACCACCGGCACCCGGCGTATGCGTGCTGCCACAGCCTGCGCATAAGAGTTGTGCGAGAGGGCGATTTGGGGCCGATGAGCCTGACACCAGTGGCTCAGTTCCGCGATGCGCTGGGCCAACGCACCTGCCTTCGAGAACCGGTTCTGAGGGCTTTCGCCCCCGATCACCTCGACCTCCGGCCATCGGCTGCGCGCCAGCTCAGCGGTCTGTGCGTTTGCGCGTGCGGTCAGCTTCACGGTGTGGCCCCGCTCACGCAACCTCCGCACGATCGGCTCGAACAGCAGAGCGTGGGGTGAGTTAGAAAGATCAATCCAGATGTCCATCAATTCGCTCCTCGCCGTTGAATGACCGCGGGGAGCGTGTGCAGTAGCAGTCGGACGTCGCTCCACAACGACCAGTTCGTGACATAGAGATAGTCCAGTTTCACCATCTCCTCAAAAGGAATGTTGGTTCTGCCCAACACCTGCCACATCCCGGTGATCCCCGGCGTCAGGTCGAGCCGCGCCCGGCCCCAATCCACGACCTGCTCGTCCTCGGACTCGACGAGGGGCCGCGGCCCCACCAGACTCATCTCGCCCTTGACGACATTCAGGAGTTGTGGGATCTCGTCGAGACTGCTCAAGCGCAGGAATCGACCGATGCCGGTGACCCGAGGGTCAGTGTCGAGCTTCAACCAGTGCGGATCGTCGCTCAGCCGCGCCAGGCGGTTGCGGTGCGCCTCGGCATCGCGGACCATCGTCCTGAACTTGTAGACGCGCAGCGGACGCCCTCGACGCCCGATACGAGACTGGATGAAGAGGACAGGTCCCGCAGAATCGAGCTTGATCGCGAGCGCGATGAGCAGGCACAACGGAGCACTCAGCACCAGGCACACGATCGAACCGACGAGATCCATCGCGCGCTTTTGCGCGCGCGAAGATCGCGAGAGGACCGGTGGCGCGAGGCCGAGGACCGTGACGCCCTCGATGTCGTCGATCTCCACGGACCGGCCAATGACGTCGAAGATCTGCGGCAGCACGCTGACATGAAGACCCGCGTGCCTGCATCGCCTGAGTACGTCGATGAGTTCGGTCTCTTCGATTCCCTGCGACGTGACGATGACCCGGTCGACTTCGTGCGCGGTCGCGATCCGCTCCACGTCCGTCGCGTTTCCCAACACGGGTATGCGGTTGTCCTCGAGGCCGTTCGCGCACGCGGATGGCGTGTCGGCGAGGCCACGGTCGTGGCGTACGGACCACCCGATGGTGCGGAGCGCGCCCACCACGTTCAGTCCGTACTCCGGGTGCGCAACCAGCTTGCGAACGAGCAGATTTGCCGCGGGTCCCACCCCCACGACCACTGCTCGGCGCTTTCCGCGAACGCTCATTTGCTTGCGGACAAGCGCGCGTCCCAAGAGCAGGAGAAGACTGACTCCCACGGCGAAGGTCAGCAGCTCGACGAGTGCGAACCGCTCGACGGGAAGCACGCGAAAATAACCCCATAGCAAGACGGTGGCAATGAACACGGTGTGAAAGATCCCTGGAATGTCGTCGATGGTGCTGCAATTGATCCGCTTCGGATCCCGGTCATATAGGCCGTAAGCGCGGATCAGCACCAGCCACCCCGGAAGCGTAAGTGCCCCCAACGCGACGAAGACCCCAAGGTCCACCCGGCCATTGAGTGCGCCCGCCACGGTAAGCGACGTAACGATCGCTAGGCAGTCAGACGCGGCCAGCAGCCGCCTGACCACCCATTCCCGGCGCGCATAGCTTTCCGCGACAACGCTTTTGCGCTTTTCGCTAGCAGCCACCGACGCTGATCCGCTCCGAGGCGGCCGTCTGTTTGGGAGTGTGGGTACTCGATCCATGCGTGCTTCGCGCCAACGCATTTCTCGCGAGATCAAACTCGCGTTCGTGCCGATCCGCGCGGACGGGTTGCGAGCGGTTACCAACGCGGACATATCCCACTTCCTTCTGCCGTAAGAGAAGAAGATTCTCGACGCCGAAAGTTCGAAGGGCAGCGAGGCGTTGGTCGCCGACACTCGACGACCTCGGACCAGACAACCCGCGTCCGGGTGGTTCCTGCAGGCGGTGGTAGTCATGCGGGGCCACTGGCGGACGCTTCGATTCCATGCCTTCACACACCGCTAACGAAACCACCAACTCGAACCCGCCCAGCGCCCCGACCTATCCGTCGACGTCGGCCGGCCGAGCGCGTGGCCCCGCGCGGGTTGACGCGATAAGCGCGATGCTGCGCTACCCGATCCTGGTAATCATCTCGGTAATTGTGCTCGGCGGCGCCGGCTGGCTTGTCGCTGACAAGAAGCAAACCGGCTACCAGGCGGAGGCTCAGGTGCTGATTGGGCAGCCTTCCCCAGGGACCAGCGGTGAGCTGCCAGGCGTGGTCCAGGCGGAGCAGGCGCTTGCCGCGATCTACGCGCGCGAGATCGACTTCAACCAGGTGCTGGCCCCGCTCGCCCGCCAGTTCAATACGAACCCAGCCGAGGTCGCCTCCCGGCTTTCGGCCGCCCCGGATCCGCAGAGCCCGCTCGTGCGCATCTATGCCACCGGACCCAACGAGTCCGACGCTGTTGCCCTGGCGAACGGCGCCGCTACGAAGTTCGCCACGACCGTGAACGCGCTCACCCAAAGCAATGCGGCCGCCAACCACGCCTTCGCCAGCTATAAGCAAGCGGTTGTGGCCTACCAGCGCGCGCTCGCCAAGCAGCAGCATCTTCAGCAGCGCGTTTCCAACGGCGGATCGAGTACGTCCGCATCCTCGAGCCCGGCTCTATTGCGGGCGGCCACGGCGACGCAGATCGCTCAGCTGCACCAAGCGACGCTGGCGAACCAGTACCAGAGTCTCCTGGCCGCACAGCAGAACGCGCCCACGCTCAGCTTGTTCGAATCGGCCGACGGCGCCACGAGCAACCACGCTTCGAACCTGGAGATTTACGTGTTCGGGGGCGTGGTCGCCGGGCTAGTGATCGGTGCCGCGCTGGCCACGCTGCTGGCCAACCGCAGGAACTGGCAGACCGCACGGGCCGTTTAGCGGGGCTCGATGCCGACCGAACTTGGACGCACCCTGTCCCGCGTCCGAACCGGACCCGGGAGCGACTTCGGACCTCGGGGCGTGGAGGGCGCTAACGCACGCCGGACGCAACTCCTGCCAGTCGCGCTCACGCTGATCGCCGCGGCCATCCTGATTCTCGCGGCCACGCGAGTCGATTCCCACGGGGCCACGGCAATCGTGGCGATAGTCGGCATGTTGGCGGGCGTAGGGCTTGTCTACCTGGTCTGCACCGCCGAACCGGTCTACGTCTTCACGCTCGCGATCATTCTCACGCCGTTTGCCAGCAACTGGCAGCAGCTGCATGTCCCGGGGCCGGCGGCACCCGATCGGCTGCTGTTCGTGATCGGGACTGTCAGCGTGCTGTTTCGCAGTTACGTCCTGGCCACCCTTCCCAGGCCACGTTTCGGTGCGTCGCATGCGGCGATGGCCCTGGCGGTGGCATACGCCGCCGTCTCGGCCGAGGCCTACCACTCGCTGCTACACAAGGGCCCGGGGCTGCTGCTAATCGAGACCTTCGGCGTGCTGCCGTTCATCAGCTTCTGGCTGGGGCCGATCATCTTTCCCACCGATCGGGAACGAATGATCCTGTTGCGGGGGTTGGTGGTGATGGGCGCATACCTCGGGCTGACCGCTCTGTTCGAGACCACCGGCCCGAAGGCGCTGGTCTGGCCGCGCTACATCCTGAACCCGAACGTTGGGCTTCATTACGGCCGCGCCCGCGGCCCGTTCGTGGACGCCGTAGCCAATGGAGTGGGGCTATACGTCGGCGCCGTGGCCAGCGCGATCGCGGCATTCCGGTGGAGGGCGGCGCGCTGGCGCATTACGACCATCGGCATCTGCCTGCTCTGCCTGGCCGGGACGATCATGACGCTGGAGCGCTCCATCTGGATCAGCACGGCCGCGGCCACTCTGGTCGCGCTGTTCGCGTCGCGCGCCACGCGCAAATTCGCGATCCCGGTGCTCCTGACCCTCGCAGCAGTCTGCGCGATCGCGATCTTCGCGATTCCCGGGCTGCACTCGAGCGTTTCGCAACGCCTCAGCAATCCCGAGTCGTTATACGACCGTGAGAACACCACCCAAACCGCGCTTGCGATGATCAAGGCGCGCCCGTTACTCGGCTTCGGCTGGGATCAGTTCCAAACCGCGCACGACGCGTACATCAGGGAAAGCGCAAACATTCCTCTGACGGCGACCAACATCATCCTGCACAACGCGTATCTGACTTATGCCGTCGAATTGGGCCTCGTCGGCGGATCTCTATGGTTGCTCGCGGTGTTGCTTGGTGTTGGAGGAACGGCGTTACGGCGGGTGCCGCCGGAGCTGGAGCCTTGGCGAATTGGCCTGCTGGCGTTGTTCGTGTTCTTCTTGATCGGCGAAGCCGCGGTGCCTCCCACAGTATTTGTAAACGCGTCACTCTGGCTGTGGGCCGGGGTGGTGGCGGGCGTTCGCCACCCGCCGCTCGAGCCGGAACCAGTCTCGCTACACGATATGCCCCGTCCGGTTTCTTCATGAGAATGTCGCACGAGAGACGTCCACATCCAGCTCGTCGCACCGTCCCGCACGGCGGACGGCAGGTATTTCGGCCAGCTCGCACTCGTTCTCCTTGCAGGTGGTCTCCTCCGGCTCGGAGTCGGCGGTCTCGAGCGGGGGGCGCTTTACATCGCCTTGGCGGTAGAGCGACCGGATCCGCGCCCCGCGTCCGACTAATTTCGTCCTTGACACAACGCCCGCGGCGCGGTTATTTGCTGCCATGGAAATATAGCCGGAGAACTGGAGGATCATCGTGCGGCGGTGGATAGCGGCAATGTGCACAGTCGGCGCCCTGACATGTGTCTGCCCGGGTGTGACGGCGGCATACGGTCATTCCAAGCGCTCTCGGGGCCGGCATGAGGATCCGAGTGCGCTCGGCTACGGCTCGTTCGCGTCTACGACCACCAGCAACAGCTTCTCGTTCACCGCCACGACGACCTCGAACGGAGTCGGCGGCAGCGGTTTCATCACCGTTTTTGATCCTCGGGAGCACAACTATTACAACGCCTCCGTCACGTGCCTGTATGTCGACCCGACCACAGGAGAGGCGACGATCTGGGGGGCCGTTTTATCCAACAACGTCTCCGGCGCCGAGTGGTTGTCTGTTGTGTTAAACGTCAGGCCGGGCACCGATGCGACTGCGGGCTTCGGCAACTACCTCGAGACCTACGCTGCGCGGACCCGGTGTGGCTCGGTCACCGAGCCCCCGAGCCCCAGCATCACGACCGGGCAGATTACGACGAACTCGTAGCAGCCGCGTCTGTGCGGGTCGTCAGCTTGCTCAGAGCCTGACCAGGTTCTCGACCTGATGACCCCGCGTCACCCCACGCAGGTCGACGAAAAGTGCGCTGCGCTCCGCAACGGCATCGTGATGGACCTGGGGATGTGCGGTCACTAATACCACAGCGTCCGCCTCCGCCACCGCGTCATCCAACGGTACGCTTTCCAGCCCCAATGATGGAAGGGATGGGACGTAGTCATCGTGGTAGCTCACGGTCCCGCCGCGGCTCGTGAGCACTTCGATGATCCTCAATGCCGGCGACTCGCGGATGTCGCCGACTCCGCCCTTGTAGCTGGCGCCCAGGATAAGGATCCGCGAGCCCTTGACCGGCTTGGCTACGTCGTTTAGCGCCCGCTCCACCCGCTCGGCGCAGTGATAAGGCATGTACTGATTGATCTTGCAAGCGAGCTCGATGAACTCGGTGGACATGTGAAACTGACGGGCGCGCCAGGTGAGATAGAAGGGATCGACGGGCAGGCAGTGGCCACCCATGCCCGGTCCGGGCTCAAAACGCATGAACCCGTACGGCTTCGTCGAAGCGGCACCAACTACCTCCCAGATCTCGATCCCCATACGCTCGGCGAGCACGGCCAGTTCGTTGACGAGCGCGATGTTGACCGAGCGGAAGATGTTCTCGAGGAGCTTGGTCAGCTCCGCCGCCTCTGGCGTGGAGACCCTCACCGTCTGCTCGCACACCCGGCGATAGAGCTCCTCGGCCCGATCCAAGCACGCCGGGGTGACCCCGCCGATCACCTTCGGCGTATTACGCAGCGTGAAGTCAGTTCGCCCGGGATCGACCCGTTCGGGCGAGAAGGCGAGATTGATATCCGCGCCAACCCGCAGCCCGGTCGACTCAAGCATCGGCATCAGCCGCTCCCGCGTGGTCCCCGGATACGTGGTCGACTCAAGCACAATCAGCTGCCCCGGCTGGAGCACCTGCGCCAGCGACTTCGCCGCGGCATCTAGCGGCCCGAGATCCGGTTCGCGATTATGGGTCAACGGTGTGGGGACGCAGATCAGGACCGCGTCCGCCTTGGCCAGATCGGCATACCGATACGTAGCCCGGACCCTGGGCAACATAGCCCGAAGCCGCTCGGAGGCGATGTCCTCGATAAAGGAGTCCCCTGTGGCCACCGCTGACACCTTGATCGGATCGACATCGAGCGCGACCACATCGTCACCCGCCTCAGCAAACGCCACGACCAGCGGCAGCCCCACATATCCAAGTCCTACAACCCCAACCGTCATCTTCGGTCAAGCCTCCCCAGCCGCACGGCGCCCTGCGTGAGAGCGACGTAGCGGCGGGTGGTCCCACCGGCCTCCCGTTGGGCCCATGTCTTCGCTGGCGTCACGGCGATCCGGTCCCGCGGTGAAGCTGCATCCGAAGGACTTCGAGGTGAGTCCAGGGGAAATATTTGAGCAGGTCGTATGGCGCAATACCGCCGAAGATCTGCGGGTATGGATTGCTGCCGCTCGTCGGCGTCTGCGCGTAGAACGCCACTGCCTCACCCGATTTGTCCCGAACGATCAGCCCATAGCGTTGAGCTGCGATCGCCATCATCCGGACGACGGGTGGGAGGTTGAGCTTGGCGATGTCAAGATTAGGATCCAGGCGCAGGCGGGCGCCCTCGGGAACGGAGTCGGGGTCCGGATCGGTGCCGTCCGTCCGCTCTGCGGGCCACGCGTATACGCCTCCTCGTGTGTCCGGCAAGGCGATAGCCAGCGCATGGTCGATCGCACCCGCCTCGAGTTCGGAGATGAGCATCGTTCCGGCTGCGACCGGCAGACTGGTGGCTGTCGATCCCCAATACGGCTCTGCGCCGGGCCAACTCTGGGCGGTGTAGTAGCCAGGTGAGCGCGAGACGTCGTCCATCGCGCCACCCCAGGCAGCCCGCCAACCGGAGGACGTCCGATGGAGCTCCCAGAATTCCCACATCCGGTTTGTGGACGGCTGCCAGATCGTCATGTGTGCGTCTGATCCAGCGGCGGGCTGCGCGCGGGGCGGAATCGGCACGGACGCGAATGCCCTCGCTAGGCTCCTACCCCAAGCGGTTTTGTTCTCAAGTGCGACGCGCACGGTCGGCTCGTTGCGTGCTACTCGGTAGATCGGCGTGCTGTCGGTGACCGTCTCGATGTCCGGGGTCGGACCGTGCTCGAACTCCTGCCTGACCTGGTCCACGAGCCAATTGATCAAGTCTGGCGAGGACCTGTCGATCGGGGCATCGTTTGCCAACGGCGTGTTCCAGACGCTGTCCGCCGCGAACATGCGGTCGACCGTGGTGCCGCTCGAGCCAGCGTTCTGGGCGGAGTGATCCGCATGTGAGGAGGGAACGACCTGATTTGGCCGACTCACCCCCGCGGATCCAACCCGCACATGAGCCTGCCCGCAACCCGCGACAAGCGATGCTGTCGCGAGTACCGCCGCGCTCATTTTTCGCGATCTTCTCGTCATGTAGCGCGATCAACGGCTGGAACCCCGCCGAATAATCGGTGAGACCTGGTCTTTCGGCGCCCTTTAGGTCAAGAGCACTTGGGCGGCGCCAACAACTGCAGGTGCGACCAGGGGAACGAGGCCAGGAACTGGGTGGGCATCTCGTACTGGCCGGTAGTGGGGTCGGTGAAGTAGCTGGCGTACGGGTTCGGCAGTCCGGCGCGCATCAGGGGCGTTGGGTCCTGGGCACGGAAGCCGACGGTCACACCGGTCTGGTCGTCGACGATCAAGCCATAAGTCTGCGCCGCCTGCGCGACCATGCGCGTGATTGGCGGCATCGGGATCGTCGCCAGATTGAGCGTCGGATCGAGGCGAAAATGCGCTCCTTCGGGGATGGCGTCACCCGAGGTGTCCCATCCGTCCGTCCGTTGTGCCGGGCAATAGAAGACATTCGCCGCAGCCTTGGGCACGAGCATCGCGATCGCGTGGTCGATGTGCCCAGACGCCAGATCGGAAAGCGTGATCAGCCCGGCCGCGATCGGCAGACTGGAGGCGGTGGCACCCCAGCTGGCCTGCTCGATCTGAGTTCCGCCTGGACCGGTGACGTTGCGGTAATAGCCAGGATCGGTAGAGACGTGCAGGATTCGTCCACCCCACTTGGCGTGCCATTGTCCGAATGGAGTCTGCCACGCCGCCCACATCTCCCAGAGCGTGTCGGTGGAGGGCTGGTAGATCGTCATCTGTGCGTCCGTTCCAGCCGCGGGCTTTGCGCCCCTGGGAATTGGCACGGTCGCGAATGCCCGACTCAGGGCTGGGTCATAGGCGTTCAGATAGACACGGACGGTCTGCTGGTTGGCCGGCACCGTGTAGATCGGTGTGCTGTAATCGGTGGTGTTGATCCACGGGCCGATGCCTTCTTCGAGGCTGTCGGTCACGAAGCTATCGAGATATGACACGACCCGAGCCGAGTTCGGCGCGAGCGATGTGTTGGCCGAGACCGGCTTGTTCCACACGCTGGTCGGGCTGAAGAGACGTACGGGTACGGCCCCGTCGATGGCGTTGGTGTGTCTGGAGGTCCGCTTCGGGTTCCTGACATTCTCAGCCGTCTGCCGGCAGGGAGTTGATGAGCGCGCGCCCTTGGTCTTTCGCCGGGGCGCCAAGGGATGACAGCGGGGTTCATGCTGGTCGTGCGGCCTGGTCGACGCGAGTGAAAGCGTCGTTGACCCAAGAAGCGCCGTAACTCCTACCCCGAGAGAAACCGCGGCGAGTCTTGCCACTGAGACTCCACGCATCGTGTTTGGTATCGGCAGCCAGACCGTTCGGCATGAATGGTCACTTCATGCTCATATGTGAGCCAAGGGCCTGGCGAAGAGCTGACGACCGCCGCAGAAAGGCGACCGCGAGACAGCACATGCATCCGCCGGTCAGAGTTCAGACCGCGGTCAAGTCGGGGAAAGCGGCCGCTACATCGGCTGGGGGGTTATCGCGACAGGCGGTACCAAGCCCGGCGGCGCGCCGCAGGTGCCCGATGCGCCGACGGAGCCGGCGCGCGGCTCCAGCTACCGGCGCTCCTCCTTCCAGCAGCCGTAGCTCGTGCGCCAGTTTGCGCCGGCGCTGTTCGAGCAACGCGCGGTGGCCCGGCGTCGGAAGGTCGCCGGGCCGAATCGTCCCCAACGCCGCCGCCTCGCCGTGCCGCAACTTCAGCTCATCCCGCGATGCCTGCGCGGCATGCACCCGGTAGAGAGCGTGCTTGCCGGGAATCCAGGCCACGTCATACCCCTTCACAGCGATCCGCAGCCAGAGCCCGTAATCCTCCGCCGGTGCCGCCGCGGGCTCAAAGCCACCGACGTCTTCCAGCACGTCCCGCGGCACAGTGGTGGAGATGTGCACAAAGTTCCGCTCGAGCAGTTCAAGCAAGAAATCGTTCGGGTCGGTGGGCGGCGGGACGGGCGGCCGTCTACCGACCATCCCGCGCCGACCCACCTTCCCGGTCACTGGGTCGAACGCGTACGCGTCGGTGTAGCCGAACCCCGGACGCGCCACCGCCTCGAGAGCCTGTGCAGCAAGCTCCAGATACCGGGGCAACCAAAGGTCGTCGCTATCAAGAAACGCGAGATATCTGCCGCGCGCCCTAGCGATTCCGGCGTTCCGCGCGGCGGACACGCCGCGGTTGGGCTGCGAGACGAGCCGCACACGGCGGTCGGCAACTCGCTCGACAGTCGCGGACGTCCCGTCGGTGGAGCCATCGTCGACCACGATGACCTCGAGGTCGTTGCGCGTCTGCTCAAGCACAGACGTCACCGCAGATGCGATCGTCGCATCAGCGTTGAAAGCGGGGATCACTACCGAGAAGACGGGGGCAACGGTCATTCCCTCCCCGCATCAACGCAAGCGGAGCGTCATATTTCCGCGGCGCGACGATCGAACCCAGCGCGCGAGCGACGCCCGCGACGGAGGCCGCTCCAGGACCAATCGGTCATAGATAGCGGAAAGCCGCTGGGCCAGCTTATCCCAGGCAAACTCCGACTCGACCCATTCACGATGTTTCTGGGATCGCGCTGGCCATTGCTCATACTCGCTCCACATCTGTGCTATCCGTTGCGCCAGCGCTTCTGGGCGATCTGGAGGTACCAGCTCGGACCGGAATTCGGGCGGAAACGTCTCGGGGATGCCACCGACATCGGTGGCTACCACAGGCACGCCAATCGCCTGCGCCTCCTTCGAGACCACAGGCGACCCCTCTTCCTGCCCATGCGGCATCTTCCGGCTGGGCACGGCGACGATATTCGAGTGCTGAAGCTCGCGACGTACCTCGTCGTGACTCAGAGCGCCTAGGAAGCGCACTGCCGCGGTCAGTCCATTCGCGCGCATGTTGGCTTCGAGCTCGGTACGGAGCGGTCCGTCTCCCACTACCCGCAGCGTCGCTTCGACGCCTTCGGCGCGAACCCGCGCCAGCGCGTCGATCAGGGTGTCGACGCCCTTGCAGGCGATGAGACGTCCTACAAACAGAATGCGAAGCTCGTCGGTACGCCGTGCTGGTCCAGAGAATGGGAAATTCTCAAGCCGTACGCCCGCTGGGAGGATGGTCGCGGGACCCTCGTAACCGATCCGACGGAGCTTCCGTTCCAGAAAGTGCGAAACGACCGTTACGTGATTGGCCTGCGCCAGCATCACCTCGTAAGGTTCTCGCCAAACCGGTTCGTTGGCGCTTACGGTCAAATCGCTGCCGTGGAACGACACCAACAGGGGTAGGCGGAGCGTCCGGGCGGCAAGCGAGCAGTAGGTTCCGGTCCAACCGAAGTGTGCGTGTACGACACCGGCGGGCGCATTGGCAAATGCGGCCAGGTACTTGTGGGAGTAGCGCACCCAGCTTCGATCTCGCGTTCGAGGCACGGGCATACGGACCGCCACCCGATCGACTAGCGGCAGCATGCGCGGGGTGGTGACGATTCGCTCCGGCGGCACCGCATCGGCGGGACCGGCCGAGGCCTCCGTAACCAACCACGGGGTCCAGCCGAGAGCCTCAAGCTCGGCGATCGCATCCCGGATGAACGTCTCGGACGGGAGGCCGACGGTTTGGACCGCGTGGAGGACCGGGACCCGCTGGGGCTGGGCCGGCTCGTGAGTCGTCTCCTGGAGCCGGGGCATGCCAGCGCCGCGCCGCGTGCCCGGCTCGACCAAGTCGCCGTGAGGGTCCGCGCTCGCTTGAGAATTTTCAACTTGGATGCGAGTCAGACTACCCGAGGCCAGGCTTCGCCCATGCCTCCGATGTGGGCTCGAAAAACCGCACCTATCGGTGCCGGCAGGATCAATAGTTCTGGCCCCTGCAGCGCGTTGGTGGGCACGTGGTCTCCACACATCCACAGTTTTGGCTGGCCGTACGGCAGCGGAGGCGGCCCTCACATCGACGAATCGCGCCACCACGGTGAGTAGATCCGCGCTAACGCCGTCTCCGAACACTAGCTCCGGCAGCGATCCGACGCCCGCTGGTGGCCCCAATGTCGGAGCGCTCGACGACGTGCACCCAGCGCTGGTTACGGCGCACCCAGAGACGGTGCGAGAAGCGACGCTAGCCGGCGTCCGTTGGGGCGTCGTGGCCCGAGTCGTGATCGAAACGGCGTCGTTCCTGTCCACGATCGTCCTGGCTCGTCTGGTCAGTCCTACCGGGTTCGGCCACGCGGCCACGGCACTCGCGATCGTCGCAATCGCCACGGGCTTGACCGTGGAGGGCTTCGGAACCCCACTGGTGCAGCGCAAGGACGTTCGGAGAGCTCACGTGGAGACGAGCCTATTTCTCAGCGTGGTGACTGGTCTGCTCCTCACGGCTCTGACATACCTGCTGGCGCCTCTGACCGCGGGCATACTCGGGCATGAGAACGTCGCCTTGATCCAGCTTGCCTCTCCGGCATTCCTGGCCGTTTCTCTGTGCGCGATCCCGCAATCCATCCAACAGCGACAACTGAACTTCCGGGCCACCAGCGTGATCGAGATGGCCTCGCTGGCAGTCGGCGTGGCCGTGAGCGTGGGATTGGCGGTGGCAGGACTCGGAGCGAGCGCGCTGGTGCTCGGTCAGGTGCTCATCCCGGGCTCCGCAGCGGTGATGTTCATAGCGGTGACGCCTCTGCTGCGGCCTCGCTGGCACCGGCGCGAAGCCGAGGAAATCACCCGCTTCGGCTCCCAGACCACCCTTGCATCGCTTCTGTTCTCGGCCTACTCGAACATCGATTATGTGGTTGTCAGCGCGCAGCTGGGCGCACGGGCGACGGGGTTCTACTGGCGAGCCTTTCAGATCGGCGGCGTCTATCAGGGGAAGATCAGCCAGATCATGCTGCGGCTGGCGCTTCCGGTCTATTCGCGCACCCGGGACCTCGACGATATGCGCCGCCTTCGCAGGCGCATCGTGCGGGTTCATGCGACCGTGATCTTCCCCATGCTCGCCACATACGTGGTCGTGGCGCCAGTGGTCGTGCCACTAGTCTTCGGCCAGGCTTGGATCCCGTCCGTCGTGCCGTCGCAGATCCTTGCCTTAGCGGGCATGACGTTCGCGCTCGGCACCGGCGCGTCCGCACTGATCTTGGCCGCAGGTCGCCCTGGCGTCGCTCTCCTGAGCAACCTTGTCGCGCTACTAGCGTACTTCGGTGTGGTCTTTGCCTTCGCCCGGTACGGGTTGAACGTGCTGTGTATCGGGATCGTCGTCCTGAATACCGTCGGATACCTCATCACGTATTACGTCATTTTCGACCGGATGATCGGCATGCCGATGCGGCAGCTCTGGGAAGAGGTGGCTCCCGCCATGGTGTCGCTAGTTGCACTGTTTGCCTGTGCAGTGCCGCTAGCTCATCTCCTCTCAGCCGCGTCGGCACCCCGGGTTCTGTGGATCGGTGCAGTGGGCACCACGGCCGTCGCCGCCTACCTGGTCACACTTTGGCTCGGGTTCCGCGACGCATGGTCGGATCTCGTCCTCCTCGTCAAACACGTCGTCCACCCCAAGCAGGGATCATCTCCGGCGAGCGCCGAGACTTCCCAGAGGCAGGAGCACGACGAGCTCCGGGCGCCAGCTTAGCCTTATCTCACACGATGGGCGGTCGTTGCGACCCGGATCTGTGGAGCACGCGCCGCGGCCGGACGCGTCCCCACGCAATCGCGTAGCCGGTAAGCCGAGGGTTCCGGAGCAGCGCAAACCACGCCGCGGCTGCCAACGTCGGGCGATGCCTGAAGGCGGCGGCGAATGCTCGCCGCGCGGCTTCGTACTGGCCCGCGGACAGACGGTGCCGCGCAACGACCAGCCGATTGCGCGCTAGTACTCGGGCAACCAGCCTGCGGTCATTGATATCCCTCGCATAGTCCCGCAAGACGCCGTAGTGAGTTTCGTGTATCAGCCACTCATGCTTGGAGAGGTTGCCGTCATGTGCGCGATAACGAACCACCGCGCGGGGGTCGTAATGGAACACTGCTCCAGTGCGAAGCGCGCGCAGCCAGAACTCGTAGTCCTCGGCCGGTAGGTCCTCCCGGAACCCTCCGATCCGCGCGAACAGACTGCGACGTATCGTGGCCGTGGGCGCGGCCAGATGGCTGCGGTCGAACTGTGCGCGGCGCAAGACCACCGGATCGAGCCGTCCACTCCCGGGCGGCCGCCGAAACTCGCCTTCCACGCGACCAAACACGCGCATGTGGCCTACCACGATGTCCACTCCGGGGTCGTCCGCCAGGATCGCCCGCTGCCACTCGAGTTTCTCGGGTTCCCAGACGTCATCGTCAGCAGCGAGTGCCACGAACTCGCTTGTCGCTTGCGCAATAGCGTTGTTGAAGGCAGACGAGGGGCCTTGGTTGGTCTGACGTGTGACCTTAATCGACGCCTCATACCCTGCCAAGACTTGAGGCGTCCCGTCGGTGGATCCGTCATCAACGACGATGATCTCGTCCGGAGGACTCGTCTGACTCAGCACCGACTCGAGGCTCGAAGCGATGAATTCTGCCCCGTTATATGTGGCCATCACCACGGTTACGCTCGGGCTGCCGGGCAGCGATCTATCCACCTTCATGACTCAACCGAGCGTGCAGGTCATACCAGGGAGGCTGGGATCCGGTCACCTTCTGCCTCGCGGTCGCGTACATCCATCCAATCCGGGTGTCGCTCCATCTGCCGCCGTACCCGGTCAGGTTGTGCCTGAGCCTGAGCAGCTCCGCCCGCACCAGCGCTTGGTGCACGGTCAGCCATCGACCCGGCGTCTCGCGACCGAACGGACCGCTCGTGTGCCCCTTGACCGTTACGGCCACGTACGCTCCCTCTCGCGGGTGCCTGGGGAGGTTGATCCGCGAGAGTGACTCCTGGCTTATGTACTTGAAACCTCTATATCCCAGCGTCCACAGTTCCGCCAGCTCGTCGAATACGTCCGCAAAATCTGGCTTATAGGCAGTGACGCTCGATTCGATCGACACGAACTGGGGGCGGTCCCTCATTCGGTGCAGGGCGCGGAGCGCGAGGATGTCGTTTCCCTCGATGTCGATCTTCAAGAAGTACGGCACCCCATGTTCGCCAAGCACATCCTGGAACGGGATGGCCGGTACCTCCACTTGGCGATAGTCGATTCCGGTGTTGCGCTTTATGAAACCAGGATCCACCGAGCTCCAAATCGTCATGCTGTCCGCGACAGCCATCGACGTTGTGCCGCGCGACTCGGTTATTGCCGCGGCAACGATCTTCAACCTCTCGCGCGCGATGGCGTCGGCGAACCGCTCCTGGGCGGCACTGACAAGCGCCGGGTTGGCCTCGATTGCAACGACCCTGAACCCCTTTGCCAGGTAATAGGCCGTGTCCGTTCCATCGTGCATTCCGACATCCATGATCAGATCACTCTGCATGTCAGACTGCGTCTCAGTCACTCCCGCCCAACAGAGACCGGATGTCAGGCGTGAACGCATCGGATCCACTCGGACGACTGACCGCGTATTCGGATCTTGTTGGGACGACATGAACGGTCGATCTCTTCTCAGTCGGATGCCAGGTAGCTATTGCGCGTTGCGCGATCGTTCTCTGCGAGCCCCCAGGATGGCCGACACATCGCTGAGGGGCGCCACTCACCTCACGAACAGCAGTACCTCGCGCTCGAGTGCCCACCATCTGCCGAAGATGCTCGGCGGTACGGTTTGGGAAAGCCGCCTCACGCCCGGCTGACGCGGGACTCCGCCGCCGTCCACGCCCGCTAGGCCGACCTTCTGAGCGACCCGCTCTCCCTCCTAGGAGAGCCTGAGGATCGGCATCCAGCCTACTTCGCTCGAGCCGCCATGGATACAACGCTTTCCATGTATTCCCGCCCTGGACAGAGTATCCATCTACGGGTTCGTGCGGCCGCGGATACCGAAGCGGTATCTCGAGATCGGCTCGGGAAACTCGACGAAAATCGTGGTCCGGGCAAGTCGTGGCGGCGCACTCGACACTCACATCACCTCCATCGACCCGCATCCGCGCGCCGAGATCGGTCGACTGTGTCATCACATCGTCCGCGCCCCGCTCGAGACCGCCGATCTCTCGATATTCGATGCGCTCAAGCTGGGCGACACGGCGTTCTTCGACGGGTCTCATCGCGCGTTCATGGCCTCGGACGCGGTCGTCTTCTTCGTCGAGATAAGTTATCTGCTCGCTGAAGGCTCCCCCGTCACCCCACTGCTTTCCTGTCACTATGTCAGCTGCGACCCGCAGCTGAGCGGGATCCTGGCCCCCCCGTGGGCTCAGGAGCAGATGCGAGGCGTCGATAAACCCGGCTTCACGTGGTGGCTGGCCACGCAGGGGCAAGTGAGCTAGCCGGCGACAGGCCTGGATCATGCCGCCGCTTCTTGCAGACGCGCACGCATATCCGCCTCCACTCGTGTGTCCGGATCCTTCACGGCGTGCACGATGCTGTGCCCGCGAGCCAAGAGCCATTCCGGCGGGCCTGGCAGGCCGACATGAGATAGTCCAAACGGCTCGCCGGTCGCGGTCATGCTCTGCATATGCAGCCCGGCCGCGGCGCAGAGGACCCCCATCACCACGTCTTCTCCGAGGCCCGATCCGACCCATGGCTCCCATCGGAGAAGATCTCGTCGCCGCGCTAGCGCTGGCGACACCGCGTATGCGCCGCCCAGGCAGTGCGCGCCGAGCTCGTACTGACCTCTCGCCAGCGCCGCGGCGAGTAGGCGGCGAGCGGCAGTGACCCGGCGCGGGGACCGCAACGAGATTCGCCGGGTAGCCCGCTTGAGCGCTGGCACCCAGACCGACCAGTCGCGGATGCCGCCCGTGCACGTTCGGTCGTACGAGCCGACGATCCCGAGCTGCGGATCGGCCGCAAACACGCCGCTCAAGCGCTTCGCAAATTCGCCGACGATCAATGCGTCCGTGTCGAGCTTCAGCACGAACTCGGCCTCCAGTGACGCTGCGACCATGCCACATAAGGTCCCGACGGTCATCGCTAAGCGCGCGTCCGGACGGCCCTTTTTCCAGATGGGCGTCTGGATGATGTCGGTCGCTCGCCAGCCTGAGCCGCAGCGATCCTCCAGGTGACGCCGTGAGGGAGCATCGTCGATAAGGACTAACTGGATCTCCGACGTCCGCGCGTGGCGGCGGATGCTACTAAGAAGATCATCCAACCTGTGCAGATCGGCATCACCTGGACCGACTGGGATGAGGACAGAGAACACGCAGCCGATCCGTGCGCTAGCGCAGTTCCGCGAACTGTTCACGCAAGAACATACCGTCCATCTCGACAAGCCGCCCGGACTCCCAATCGGTGTATCCCGGGTCCACGGCAAAGAACACGAACCCGAGCTCGGCCATCCGGTCGCACATCGCCCGCCAGTCCGAGTGGTTCTCGTAGAGGGGGAACAGTGCCAGCTCGAGCTCCACAGCCAGCACGCTCGAGAGAAACGTATCCGCGCCCTCTAGCACAGACAGTTCAGCGCCCTGAACATCGACCTTCAGATACACCCGGTCCTCACCGTTCAGCAGCGTGCCCGCCAGAGCCGCCAGCGTCGTGACCACCACTGTCTCGGTTCCCACGTAGCGCATCGCCGTTGTGGTGCCAAACTCATAATCCTTCTGCGGGAGCAGCGAGCTGCTCTTTCCCTCGTTGGCCGCGATGTTGAGAGTGGCAGAGCCCGGCTCGGAGCCGATGGCGAACTTCTGGGCCGTCCAAAGGGGATCGTGCTCACACCTCTCGCTAAGAGATGCGAAAGGATCTGAAGCCGGCTCGAAGGAGACGATGCGGCCCCCGTAGTTCTCTGCCCGGATCTCGGTCGCGTACTGCCCGCTGTTCGCGCCGACGTCAATCACTAGGTTGATTCCGAGCCGCTCGAACACGCGAGCTCGCCGGTACTCCCAGGTCGGCCCCTGATAGCGGGAGGTCACGGGCGGGCTAGGAACCCCGCTCAGCCGCGAACGGAGCCGATAGACAAGCCTCATGTTGTCCGGTTGGCCCAACGACGCGGTGTCTCCGGCTCCCACCGACCTGACCTACGGCGCGGACTCTGCTCGGTCGCTTCGAGCAAAATGGGCAAGATTTCGTCCCCCAGGCGCTTCCCGAACTGGGCAGAGGACAATGGTCGCAGCAGCGCTTCAGCCCGACGGCGATAGCCGTCCCGCTCCGAGGGCGTCAAGTCGATGGCCGCGCGGAGGGCGTCAGCGATCGCATCGGCGCCATCGTTCTCCGCCACCAGCCGTGCGTCCAGCTCCCGGGCCATCGCCAGGGCAATGAAAGGCCCCGGGGACGCCGAGGTGACGAGCACCGATCCGTCCGCTAGCGCCTCCAACTGGGCGAGCCCGTAGTCCTCGTAGCGAGATGCCGCGAGGTAGATCTCCGCACGGCACGTGAGCGCCCGGTGTTCGGCCTCCGATACCTTCCCGCGCCACTCCAGTCTCGGTGGCTCTGAGATGCCGCGGTCGCGCAGATACCAGCGCCCCGCTTCACGATCGATCCCGGTGATCAGGAGCCGGTGATTGGCAGGCGCTACGTTTGCCCAGGCTTCGACGACGCGGTCGAGGCCCTTCTTGTACGGATGTCCGGCGTACGCGACAACCATTCGTTCGCGCTCCGACGCGCGCCTGCCGCGCGACGTCTCGAGCGGGATCGGCAACGGCACCACCCTGCTGTTCGGCGGCAGGATCGCTGCAAGCGAAGGATCGATGCTCGGGGCCCACGGAATCAGGATGCGCGCACGGGCGAACTGACGGCGTTCAAGCCAGTGCTCGACCGCGAATAGCCTCCCTGTTCGGCTGAGCCGGGTGGGAGTGTCGAACCGAATGCCGACCGGCCCGCAGATCCGCCGACGAGGTTGCAAGAGCGCGGCGTGAGATGTCGCGTAGAGGATGGCCCGGGGCCGATAGCTCCTGACACCGCTCCGAGCAGCCCGCCGGAGCATGAATGCCTCGAAGAGATCGATCGTGAGCATCGATCTCCAAACGTGTCGCCTCATTCGTGCGGGGAGCGGGTAATTGCTTGTCACCTGCACCGCGCTCACGCCCAGGTCGCCCAGCGTTTGCATCATTGCCTTATCCGCGCGCTGGTGCCCCTGGGTCGTCCCGGAGGCGACGTACATAACGTCCACCGAAGATTGATCGCACCTGTATCGTCGTCTGAGAGATCGGCTTCTCCGGCGCCCGACAGCGGCTCGCTTGTCCGCTCTGCGGAGCGAGCGACCCGCCATGTAGCGTCCGCCGATTATCGCGATCCGATACGGACTTAGCCATTGGCGATACCGCTTGGCACCAACCGGATGCTGCGACCACCACCGCAGCACCGACTGCCGCATCGTTGGCGCCTCGACGCTCCGACATGCGGCCGCCCCGAGGAACTCGCGATAGCTGCGCCCGTAGAGCGCGAGCGGGCCCTGCGCGGTGCGATGGTGGCCTGGCACCGTCAGCGCTGGATCGAAGACGATCGTGAATCCCTGCGCCAACACGCGGTCGGACCATTCGAAGTCCTCCGACGCGACCATCGTCTCGTTGAACCGTTCGCGGTACCAGATCTCTTCTCGCCACGAGGAGGCATGATTCGAGAAGCCCCACAAAGGGTTGGGCAACTCCGTCGTTCCGCGCAGATAGAGCACCTCCGTCAGCGGTGAACCATCGGGAAGCGACTGCTGACCGTTGGTGGCCGCGACGTCTGGGCGTTCGTAATGGCACAGCGCTAGCTCGATCCAATCAGAGCGTGGGATTTCGCAGTGCGACGAGACGGCAAAGTGGATCGGCGCCCTCGCCACCGCAGCGCCACGGTTCAGTGCGCGGCCATACGTGAATGGCTCATCACCGAGTTCTACGATTCGGTCGGCCATCAGGACCGCAATCTCCAGCGTCTGATCCGAGGAGCCGGAGTCGACAACAATAATCTCTGGCTGAACTGTCTGCCGTCGCAGCGAAGCCAGACAGGCGGTGAGGGTCGATGCGGAGTTGAATGTCCGCACGACAACACTCGCGTGAGGACGCCCAAAGCTCACTTCAATACTCCGGAAGCTTGACGCAGCGCCACCCTCCAGCGGCGTGAGCATGCGAGGGGCCACCCGGGCGCGTCGCTCCAAGCCAGATTTGGAATGCGACGCCCAACCTCGAATGCCGCGTTGCTGAGCGGATCCACCAGCCGGACGATTGCCCCATCGACATCGCCACGGCAGTACGCGAACGCGGAACGGATGCCCCCGCCGACAATATTGCGTACGAGTCCCACCAAACCGCGCCGAGCACCGACAAACCCTGGATAGCGCTGCTCCAGCCAGTCGGCGCCCGAGCCATGGCGGCAGCGTTGCGCCAGCAACGCACCGATCCTCCGACGTGATCGATGTTCGACGACAGCATCGGAGCGGAGCTCAAATGACCAGCCGGCACTCTGGAGACGAAAGCACAGGTCAGCGTCGCCGCCTGACCGCACGCCGCCGGCGAAACCACCCACCTCCTCGAAGGCCACCCGCCTCACGACACAGTTTGCCGTCTTGGCGTACGGCCTGCCCATCTGCAGAGTGTTCGCCTGGTCGATCAGGCGTCGCAACCGTGAATACCGGCTGGCGAACGACTCGCGCTTCCGCCCCAGTGCCCGAACATCCAGCACCGAGCCCACCAGGAACCCTGCCCGATTGGCAGGCTGGATACTCAGGTAACGATCGATCAAGTCCGGAACCGGATGCACATCCGCGTCCAAAAACAGCAACCACGTGCCCCTCGCGCCCTGAGCGCCTCGATTCCGCGCGTAATACGAGGATTGCCGCTCGTACGCTCTCACGACTCTGAAGAACCCACTGGTTGGCGCAGCAGTCACGGCCGGCCTCCGGCGGTTGTCGACGATCGTGACCGAATCGTGAGCATCAAGCTCAAGCGCACCGAGACGTAGCACGAGCTGTTCGTAAGCAGCGACCGATCCGCGGAACGGAACGATCACGTCGACTGAGCCACGCATCTCGCTCGCTCGTAGTTGCCCGTTATAGTCGGGGATGTGCTCTCGCGCGCGATGCGAGCCTTGCAGGAGATCCAGCACCTGCTCGATGTGGCGTCGATCGTACCGTCGACCCGCCAGCGTCTCAGGCTGATCTGCTTGTGGTTCGCGCTGCTCCTCAAGCAGAGCGGGAAGTTCGGCCAAAGCTTCTCCGCGCGCCTCACGTGGCGCGGGCCAAGCGGGTTGATCACGGCGACCATATCGGATCTGTCAGAGCTCAAGATAATTCGCGAGGTCTTCTTCGGCGCCGAATACGTTTGTCCCGATGACATTAAGCCTGACGTCGTTGTCGACCTTGGTAGCAACGCCGGCTATTCCGTTTTGTATTTCAAGTCTGTGTACCCAAGTGCTCGAATCATTGCCGTCGAGCCGCACCCGCAAACCTTCGAGCGCCTAAAGCTCAATACCGCCCATCTCGCTGATGTGGATCTCATAAATGCGGCAGTAACCGATTACGCTGGAAAGGCGACGCTCTATTACGGGAAAAAGAGCTGGGCCGCAGCACTCACGGCGTCAAACGATCGTCCTGCGTCCGCTGTCGTACCTGCGATCACACTACGCGACTTGACCGAAGAGCTCGGCTTAACCAAGATCGACCTTCTGAAGATTGACATAGAGGGAGCCGAGGACCAAGTTCTCGCATCCTCAGCGTCGATCCTCAAGCACACGCGATTGGTGATCTTCGAGTACCATCAGGAGCATCACCGAGACACCTTGTGGATGGTGCTTGACAAGCTCCCGGAGTTCCGGCTCGTGCAGTTCAAAGGAGATTCTCGCCAGCACCCAGTGGTGACCCTCACCCGTTTGCGTTCGGCGGCGTAAGCCACCAGCTACCCAGTAATCACTCGCCGTACCGCCTCCTACCGCCGTTGGAAAGAGCTAGCACCCGACCGAGTCGCTCCTCGGGCACATGCAGGTTGATCGGCTCACCGTCGCCCTCCATCGAAAGGCTGGCTGCACGGAGGACCCGCACAATCTCGAGACCCAGGCGAGCGTGTGATCGAGGTTCTGCCCCGGTACGGATCGCGCGTGCGAAGTCGGCAAGCTCTAAGGAAAGCGGCTCAGCAGCCTCGATCCGCGGGGCCACCATATCACCGGTCCGATAGGTCAGCTGGTACTCGCCGAAGGTCGGTGGCGCCTCCTCTTGGGAGAAGTCCAGACCACGATCGTATATCCGGACCGCCTCGTCCGACGATGTGTCGTCGTACTGGACCATCCGCTGAGACCCAACCACAACCGTTTGCCGCAACTTACGCGGGGCCAGCCACGATATCTGCACATTGGCCGTGATCCCTCCAGCGAAGGTCAGGGTCAGGAAGGCGGTTTCGGGTACGCCCGGCTGAAACACGCTGAGCCCCGATGCCACGACACGAACCACCGGTCGATTCAGCCAATAGAGCATAATCGAGACGTCGTGCGGTGCCAGATCGCTCACCACTCCGTCGTTCTGATAAAGCCCGAGATTCATGCGCGACGATGTGATGAAGTAGACATCCCCGATCTCGCCCGACGTGATCAGGTCGCGGACCTTGTTGACAGGAGGGCTGTACACGAAGGTATGTCCTGGCATCAGGGTCCTGTCGACTCCGTTGGCCAGCCGTAGCAGATCCTCGG
>Ga0335073_10002686_pt1 | contig 24422 bp, 22 predicted proteins | sample Lox_Sample_22_FD_207093 | JGI IMG/M metagenome (GOLD analysis project Ga0335073, IMG submission 207093) | Soil microbial communities from Loxahatchee National Wildlife Refuge, Florida, United States - Lox_Sample_2.2 | ecosystem: Environmental > Terrestrial > Soil > Wetlands | place: USA... | reverse complement strand
CGCCTCGGCGGCGCGGCCGATCCCCTCTCGATGTCGGGACGCGAGCGGCGACGCGGAGGGGCCGGCGCCCGTCGATATGCTCGCTGCTATTTGATCAGCCATGGCCGGCACTCGTCACGCCGGCAGCGCGCCCGAGACCCCCTCGACCAGGAAATGCATCGCCTCGAGCTTCTCATCGGTGGCATTGGTCTGGATCAGCTCGCTGCCCGCTTCGACCTGGATCTTCCCTTCATTGTCCTTCAACGGTCCCTTGAAGATGACATAGTCGCTGGCGGTCAGCTTCGCCTTCACGTCATCCGCATGCTTGCGCGCCTCGTCCGACACTTTCGGCCCGTAGGGCGATTGCTTGATGAGCCCTTCCTTGAACGCGCCGCGGTAGAAATTGGGGATCGGCTCGCCCTTCATCCACATGGTGACGAACTTGGGATAGAGGTCGGTCCAGTTCCATTCGGCGCCGGTCAGGTAGGCGGTGGGTGCGAGCTTGGCCTGGCTGCAATGGTAGCCGCAGATCATGGCGCCGCGTTGCGCCGCCGTCTGCACGACGACCTTCGGGCTGTCGACATGCATGGTGATCACGTCGATGCCTTGATCGACCATGCTGTTGGTCGCCTCGGCCTCTTTGACGGGAAGCGACCAGTCGCCGGTGAAGATGAGCTGCGTCGTGGCGTTCGGATTGACGAGCCGGGCGCCCAAGGTGAACGCATTGATGTTCTGCAGCACCTGCGGGATGGGCTTGGCCGCGACGAAACCCAGCTTCCCGGACTTCGACGCATAGCCCGCGACGATGCCGTTGATGTACTGCGCCTCGAAGATATAGCCGAAATAGCTGCCGATGTTCTTCGGGTCCTTGTCGGTCCAAAGGCCGCCGGCGTGCTCGAACGTGACCTTCGGGTATTTCACCGCCTCTTTCAGGATGTAGGGATCGAAATAGCCGAACGAGGTCGGGAACAGGAGGCCGGCGCCGTCGAGATTGATCATGCTCTCCATGGTCTTCTCGACCTGATCCGTCTCGGGTATCCGCTCCTCTTCCACCACCTTCACGCCCGGCATCTTCTTGAGCGCGGCGGCGCCTTCGGCATGGGACTGGTTGTAGCCGAAATCGTCGCGCGGCCCGACATAGATGAAGCCGACCACCGCGCTGTCGGCGGCGCGAGCCCCTTTCAGCGGCAGGCTGGCGGCCACGGCGGTGCCGCCCAATCCGGCGAGGACAGCGCGGCGAGGCAGGATGGTGCGGTTTGACATGGAAAGCTCCCTTCGGGCTGTCGCGATCGAAAGAGGGCGCGAGCGCCAGCGCGCTGCCTCAGTACCCTCCTTGGCAAGTCTCGTGCCATGTGCGCCGCGTCCGCGAAGACCGCGCCGCACCGCGATTTCGCGGCGCGCCGCTGCCGACGACGGTCAGGCAACGCGCACGACACGAGCAAGTGATGCTCAAAAAGAGGGCAGGATTGCAGTCATTGTACACAATCCGCGATACCATCACGGACGTGCCGACGTGGCGCGGGCTTTGCAAGCGTGGCAAAGCGAATGGACGACATAGCCCCCTCTGCGCAGACCCGCGCGGTCCCCGAGACCCGGTCGGACGCCCTGCGCCGACAACTCGCCGACGAAATCATCACCGGTCAGCTTCGCCCCGGCGAACGGCTGGACGAGCGCGAGCTGGCCGCGCGCTTCGGCTTGTCGCGAACGCCGGTACGCGAGGCGCTGCGGCAGCTTGCGGCCATCGGCCTTGCCGACCTGCGACCCCATCGCGGCGTCATCGTCGCCCGGCCCGACGACAGCCATCTGGCCGAAACCTTCGAGCTCATGGCCGACCTCGAAAGCCTGTGCACGCGCTACGCCGCGATGCGCATGAGCGCCACCGAGCGGCGCGAGCTCGAGGCATGCCACTTGTCGTCGGGAGAATTCGTCCGCCGTGGCGACCGCGAACGCTATGCCGCGCACAATACCGAGCTGCACGAGCTGATCTATCGCGGCAGCCACAACCGCGTGCTCGAGCAGACGGCGCAAGCGCTGCGCCGCCGGCTCGCGCCCTATCGGCGCGGACAGTTCGCCATGCTGGGGCGGCTCGCCCTGTCGTTTGCCGAGCACGACCGCGTCGTCAGCGCGATCGTGCGCGGCGATGCCGCCTCCGCGGCCGCAGCGATGCACGCGCATGTCGCGACGGTCAGCATCGCATCGGCCGATTACGTCGCCGGGCGCTCGCTGGGCACGGCGGAGGCGACGGGCTGACCGGGCATCCCTGCGCCGGTAGGGATACCCGACGCCTCGCAAAATGCCGTCGCGATCGCCGCGAGCAAGGGTTCCGAGAACGCGCGCCCGATAAGGGTCACGCCAAACGGCAGGCCGGCGGCGGTAAAGCCGCTCGGCACGGCGATCGCCGCGAGGTCCATCAGATTGACGAAATTGGTGTAGGTGCCGAGGTTGGCGTTGAGGGCGATCGGATCGCGCTCGATGTCGGCGACGCGATAGATGGTGGGCGCCGTCGGCACCAGCAACAGCGCCGTCCCGTCGAGCGCGGCCATGGCGCGCGAGCGCAATCCCGCCATTCGGACGCGGGCACGATAGACGTCGGCGGCGGCGGCGTTGCGGCCACGCTCGATGATCTCGCGCGTCACCGGCAGCACCGACCGCGGATGATCGCGCAAGAAATCGCCGACCGCCGCGACGCGCTCGGCGACGCCGGCATCGCTATAGAGGATCGCTCCGGTAGCGGCGAACGGCTCGAACGCGATATCGCGCCGCCTTCCGCCGATCGATTCGAGCCGCGCGACGGCCTCTCCAAACAACCGCTCGTACGGCGCGTCGCCAAAGAACCGCAAATCCTTTGCCGCAGGCACCGCGAAGTCGAAGCCCGCGGGCGTCAGAACGCGGTCTATCGCGTAGCCCTCGGGCGGCGTGCGCGAGAACGGATCGCGCTCGTCCGGTCCCGCCATCGCGGCCAGAACGCGCATCCCGTCCGCAACGCTCAAGGCCAGCACGGAGACGCAGTCGAGCGACTGGCAGGCGGGCACCACCCCTGCCGCGCTCGCAAGACCGATGGTCGGCTTCACGCCGACCACGTTGTTGAAGCCGGCGGGGATACGGCCCGATCCGGCGGTGTCGGTCCCGAGCGCGAAGGCAGCCATTCCCGCCGCCACCGCCACAGCAGAGCCCGAGCTCGATCCGCCGGGAATATAGGCGCCATCGATTGGGTTTCGCGGCACGCCATAAGGCGAGCGTACCCCGACGAGGCCGGTGGCGAACTGATCGAGATTGGTCTTGCCGATGACGATCGCGCCGGCGGCCTCGAGCCGCTCGACCGTCGCGGCCGATCGCGCCGGCAGATAGGCGAAGTCGGGACAGGCGGCCGTCGTCGGCAGACCGGCAACGTCGATATTGTCTTTGACCGCGAAGGGCATGCCGAAGAGCGCCATCCGCTCGGCGCCGTCCGCCGCCTTCATCGCATCGAGCCGACGCGCCCTTTCGCGCAGCGCGTCATCGCTCACGCGGCTGATCCAGACCGGATTGTCGGCGTCGGCTGCGATCCGTGCCAGGATCTCTTCGATCACGTCGGACGGCCGCACGGTTCCTGATGCGTAGCAGGCGCGCAACGCGTCGATCGTCAAGGTGGAAAAAGGCAAGGGCGGCACGAGTTGGCAGTTCCTCCGGTTCATCTGCAAGGAACGGGCCGACGCGCTTGCGACGCCACCCGCGTAGCGACCGACACGGACCGCTCAGCATCCATGCAAATTCTGCTCAGATTTTAGGCAACCTGTGTCATCGACGATTGTTGCATGCCGCTATCACCGCTCACAAATGCAACGCCCTCACGGCCTTGCGGGTCATGGCCCGTGCTTTGCAACGGTATACCCGGGAGTAACCTGGCAAGGACGCCATTCCATGAAACTTACTCACGCACTCTTGGGGGCAAGCGTGATCGTCGCGGCCGCCTCAGTCATGCCGCTCGCCCGGGCGGCCGACGATACAATAAAGATCGGCGTGCTCCATTCGCTGTCGGGAACCATGGCGATCAGCGAGACGACGCTCAAGGACACCGTGCTGATGATGGTGGACGACATCAACAAGAAAGGAGGCTTGCTGGGAAAAAAGGTCGAGGCCGTGGTTGTCGACCCGCGCTCGGATTGGCCGACTTTCGCCGAGAAGGCGAGCGAGCTGCTGGAGCAGGACCACGTCGCGGCGATCTTTGGCTGCTGGACCTCGGTCTCGCGCAAATCGGTGCTTCCGGTCATCGCCAAGGACAACGGTCTTCTGTTCTATCCGGTCCAGTATGAGGGCGAGGAATCCGAACGCGGGGTGTTCTACACGGGCGCCGCCCCCAATCAGCAGGCGATCCCGGCAGTCGAATATCTCATGAGCCCCGACGGCGGCTCGGTGAAGCGCTGGGTGCTCGAAGGCACCGACTATGTCTATCCGCGCACGACCAACAAGATCCTCCGCGCCTTCCTCCTTCAGAAAGGCGTCGCCGAGTCGGACATCATGGAGAACTACACGCCGTTCGGCTTCAGCGACTGGCAGACCGAGGTCGGCAAGATCAAGGCGTTCGGCGCCGGCGGCAAGAAGACGGCCGTGATCTCGACCATCAACGGCGACGCCAACGTCCCCTTCTATAAGGAGCTGGCAAACGAAGGCATCAAGGCTTCCGACATTCCCGTCATCGCCTTTTCGGTCGGCGAAGAGGAGCTGTCGGGCATGGACACGAAGAATCTCGTCGGCCATCTCGCGGCGTGGAACTATTTCGAGTCCGTGAAGACGCCCGAGAATGCCGCCTTCATCAAGCAATGGCATGCCTTCATCAAGAACGACAAGCGCACTACCAACGACCCGATGGAAGCGACCTATATCGGCTTCCACATGTGGTCGCAGGCGGTGATGCAGGCCGGCACCACCGACGTCGACGCGGTGCGGCAGGCCATGATCGGCCAAAGGGTGAAGAACCTGACCGGGTCGACCGCGATCATGCTGCCGAACCATCACCTGACGAAGCCCGTGCTGATCGGCGAAATCAGGGCCGACGGACAGTTCAACGTGGTCTACAAGACGCCGCCCGTGGCGGGCGAAGCCTGGGCCTCGAAATATCTCGCCGAGGACAAGGGCAAGGTCGCGAACTGGCTCTTCCCCTGGGTCTGCGAAAGCTGCACCACGCCGACCTACAAGGCTTACGAGTGACGCACGCGATGTCGCGCGCGTAATGTCCGGCCCGGCCCCTTCGGGGGCCGGGTCAACCATCTGGTTGCGCCGAGGTCCTCCCTTGACGAAAGCGCTGAGACTATTGCTGTTGATCGCGGCCCTCGTGCTGGCCCCGTCCATCGGAGCGAGCGCGCAAGGGACGCCCGCACAGGACCAAGGCGCCACCAGCGGCGACGACCAATCCGGCGATCAGATGCCGGATCAGGACACAACCGGCACCGATACCGGCGACACGGGCCAGCCGGCCGCCCCCGCCAAAGTCGCACCGCACGATTTCGCATCGGGTGTCGCCGCGCTCAACGCCGACAGTTTCGACGACAAGATCGCGGCCGTGACCTTCCTCTCGGGGCTCAACGATCCGCGCGTAGTGGGCGTGCTCCAAGCGCTGGCTTCGGAGCGGCTCTACGCGGCGATGGATGGCACGATCCTCATGAAGGAAGGCGGCGTCTACAAGAACGCGGTTACCGGCCAGACCGCCACCGGCGTGAAGCCCGACGATCTCTCCGAAGTCGAACTCAACAATCGCCTCCGCGGCATGCTTCAAGGCGTCCTGGGGCAGCTTACCCTGCAAAGTTCGGACCCGGCGCTGCGCATCGCGGCGGCGCAGGCGATCGCCGATCAGCCGACGCCCAACGCCGTCGCCGACCTCACTGCCGCGCTTGCCAAGGAGACCAACGCCGAGGTGCGCGAGGCGATGACGAAGACCTTGGCCCTGCTCGATTTGCAAAGCCCGGACAAGGCGCGCCGGCTTGCCGCGATCGATCATCTGAAGCAATCGGACGATCCGGCCGTCAGAGGCCAGCTTCTGCGGCTCCTTGGCAGCGAGACCGATCCCGACGTGCGCAAGGACGCGCAGGCCGCGGCGGACGCGATCTCGTCGCGCGATTCCTATATCGGCATCGGCGTCGATCTGTTCGAAGGCATCTCGCTCGGCAGCATCCTCCTGCTGGCGGCGATCGGCCTCTCGGTCACGTTCGGCGTGATGGGCGTGATCAACATGGCGCATGGCGAAATGATCATGCTGGGCGCCTATTCGGCCTTCGTCGTGCAGCAGACCTTTCGCGCCTTCCTGCCGCCGGGCTGGATGAATGCCTATCTCGTCGTGGCGGTCCCGGTCGCGTTCGCGATCACGGGGCTCGTCGGCATCGCGCTCGAGCGCACGGTGATCCGGTTCCTGTACGGCCGGCCGCTCGAAACCCTGCTCGCGACATGGGGCATCAGCCTGATCCTGCAACAAGGTGTGCGAAGCATCTTCGGCCCGGACAATCAGGCGGTGGCCAATCCGGACTGGATGACCGGCGGGATGCAGCTCATCGGCGGCTTCACCCTGACCTGGAACCGCCTCGTGATCATCTTCTTCTGCTTTGCGGTGCTGGGGGCACTCGCGGCTTATCTGCGGTATTCGAGCTTCGGGCTCCACATGCGGGCCGTGGCGCAGAATCGGCCGATGGCCGCGGCCATGGGGATCCGTACCGGTCGGATCGACGCTTTCACGTTCGGGCTCGGCTCGGGCATCGCCGGCATCGCCGGGGTGGCGTTGTCGCAGATCGGCAATGTCAGCCCTAATCTGGGCCAGATCTATATCGTCAACTGCTTCATGGTAGTGGTGTTCGGCGGCGTCGGCTCGCTGTGGGGCACGCTCGCCGGTGCGCTCAGCCTCGGTGTCGCGACCAAGTTCCTCGAGCCCTTCGCCGGCGCGATCGTCGGCCAGATCCTGGTCCTCGTCTTCATCATCCTGTTCATCCAGCGCCGGCCACGCGGCCTGTTCGCCCTCAAAGGGCGGACGGTCGAGGCCTGAAGGCCGGTCCCGCAATGCCACAGCGCAGCCTCTTCGCCCGTGCCTTAACAGGCTCGCCCGCCGGCATGGTGTTTCTTGCGCTGGCGCTCGTCCTGGCGCTTGCCGTGCCGCTGCTGAACGGCGTGGTACGCGAAGGCGCGCCGCTCCATGTGCCCGACTATGTGATCCCGCTGGTCGGCAAATATCTCTGCTACGCGATCCTGGCTTTGGCGCTCGACCTGGTCTGGGGCTATTGCGGCGTGTTGTCGCTCGGGCACGGCGCGTTCTTCGCGCTGGGCGGCTACGCGATGGGCATGTACCTGATGCGCCAGATCGGCACGCGCGGCGTCTATCGCGACCCGGTCCTCCCGGATTTCATGGTGTTCCTCAACTGGAAGGAACTCCCCTGGTACTGGTACGGGTTCAATCATTTCTGGTTTGCCGCGGCGATGGTGGTCCTGGTGCCGGGCCTGTTGGCGGCGGTGTTCGGGTTCTTCGCCTTCCGCTCGCGCATTACCGGGGTCTATCTCTCGATCATCACCCAGGCCATGACCTATGCGCTGTTGTTGGCCTTCTTCCGCAACGACATGGGCTTCGGCGGCAATAACGGCCTCACCGACTTCAAAGACCTCTTGGGATTCGACCTTCAGTCGCACGGAACCATGCTCGCGCTGTATTTCGCCTCGGTCATCGCGCTCGTGCTGGCGCTTGTCGCGTGCCGGCTGGTGGTGGCGACGAAGCTCGGCCGCGTGATGATGGCCGTGCGCGACGCCGAGCCGCGGGTCCGCTTCCTGGGCTATTCCGTCACATCGGTGAAGCTCTTCGCGTTCACCCTGTCGGCCGTGCTGGCCGGGATCGCCGGCGCGCTCTACGTGCCGCAGATCGGCATCATCAATCCCAGCGAGTTCTCGCCCGGGAATTCGATCGAGATCGCGATCTGGGTGGCGGTGGGCGGGCGCGGAACCTTGATCGGCCCGATCATCGGCGCGATCGCCGTCAACGCCGCCAAGACCTATCTCTCGGCGGCGTTTCCCGAAACGTGGCTCTATTGCCTGGGCGGGCTCTTCATCCTGGTCACGCTCTTGCTGCCGCGCGGGCTGATGGGATTGATGGAGCAAGTACGCATGCGGCGGAACGGCCTCACGCTTCGCAAGGAGGAAAAGCATGCGTGACAACACCGCCGTCGAGGAAGAGACGCTCCGCGTCCTCAAGGGCAGCATCCTTTTCCTCGAGAAGGTCACGGTGAGCTTTGATGGATTCAAGGCGCTGAACGCGCTGTCGCTGGTGATCGAACGAGGCGAGCTTCGCACCGTGATCGGCCCCAACGGCGCCGGCAAGACCACCATGATGGATGTGATCACCGGCAAGACCCGCCCTGATTCGGGCGCGGTGCTGTTCGACGGATCGATCGACCTCACCCGCCACGACGAAAGCAGCATCGCGAATCTCGGCATCGGCCGCAAATTCCAGAAGCCCACCGTGTTCGAGAACCTCACCGTATTCGAGAATCTCGAGCTTGCCTTGCGGACCGCGCGCGGCACCCTGCCGACCTTGATGTTCCGGCTCGCCTCGCATCAGAGCGACCGGATCGCCGAGGTGATGGAGACGGTGGGGCTTGCCGAGCGCGCGTCGGTCTTCGCGGGGGCACTCTCGCATGGCCAGAAGCAATGGCTTGAGATCGGCATGCTCTTGATGCAGGATCAGCGGCTGCTGCTGCTCGACGAGCCGGTCGCGGGCCTCTCGGACGCCGAGACCGAGGCCACCGCGGAGCTGATCCTCGATCTCGCCCGGGACCACACGCGATCGCTGGTCGTCGTCGAGCACGATATGGAATTCGTGCGGGCGCTCGACGCCAAAGTGACGGTCCTGCACGAGGGTTCGGTGCTCGCGGAAGGCAGCATCGACGCGGTGCAAAACGACCATCGCGTGATCGAAGTCTATCTCGGACGCTAGCGCATGCTCGCGGTCAAGGACGTCAACCTCTTCTATGGCGCGAGCCATGCCTTGCGCGGCGTCTCGATCTCGGCCGGCATCGGCCGCATCACCTGCGTGCTGGGCCGCAACGGCGTCGGCAAATCGAGCCTGCTGCGCGCCATCGTCGGGCTGCAACCGATCGCGAGCGGCAGCGTCACCTGGGAAGGCCAGGAAATCTCGTCCCTTGCACCCTTCGACCGGGCGCGCCGGGGCGTCGGCTACGTGCCGCAAGGCCGCGAGATTTTCGGCCGTTTGACGGTGAAGGAGAATCTCGAGACCGGTTTCGCGCCGCTGCCTCGGGGCGAGCGCACGATGCCGGACGAGATCTTCACTCTTTTCCCCGTGCTGAAGAACATGCTGCGCCGGCGCGGCGGCGACCTTTCCGGCGGTCAGCAGCAGCAGCTCGCCATCGCGCGGGCGCTCATCACCCGGCCGCGCATCCTGATCCTCGACGAACCGACCGAGGGGATTCAGCCCTCGATCATCAAGGATATCGGCCGGGTCATCAAGACGCTGGCGGAAAGCGGCCGAATGGCCATACTGTTGGTCGAGCAGTATTTCGAGTTCGCGCGCGACCTTGCCGACGATTTCGCGGTGATGGATCGCGGCGAAGTCGTGCTTGCCGGTCCCGCCGCCGACATGGTTGAGAGCGATGTCCGTCGCTATCTTACGGTCTAGCCCGACGCGAGACGATGCCCCGGCGCAACCTCCCTTCCCCATCCGCCATCAGCGCAGCACAAGCCGGCTCGATCTCTCCTATGCACGGGTGGGAAGTGCGACCAGGCTGTCCGGCCTTTATCAGCGTTCACCCGGCCGCGTCCTCTTTCCCCGACCGCGATCGGGCGAGCCGCCGCTCGCGGTGCTGGTGAACACCGCAGGCGGCATGGCCGGTGGCGACCGGGCGTCGGTCACCGTGAGGATCGAGGCCGGCGCAGCCGCGACGGTCACGACGCAGGCGGCCGAGAAAATCTATCGATCGCTCGGTCCCGATTCCATGGTGGAGACGCGGATCGAGGTCGGCGAAGGCGGGCAGTTCGAATGGCTGCCGCAAGAGGCGATCCTGTTCGACGGAGCGCGCCTCGACCGTCGCCTGTCGGCCACGGTCGCAGCACAGGGCCGGCTGCTTGCCTGCGAAATGCTGGTGTTCGGGCGCGCGGCGCGGGGCGAGGTGATGAGGAGCGGCCGCGTGCGCGAGTTCTGGCGCATCGAGCGGGGTGGCCGGCTTGCGTGGGTCGATCGGCTGGGCTTGTCGGGCGGCATCGCGGATCGGCTCGACGAGATGGGGTTCGGCGGCGCGCGGGCGCTTGCGACGGTGCTCTATGTCGGGCCCGACGCAGCGGCACTGGCGCCGACGGTCCAGCAAGCGGCTTTTGCTGAAGGAGGCGGCGCAAGCCTCGTCAACGGCGTGGTCGTGGCACGGCTCCTGGGCGCGGGCCCGTCCCGGGTTCGGGACGCGCTGGCGAGACTGATCAGCGTGCTGCGGCACGCGGCCTTTGGCATTCCCTCGGGCATGCCCGCTTTGTGGGCGAGATGAAGCGACGATGAACCTGACGCCGCGCGAGAAGGACAAGTTGCTGATCGCCACCGCGGCGATGGTCGCTCGTCGGCGGCTCGAGCGCGGCGTGAAGCTCAACCATCCCGAGGCGGTTGCGCTCATCACCGACTTCGTGGTGGAAGGCGCGCGCGACGGCGTGAGCGTCGCCGCGCTGATGCGCGATGCGGCGGGCGTGCTCCGCCGCGATCAGGTGATGGAGGGCATTGCCGACATGATCCCGGAGGTTCAGGTCGAAGCAACCTTTCCCGACGGCACGAAGCTCGTGACCGTCCATCACCCCATCCGCTGAGGAGCCGATGATCCCCGGAGAGATCGTGCCGTCCGCCGGCGAGATCGAGCTCAATGCCGGCCGGCCCACCCTTATGCTCGACGTCGCCAACAGCGGCGACCGGCCGATCCAGGTGGGATCGCACTATCATTTCTTCGAGACCAATCCCGCCCTGCTGTTCGAGCGGGAAAAGGCGCGCGGCTGGCGGCTCGACATTCCCGCCGGAACCGCGCTGCGGTTCGAGCCGGGCATGTCGCGCACGGTACAGCTCGTGCCTTTTGGCGGCCGCAGGATCGTGCACGGATTCCGCGGCACCGTTTCGGGCGCGCTCGGGGACTGAGCGATGCCGACCCGGATTTCCCGCACCGCCTATGCCGACATGTTCGGCCCCACCGTGGGCGACAAGGTGCGGCTTGCCGATACCGAGCTCTTCATCGAAGTGGAGGAGGACCGCACGATCTACGGCGAAGAGGTGAAGTTCGGCGGCGGCAAGGTGATCCGCGACGGCATGGCGCAAGGGCAAGCGAGCCGCGGCGAGGGCGCGGTCGACACGGTCATCACCAACGCGCTGATCCTCGACCATTGGGGCGTCGTGAAGGCGGATATCGGCCTCAAGGACGGGCGCATCGCGGGGATCGGCAAGGCCGGCAATCCCGATGTCCAAAGTGGGGTCGACATCGTGATCGGCCCCGGCACCGAGGCGATCGCGGGCGAAGGCAAGATCATCACCGCGGGCGGCATCGACACGCATATCCATTTCATCTCGCCGCAGCAGATCGACGAGGCGCTCTATTCCGGCATCACGACCATGATGGGCGGCGGGACCGGGCCCGCCGCGGGCACCGCGGCCACGACCTGCACGCCCGGACCCTGGCACCTCGCCCGCATGATCGAGGCGGCCGAGGCGTTTCCCATGAATCTCGGCTTCTTCGGCAAGGGCAATGCGTCGCTGCCGGCGGCACTCGTCGAGCAGATCGAAGCCGGCGCCTGTGGGCTCAAGCTGCACGAGGATTGGGGCACGACGCCGGCCGCGATCGATTGCTGTCTCGGCGTGGCGGACCGGTTCGATATCCAGGTGGCGATCCACACCGACACCTTGAACGAATCGGGCTTCGTCGAGGACACGATCGCCGCCTTCAAGGGCCGCACGATCCATTCCTTCCACACCGAAGGCGCCGGTGGCGGCCACGCGCCCGACATCATCCGCGTCTGCGGCGAGCCCAACGTGCTGCCGGCATCGACCAATCCGACACGGCCCTATACGGTGAACACGCTCGACGAGCATCTCGACATGCTCATGGTGTGCCACCATCTCGACCCGAAGATCCCGGAAGATGTCGCATTTGCCGAAAGCCGCATCCGGCGCGAGACCATCGCCGCCGAGGACATTCTCCATGATCTCGGCGCATTCTCGATGATGTCGTCCGACAGCCAGGCGATGGGACGGGTCGGCGAGGTCATCATCCGCACCTGGCAGACCGCCGACAAGATGAAGCGCCAGCGCGGCGCGCTGCCGGAGGACCGCCCCGGCAACGACAATTTCCGCGCCCGCCGCTACATCGCGAAATACACGATCAATCCCGCCGTCGCGCAGGGAATATCGGCCCATGTCGGCTCGGTCGAGATCGGCAAGCTTGCCGATCTGGTGATCTGGTCGCCCGCCTTCTTCGGCGTGAAGCCGGACATGGTGCTGAAATGCGGGACCATCGCGGCGGCGCCCATGGGCGATCCCAACGCCTCCATCCCGACGCCGCAGCCGGTTCATTACCGGCCGATGTTCGGCGCCTTTGGCCGTGCCTGCGCCGCGAGCGCCGTCACTTTCGTCAGCGGGGCGGCGCTGGCGCGCGGTATCGGCCGCGAGCTCGGCCTTGCCCGGAAAGTCCTCGCCGTCAGCAACACGCGGGGCGGCATCTCCAAGGCGAGCATGGTCCTGAACGACCGGACCCCCAAGATCGAGGTCGATCCCGAGACTTACGAGGTGCGCGCGGACGGCGAGCTGCTGATCTGCGAACCGGCCACGGTATTGCCGATGGCGCAACGCTATTTTTTGTTCTGAACCATGCTGCGGGCCATACGGATCGAGCCTTCGGGCCATTGGCCGCGCGATCAGGCGCAAGATTCGGTCACGCTCGACCACGATGCCCGCTATCGCCGCCGCGCGCGGCTTGCGACGGATCGCGGCGTGGCGTTCCTTCTCGATCTGCCGCATGCGATGGCCATGGGAGAAGGCGACGGGCTGGCGCTCGAGGATGGGAGTTGGATCGCGGTCCGCGCCAAGGCAGAGCCGCTCATCGAAGTGACCGGGCCGGCCGCACTGCTTTGCCGCATCGCCTGGCACATCGGCAACCGGCACGTGCCCGCCGCGATCGAGCCGCAGCGCATCCTGATCCGCGACGACCACGTGCTTGCCGACATGCTGCGTCTTCAAGGTGCGAGCCTGCGCCGCGTGTGCGAGCCCTTCGCGCCCGAGCGCGGCGCCTATGAGAGCCATGATCATCATGTCCACCACCACGATCACTGATGCGGGCTTTTATCGGCTGCTGACCTGGCTCTCGCCCTCTTATCCGGTCGGCGCCTTCAGCTACAGCCACGGCATCGAATATGCCGTGGAGGCGGGGCTCATTGCCGACCGCGACAGGCTCATCACCTATATCGCGACGGTGCTCGAACAGGGATCGGGCTGCGTCGATGCGGCCCTCTTGAGCGCCGCCTGGCACGCGGCCGATCGCGGCGACGACGACCGGCTCGACGAGGTCGCGGACCTCGCGTGCGCTTGGCGCGGAACGGCGGAATTGGCGCTCGAGGCCGAGACGCAGGGCCGCGCGTTCCTTGCGACGACCCGCGCCGCGTGGCCGCATCCGCGGCTCGACTCGTTTGCCGCGCGCCGCGCCGCCGGCACGATAGCGATGCCGGTCGCCGTCGGCGTGGCGGCGGCGCTCCATCGTCTGCCGCTCAAATTGGCGCTGACGGCGTTCCTCCACGCCTTTGCCGGCAATCTCGTCTCGGCCGGGATCAGGCTCATCCCGATGGGCCAGACCGATGGCCAGCGCGCGATGGCGGCTTTGGAGCCCGCGGTCGCGAGCAGCGTCGCGGCCGCTTTGGCGACGCCGCTCGACGAGGTTTGCGCGTCGGCGCCTGTCATCGACTGGTGCTCGATGCGTCACGAAACGCAGCACACGAGGCTGTTCCGGTCATGAGCAAGTTCGATCACGGGCCCTTGCGCGTGGGGATCGGCGGCCCCGTCGGGTCAGGCAAGACCGCGCTCGTCGACCGACTGTGCAAGCATATGCGCGATCGCTACGAGATCGGCGTCATCACCAACGACATCTACACCAAAGAGGATGCCGAGTTCCTGACGCGCTCGGCCGCGCTGAGCCCTGATCGGATCATTGGCGTCGAGACCGGCGGCTGTCCCCACACGGCCATCCGCGAGGACGCGTCGATCAACATGGCGGCGGTCGAGGACATTTGCCACCGCTTCCCGTCGCTCGATCTGATCTTCATCGAGTCGGGCGGCGACAATCTCGCCGCGACCTTCAGCCCGGAACTCGCGGACATCACGCTTTACGTGATTGACGTCTCGGCGGGCGACAAGATCCCGCGCAAAGGCGGTCCTGGCATCACGCGATCGGATCTCCTGATCATCAACAAGATCGACCTCGCCCCTTTGGTCGGCGCGAGCCTCGAGGTCATGGATCGCGACGCCCGCAAGATGCGCGGCGAGCGCCCGTTCCTTTTCACCAATCTGAAAGAGAATCAGGGCGTCGCCGACATCGCGCGCTTCATTGCCGAAGAGGGCGGCCTCAGCCTGTAGCCCCGGCGCGCGGCAGGACAAGCCGCTCGATCGCGTCGGCAAAGCCATCGGCAACATTGGTGCCGGTCACGGCGTTTGCCGCCGCACGCGCTGCGGGGCTGCCATTGCCCATCGCGATGCTGAAGCCGCTTTTCCGGAACATCGGCACGTCGTTTTCCATGTCGCCAAGGGTGACGACATGTGCGAGTTCAAGCCCACAGCGCCGCGCCAGCTCGACCACGGCCACGCCCTTATCGATCCCCGGCGCGATGATGTCGAGATAATAGCTTTGCGAGCGTGAAACGGTCGCGGCCCCGCCGAGCAACGCTTTCAGCTTCTCGCCGCACCGTGTCAGCACGTCGGGATCGGCGCTTGCGCCGACGATCTTGATGGCGCGGTCGTAGAGCGGCGCGAAACTCTCGACGATGACCGGTGGTCGATCCACGGTCCGGATCTCGTGATCGACATAGGCGCCCTTGCGGTCGCGGATGTGCCAATTATCCTCGGTGAAGAGCCAGGGAAGGACGCCGCAATCCTCAAAGCATGAAACCGCCTTGCCCACCGCATCGGCGCCGATCGGATGCCGCGCGAGCGGCGTCAGATCGGGCAAGGCCAGCACGCCACCATTGAAGGCCGCGATCGGCAACCGGAGGTTCAGCGCCTCGACCAGCTTTTTCAGGCCAAAAGGCGGCCGGCTGCTGATGATCGTGAACGCGATCCCGTGCCGCGCAAGGCTCGCGACCGCCGCGCGGGCCCGCTCGGTCAAGATCTTGTCCGGCGTCACGAGAGTGCCGTCGACATCCGACACGACGAGGGCAATGCGGTCAGTCATATCGATTGGCCTGTACGGTTCAGCGCATCCCGCTTCGCCATCATGGACCGGCCGCCGCGCGGTCGGCAATGAAAACGAGATCGCCCCAGGGCGCAAGCTGCGCCGCCGGCGCACGACTTCCTCCGCTGCGCACCTCGTGAAGAATGGGTCGCTTCTCCTCGCCGCTCACCAGGAAGGCGATGTGCCGGCTCGCGTTGATCGCCGGATAGGTCAGGGTGATCCGCACCTCCGGGCGCCCGCCGATGACCGGCGCGACCCAGCGGCCCCGCTCTTCCAGCACGGGGGACCCAGGGATGAGCGAGGCGGTATGTCCATCGTCGCCGAGACCGAGAAGACAGACATCGAACAGCGGGCGTCCCGGCTCCAACTGCGTTCCGCCATAAGCGCGCCGCAACTCGATCTCATATTGGTCGGCCGCAATGTCGGGATCGACGCCCACGGTCGGGATCGCGTGGATGTTCGCGGGCGGCACTGGCGCCACGTTCAGCATCGCTTCGCGCGCCATCCGGAAGTTGCTGTCCGGGTGGTCGGGCGGCACGAACCGCTCGTCGCCCCAGAACCAATGAACCTTCGCCCATGGGAACCGGTCGACAAAAGGCCGGCTCGCGAGCGCCTGATAGGTCTGGCGCGGCGTCGAACCGCCCGACAGCGCGATCCGCGCCGGCGCGTCGGCCTCGATCGCCCAGCGGAGAAGCCGGCCCGACGCCTCGCGCGCAAGCGCCGCCGGATCATCGACGATCAACAGCTTTCCGTATTCCGGGCGGGAATTCATGTGCAGGTCCCGCGCGCTTTATGCGCCAATCGGCCGCCAGGCGTAGCCGCAATCATCGGCGATGAGCCGGTCTGCGGCCTTGGGGCCGGCGCTGCCGGCCGCATAATTCGGGAAATCGGCCGGCCGCTCCGCCCCCCACGCATCGAGCACCGGCTGCACGATGCGCCAGGCCGCCTCCACCATATCGGCGCGCTGAAACAGCGTCGGGTCGCCGATCATGCAATCGTAGATCAGCGTCTCGTAGCCGACGCTCGGTTGCGGCGGAAACCAATCCTTATAGGCGAAGTTCATCCGGATCGGCGCCAACGTCACGGTCGGGCCCGGCCGTTTCACCTGGTACTGCAGCGAGATGCCTTCGTCGGGTTGAATCCGCAGGATGAGCCAGTTGGAGCCCATCTGCGAAACATCGGTCCCCTTGAAGAGCGACAAAGGGGCGCGGCGGAAATGGATCGCGATTTCGGTGCAGCGCTTGCTCAGCCGCTTCCCGGTGCGAAGATAGAACGGCACGCCGGCCCAGCGCCACGTGTCGATCTCGACCCTCAGCGCGGCATAGGTCTCGATCGCCGAGTCCGGACTTACGTTGGGCTCATGCCGGTAATCATCGACGCTTTTGCCGAGCATTTCGCCGCGTCCATATTGACCGCGCACCGCGCAGTCGAGCCGCACGGGCGCTATCGAGTGCAGAACGTCGGTCTTGTGATTGCGCACCGCGTCGGGATCGAAGCTCGATGGCGGCTCCATCGCCGTCATGGTCAGCAATTGGAACACGTGATTGGGCACCATGTCGCGGAGCGCGCCGGTCTGTTCGTAAAAGCGCCCGCGCCGCTCGACGCCGATCGTCTCGGCGACGCTGATCTGCACATGGTCGATGTGATCGCGGTTCCAGATCGGCTCGAAAAATCCGTTCGCGAACCGGACCGCCATGATGTTCTGGACGGTTTCCTTGCCGAGGTAATGATCGATCCGGAAGATCTGCTGCTCGGTCAGGACCTTGAGCAGCCGCGCATTCAGTTCTTTGGCGGAAGCGAGACTGTGACCGAACGGCTTCTCGACGATGAGGCGCCGCCAGCGCTTTCCGTCCTGCTCGTCGGCGAGCCCGGCTGCCGCGATCTTCTCCGCGATCGGCCCAAAAAAGCGGTCGCCGACGGCGAGATAGAACAGCACGTTGCCGCCCGTCTTATGCTCGCTTTCCACCGACCGGAGAAGCTTGCCGAGTTTCTCGAACGTCGCTTCGTCGTCGAAATCGCCCTGCATGAACGTCATTTTGGACTGAAGCGCGCGCCAGGACTCCTCGTTGATCTTGCCCTCCTCGCTCGCGCCGCCGCCCGAGCCGGATTTCCGCATCATGTCGGTCAGGTTCTGGCGCCACTTGTCGGTCCCGATGTCATTGTGGTCGACGCCGATCAGCGCGAACGCGTCGGGCAGCAATTTGGTCGTCGTGAGGTTATAGAGCGCCGGAACGACAAGCCGCTTGGTCAGGTCGCCGCCGGCGCCGAAGATCACCATCGCGCAGGGGCCGGCGGGCTTGGCCTGCGATTCCAACTGCGGTGTCTCTTGCGTGCTGGTCATGTCCTCCGGCATCCGTGCGCTCCATCAGGCGGTATGCTTGGCGATCTGTTCGCGGGCGACCTTCACCACGTGCTCGGGCGTGAAGCCGAATTTCTTCAGCAATCCCTTGAGCGGGGCGGACGCGCCGAATGTGTGCATCCCGATCACGGCGCCATGCCGCCCGACATACCGCTCCCAGCCGATCACCGCGGCCTGTTCCACCGCGACGCGGGCATTGATCGCGTCGGGCAGCACCTCTTCGCGATAGGCCCCGTCCTGTTGCTCGAAAAGCTCCCAGGACGGCATGCTGACGATACGGGTCGGAACGCCGGACGCGGCGAGCTCATCGGCGGCCGCGATGCAAAGCGCGACTTCGCTGCCGGTGCCGATCAGGATCACCTTCGGCCGGGCGCCACCGACATCGGCGAGCACATAGGCGCCGCGCGCGACCCCGGATGCGGGGCCAAATCGACCGCGATCGAGCGTCGGCAGCGGCTGGCGGCTCAGGACGAGACAGGCGGGCTGATGCCTGTTCTTGAGGATCGCGCGCCAGGCTTCGGCGACCTCGTTCGCGTCGCAAGGCCGCAGCGTGACGAGCCCCGGCACGGCGCGAAGCCCGGCCAGTTGCTCCACCGGCTGATGGGTCGGCCCATCTTCGCCCACGCCGATCGAATCGTGCGTGAAGATGAAGATCGACGGCAATTCCATGAGCGCCGACAGCCGGATCGGATTGCGCATATAGTCCGAGAAGATCAGGAAGGTCGCGCCGAACGGCCGCAACTTCGCCAGCGCCATGCCGTTCACCACGGCGCCCATCGCGTGCTCGCGGACGCCGAAATGAAAGTTGCGGCCGCGAGGGTCCTTGGGCTGGAAATCACCGGCGCCGTCGAAGGTCAGGAGCGTCTTCGTCGATGGCGCAAGGTCGGCCGATCCGCCCACGAGCCACGGCACGCGCTGCGCGATCGCGTTCTCGACGGCGCCCGATGAATCACGGGTCGCTTTCCCTTTCTCGTCGGCAGGAAAGGTCGGGATGGTCCGGTCCCAATCGGCGGGCAGCTCCCGCACCTGCATCGCCTCGAACTGATGGGCGAGATCGGCGTAAGCCTCGCGATAGCGCCGGAACAGCGTGCGCCATTCCGCGTGCTTTGCCGCGCCGCGCTTGCCGATCCCATCGGCGAAATGCTGATAGACGCCGTCCGGCACCAGGAACTGCGCGTCCTCGGGCCAGCCATAGAACTTCTTCGTCTCTCTGACCTCGTCGGCGCCGAGCGGCTCGCCGTGCGCCGCGGCGGTGTCCTGCTTATGCGGCGCGCCATAGCCGATATGGCTCTCGATGATGATCAGGGTTGGGCGGCTGCGCTCTTGCGCCGCGAGATCAAAGGCGCCCAACACCTCCGGCTCCTCGTTCGCGTCCCGCACATGAAGGACGTTCCAGCCGAATCCCAGAAACCGGGTCGCCACGTCCTCGGTGAAGGCGATCTCGGTGTGCCCTTCGATCGACACGCGGTTGGAATCATAGATCCAGACGAGCTTGTGCAGGCCCAGATGTCCCGCCAGCGAGGCCGCTTCGCTCGAAATGCCCTCCATCATGCAGCCATCGCCGCACTGGGCATAGGTGCGCCAGTCGACCACGGGATAATCCGGACGGTTGAAATAGGCGCCAAGCCACCGCTCCGCGATCGCGAGCCCGACGCTCATCGCCACGCCTTGGCCGAGCGGTCCCGTCGTCGCCTCGACGCCGGTCGTGAGATGGTATTCGGGATGGCCGGGACAGGCGCTGTCGAGCTGGCGGAACGATTTGATGTCGTCCAGCGTGACCGCCGGCCGGTCGAGCGTCTCATAATCGGCGTTCGCGGCCTTGGTGCGCGTGAGATGCAACAGCGCATAGAGCAGCATCGATGCGTGGCCGGCCGACAGGATGAAGCGGTCGCGATTGGGCCACAAAGGTGCCGCCGGATCGAAATTGAGCCGCTTCTGCCACAACCCATACGCCACGGGCGCCATGCCCATGGGCGTCCCGGGATGGCCGGATTTCGCTTTCTGCACCGCGTCCATCGCAAGGGTGCGGATCGTGTTGATGGCGAGACGGTCGAGAGTGGCGTTATCCATGATCCTATCTTCCGCGCGCGCCGCCGCGGTAGCGCGCGATCAGCGCATTGGTGGAACTGTCATGTTCCAGGGCGCCCGCATGCTTTGGATCGAGTTCGGGCACGACGCGCAGCGCAAGCGCCTTGCCAAGCTCGACGCCCCATTGGTCGAAGCTGTCGATGTTCCAGATCACGCCCTGGGTGAACACGCTGTGCTCATAAAGCGCGACGAGCGCGCCGAGCGTGCGGGGGTCGAGGCGCTCTGCCAGGATCACGTTGGTGGGCCGATTGCCCTCGAACACGCGAAACGGCACCTGCCAATCCGGTACGCCCTCGGCCGCCACTTCCGCCGCGCTCTTGCCGAAGGCAAGCGCCTCCGCCTGGGCAATGAGATTGGCCATAAGAAGATCATGCTGTCGCGCGATCGGGCTCAACGGCTCGATGAAGCCGATGAGGTCGCAGGGGATGAGCTTTGTTCCCTGATGGATGAGCTGAAAGAACGAGTGCTGCCCGTCCGTGCCCGGCTCGCCCCAGATGATCGGCCCGGTCTGATGTCCGACGCGCTTGCCGTCGAGATCGACATGCTTGCCGTTGCTTTCCATCTGAAGCTGCTGAAGATAGGCCGGGAAGCGGGCGAGATGCGCCGAATAAGGCATGATGCCAAGCGTCTCGGCGCCGAAGAAATCGTTGTACCAGATCGTCAAAAGGCCCAGCAGCATCGGTAGATTCTGTCGCGGCGGCGCGGTGCGGAAATGCTCGTCCATGGCGTGGAAGCCCGCCAGCATCTCGCGAAATCCGGCCGAGCCGATCGCGATCATCGTGGAAAGGCCGATCGCGCCGTCCATCGAATAGCGGCCGCCGACCCAGTCCCAGAAGCCGAACATGTTCTTGAGATCGATCCCGAATTTGCGGACGCCCTCCTCGTTGGTCGAGACGGCGACGAAATGCTTTGCCACCGCGGCCTCGGAATCGAGCGAATCGACGATCCATTGCCGCGCCGTCGCGGCATTGGTCATGGTCTCGAGCGTGGTGAAGGTCTTCGACGACGCGATGAACACTGTCTCCGCCGCGTCGAGACCCTGGATCGCCTCCGTGAAGGCCGCGCCATCGACATTGGCGACAAAGCGGAAATTCATCGACCGGTCGCTTTGCGGCCGCAACGCGAGATACGCCATCTCGGGCCCGAGATAAGAGCCGCCGATGCCGATATTCACGACGTTCCGGATGCGTTTGCCGGTGTGGCCGCGCCAGTCGCCGGACCGGACCCGGTCGGCGAAGGCCGCCATCCGGTCGAGCACGTCGTGGACTTCGGGAACCACGTCCTTGCCGTCCACCGTGATTTGCGTGCCGCGCGGCGCGCGCAATGCCACATGAAGCACGGCGCGCCTTTCGGTGACGTTGATCTTTTCGCCGGCGAACATCGCGTCGCGCCGTGCGGCGACCCCGCGTGCTTCCGCCAACCGCAGGAGCAACGACAGCGTTTCGTCGGTGATCCGGTTCTTGGAATAGTCGAGAAAGAGCCCGCCGCCTTCTACCGAGAAGCGGGACGCCCGATCGCGGTCCTCGGCAAACAACTGCCGCAAGTGAATTTCTTTGATCTTGCCGTGATGCGCGGCAAGCGCCTGCCACGCGGACGCGCTGTCGATTTCCGCATTCTTGTCCATGCGATCCTCCGCGTCCCCTCGCCTCAGCTCAAGACGCGGCTCTTGGCGTCGATCGCCTTCAGCAAGTCGTCCCAGGACTTGGTGAAGGACTGGGCGCCGTCGTTCTGCAATTTCTCGGCAAGGGCGGCGATGCCGACGCCTGCCCGCTCGAATTCGGCAAGCATCGCCGACGCGTCTTCGCCGTCGCGGCGCAGCAGGCCCTTTGGCTGGGCATGGTCCGCGGTCGCCTTCAAGGTCGCTTGCGGCATCGTGTTCACCGTGTTGGGTGCCGCAAAGGCCTCGACATAAAGGACATCGGACGCTTTCGGGTCCTTCGTCCCGGTGCTCGCGAACAACAGCCGCTGGGCGCGCGCGCCCAAATTCGTCAGCCGCTGCCAGCGATCGCTGTCGAGGAGGTCGCGATAGGCCTTGTAGGTGAGCTTGCCGATCGCGTTGCCGAGCCGGTTCTTGAGGTCCTGCGGCACCTTGTCGGCAATGGCGACATCCCAGCGCGAGACGAAGAGCGACGCGACCGACCGGATGTCCGGCGACTGGCCCGCCGCGACGCGGCGCTCGAGCCCGCGCATATAGGCGTCAGCGGCGGCGGCGTACTGATCTGGGGAAAAGAGAAGCGTGACGTTCACCGGCACGCCGCTGAAAATCGCTTCCTCGATCGCGGGCAGCCCTTCTTTGGTGCCAGGGATCTTGATGAAGAGGTTGGGCTTTTTCGCCTTGGCGTGAAGCGCCTTGGCCGACGCGACGCTGCCTTGCGTATCATGCGCCAGCAAAGGCGAAACCTCGAGCGACACCCACCCATCCACCGTCGCGGTGCGCTGATGGATCGGCAGAAACAGGTCCGCCGCGCGCGACAGATCCTGGATCGCCAGCTCGAAAAAGAGCTGCTCGCCTTTCGCGCCGCTGTCGAGGAGCCGCGAAATCTCGCGGTCATAGGACCCGCTATGCGCGATGGCGTGATCGAAGATGGTCGGATTGGATGTGAGGCCCGTCACCGACCATTCCTTGATCATGCGCGCGAGCGATCCGCTATCGAGCAGATCGCGGGTGATGTCATCGAGCCAAAGGCTTTGTCCAAGGCGGTTCAGTTGCTCTGTCGCCAACAAGGGCCGATCTCCTCTGGAGGATTCGCGCGCCAGGCGGCACGCGTCACTAGCTCTTCTCGACGTGGCCGCCGAATTCGAGGCGCAGTGCGGACAAAAGCTTGTCCTCGTACTCCGCTTCTCCGCGCGAGCTGAAGCGGGAGAACAGGGCGGTCGCTATGACCGGCGCGGGCACTCCCTCGTCAATCGCGGCTTGCAGCGTCCATCGGCCTTCGCCGGAATCGGAGACGCGGCCGGAGAACTTGGCAAGGTCCGGGCTCTTGCGCAGCGCGCTGGCGGCAAGATCGAGCAGCCAGGAGCCGACCACGCTGCCTCTGCGCCACACTTCGGCGATCGCCGCCATGTCGAAATCGTACTGATAGAGCTTTGGATCGCGAAGCGGCGTCGTCTCTGCGTCGACCATCTCTTTCGTTCGGCCGACATTCGCCTTCTTCAGGATGCCGAGCCCTTCGGCGAAGGCCGCCATCAGACCGTATTCGATGCCGTTATGCACCATCTTCACGAAATGGCCGGCGCCGTTGGGACCGCAATGGAGATAGCCATGCTCGGCCTGACTTGGCTCGCCGGTGGCACCGGGCGTGCGCGGCGCCGTTTCGACGCCCGGCGCGAGCGAGCGGAAGATCGGATCGAGGCGCCGGACCACCGGGTCCTCGCCGCCGATCATGAGGCAATAGCCGCGATCGAGGCCCCAGACCCCGCCGCTGACGCCGACATCGACATAGTGCAGCCCTTTGCCCCCAAGCTGCTCGGCGCGGCGAATATCGTCATGGTAGAAGGAATTGCCGCCATCGACGATGATGTCGCCCCGCTCCAAAAGCGGCGTGAGGGACGCCAGAACGGGATCAACGACCGCGGCCGGCAGCATCATCCAGACGGCCCGCGGCGTCGACAGCCCGCGGACGAAGGCTTCGAGGCTCGGGGCGCCTTTTGCACCCTTCGCCTCCATTTCCTTCACCGTGTTGGCATGGCTGTCATAGACATGAAGGTCATGGCCCGCCTTGGCGAGGCGGACGACCATGCTGGCGCCCATGCGCCCTAGCCCGATCATGCCGAGTTGCATGGACATCGCTCCCATGTTTCGGACGCGCGATCGCCTGGGGCGCCGCCGCGGCATCTTTGGGGCAACTGCAACCCCGCGTCCTTTGGTTCAACGCACGATCTATTCCTTGCGTTCCAGGGCCGCCGACAGGCCGAGAAAGGCCGGAACGGGAGCCGTGATCACGTAAGTCGGGATTGCCGAAAGATAATGGCGGAAGCGGCCCTTGCCTTCGAACCGCTCGCGGAAGGCGCTTTCGGCAAACCGCGCGCCCAGCCGGGGCACGATCCCGCCCGCGACATAGACACCGCCCAACGCGCCGAAAGTGAGGGCCAGATCGCCCGCGACGGCGCCCAGCATCGCACAGAACATGGCAAGGGCCGCGCGGCACAACGGTTCCCGTTCGCCGATGTCGCGGTCGGCGATCTGGGCCGGCGTATAAGGTTCGGCCGCTACGCCCGCGAGTTCTGCGAGCGCCTGGTAGAGATTGACGAGCCCCTGGCCCGAGAGCACGCGCTCGGCCGAGACATGACCGAAGCGCCGGCGCAAAAGGGTCAGGACCTCGCTCTCCCGGTCATCGGATGCCGCCATGGTGGCATGACCGCCCTCGCCCGCAAGCACCGACCAGCCGCCGCCTGCGGTCGGAACGAGGCCGCTCACGCCGAGGCCGGTGCCAGGGCCGAGGACGGCGATGGGTCCATGCGGATCGGCCGTCCCATCCCCGATCGCGGCTCGCTCTTCAGGCTTCAAGCGAGGAATGGCAAGTGCATTGGCGGCGAAGTCGTTGACGATGAGCAGCCGTTCGAGGTTCAGATCGTGCTTCAGCGTGGCG